>Ga0180433_10002860_pt1 | contig 26043 bp, 25 predicted proteins | sample SS_ome_8_FD_132980 | JGI IMG/M metagenome (GOLD analysis project Ga0180433, IMG submission 132980) | Hypersaline lake sediment archaeal communities from the Salton Sea, California, USA - SS_1_D_1 metaG | ecosystem: Environmental > Aquatic > Non-marine Saline and Alkaline > Hypersaline >... | reverse complement strand
TGTTTTACTATTTTTTGTATCTTTTAAAGTTAGATTTTCAACTTTATCTTTACCATTTATCTTTTCAACAACTTTATTTAAAAGAAATTTTACTCCTTTTTCTTTTGCTTCATCTTCATAACTTTCTTCTGCTCTAAGTTGATCACGCCTATGTATTACATATACTTCCTTGCATCCTATTTGTTTTAGATATATTGATTCTATTAAAGCAGAGTTTCCACCACCCACAACTGCCACTTTTTTGCCTTTGAAAAAAAATCCATCACATGTGGCACAGTAGCTTACTCCTTTACCAGATAATTCTTTTTCTCCAGAAACATTTAGTTTACGATACTCAGTACCAGTGGAAAGAATTAATGATTTTGCATTGTATTTATCTTTTATTGTTTCGATTAAAAAGCCATCATCTTTCTTAGAAATATTTTTTACTTCTTCATTATAATGAATATTTGTATAATTACTAACATGTTTTTTCATCTTTTCTACGAGATCAAAACCAGAAATAGATTCAAATCCTAGATAGTTTTCAATATTTGGTGATATTGCAGCAAGACCGCCACCGGCTGATTTATCAAAAACAATTGTTTTTATTCCAGATCGGACTGCATATATTGCAGCAGAAAAGCCAGCAGGTCCTGCACCTATGATTGCTAGTTCATAATCCATTTTAATACCACAAAACGCTATTTTGTCTTATCTTTTAAAAGTTTATATGCAATATCTGGTTTTTCAACATATTTTAATAAATCTTCAAAAGGACAAAGTCCATCGCCAGCACGATTTTTTATGAATGGAACTAATTCATCAACTTGACAAGGGATTGCTCCAAGAATTAGTATTGCTATTGCCGTCTTTGTTCCTTGAGGAGAATAAACGGCTCCTGCCTTTACGTATCTACATAAAAAGGCGGATGCTTTACCAAGAACCCTATCTCCAATCACCGAACCATTAAGTTCTTCATACATTTCATCGATTATCTCAAGAATCGGTTTTATCCCATCTCCCTTTTTTTCTATCAATATTTCTTGATTTTTTATTACTACAACAGATAAATCTCTTTTTGATAAAATACTACGAGCTAACGCCAGATTATCTTGAATTTCTTGACTAACGACAGTCATGTTCCTCTCACTTTACATTCATTAAAATAAGGTTCAATATCTTTTAAAATATTTTGCAAATAGTTTTCCTCATAAGGTCTTATTTGATTTAAATCTGATGATACAACGGGTATGTCATTTTTGAACTGCTGTAAGAAAAATTTTTTGGAATTTTTTATCCATTTTGAAATATTGATTATGTCTTCTTTATCAAGATAATTAGGAACAATTGTCGTTTTAAACTCATAATCAATATTTGAATTCTGAATGATTTTTATTGATCTGTCAATTTTTCCTAAATCTGCTTTCACACCTGAAAGTTTTTCGTATTTTTCTTTTGGAGCTTTAATATCCATTGAAATATAATCTACAAGTTTTTCATCAATAAGTCCCTTAAGTTTTTCTGGAAAAGTCCCATTTGTATCAATCTTTATTTTATATCCTAATTTTTTTACTTTTTTGCAAAAATTCTTTAAATCTTTTTGTAAAAATGGCTCACCGCCAGAGATAACAAGAGCTTCAAGAAAATTTTTTCTTTTATTTAAAAAACTTAAAATTTCATCTTCTGAAAATAAGTCAGAGGTTACTTTCAGAAGTTCTACATTATAACAAAAAGGACAGTGGAAGTTACATCCAACTGTCCAGATAATTGCACTTACATGCTCTGGGTAGTCTAACAGAGTTGTTTTCTGAAATCCACCTATATTCATGAAACTTGAACCTTTAATGGTTTTTCTTTTGTTTTAAACATTTTTCTGTCTGAAAATTCTTGTTGTTTACCTTTGTTCCATTGGTTAACAGGTCTAAGATAGCCAACAACACGAGAATATACTTCACATTCGGTTCTTTTAGTTTTTAAATCTTCCTCTTTCATTTAATTACCTCCTTTGTAACCTATTTCTTTATCACATTTTGGACAATATTCATGTCTTCCAGAAAGATATCCATGTTTAGGACATATGCTAAAAGTTGGTGTAATTGTATAGTATGGAAGAGTATAGTTTTCTGCTACTTTTCTAATGAATTTCTTTGTAGCATTTGGATCAGGATCTGTTTCTCCCAAAAATATATGTAAAACCGTCCCACCGGTATACCTCGATTGTAATGAGTCTTGAAGATCTAGTGCTTCAAAGACATCTGAAGTGTAACCTGATGGTAATTGTGTTGAGTTTGTATAGTATGGCTCTACTTTATCTCCATTATTGTTATATTTTTCCTGGTTATAGATTCTTATATCAGGATATCTTTCTTTATCAGCTCTTGCAATTCTATAACTGGCACCTTCTGCAGGAGTTGCTTCAAGATTGAAAATATTTCCTGTTTCTTCCTGATAATCTGCTAATTTATCACGCATATGATCCATTGCTTTTTCAGCAAATGCCTTTCCTTCTTTATCTGCGATACTTTTGTTCATAAAATTTAGCAACGCATCATTCATACCAATAAGACCAATTGTTGAGAAATGATTTTTCCAATATTCACCAAAGGTCTCTTTTACATCTGAAAGATAAAACTTTGAATATGGATGTAGGCCACTAAACGTTAAATTTTCAATTAACTCTCTTTTTATTTCAAGACTATTTTTTGCTAAATCCATTAATCTATCTAATCTTTCGAAAAACTCAGTTTCATCTCTTGATAAGTAGCCTATTCGGGGCATGTTTATTGTTACAACGCCAACTGATCCTGTTTTTGGATTTGCACCAAACAACCCCCCACCACGTTTACGGAGTTCTCTGTTGTCTAATCTTAATCTACAGCACATACTTCTTGCATCATCAGGTTTCATATCTGAATTTATAAAATTCGAAAAATAAGGAACTCCATATTTTGCTGTCATCTTCCAAATAGGATCAAGGCCTTCATTATCCCATTCAAAATCTTTTGTTATATTATATGTAGGAATCGGGAAAGTAAATGGTCTTCCCTTTGCATCACCTTCATACATAATGTCAGCAAAGGCATGATTTATCATATCCATTTCGTCTTGGAAATCGCTATAATTATCGTCTTTTAAATCACCACCAATTATTGCTGGCTCATCAAGCATATAGCTAGGAACATTAAGATCCATTGTAATATTACTAAATGGTGACTGAAAGCCAACTCTTGTTGGTACGTTCATGTTGAATAAAAATTTCTGCATTTCTTGTTTAACTTCCTTATACTCTAAGCAATCATATTTAATGAAAGGCGCAAGTAACGAATCAAAGTTTGAAAGGGCTTGAGCTCCTGCTGCTTCACCTTGAAGAGTATAAAGATAATTTACAATCTGCATTAATGCTGTTCCAAAATGCTTTGCTGGTTTACTTTCTATTTTACCAGCAACACCCTTGAATCCTTTCAAAAGTATATCCTTTAAGTCCCATCCTACACAGTATGCACCAAGAGTTCCTAGGTCATGAATGTGATAATCTCCATTTGTGTGAGAGTCTCCTATTTCTGGTGGATATATTTTGTTTAGCCAATAATGAGATATTATGTTTTCTGTGGCATATACATTTAGCCCCTGGAGAGAATAGCTCATGTTGCTGTTTTCTTTAACCTTCCAGTCCATCATGGATAGATATCCATCTACCACATCTATATCTTTTAGAAGGCCACCTATTTCTCTTATATCCTGATGTTGATGACGATAAAGAATATATGCTTTTGCAGTTTTTGCGTGCCCTTCTTCAATTAATGTTTTTTCTACACAGTCTTGTACTTGCTCAACTGTTGGTATTTCACCTTTTTTAAGTTCTTTTTCAAGCATTTCAAGAACTTTATCTGTTAGTTCCGCTGCTTTTCTATGATCTTTTCCACCTACTGCTTGTGCTGCTTTCCAAATAGCATTTGTAATTCTAATTGGATTAAAATCTGATATTTTTCCATCGCGTTTTCTTATTTTTCGTATCATTTCTTTATCTCTCCAGTTGTTTGTTTAATTAGGTTTTTAACCTCATCTTGAAAAGAAGATGCATCAGTAAAGGATCTATAAACCGAAGCAAATCTGATATATGCGACGTGGTCTGTTTCTTTTAGTTTTTCCATTACATATTCGCCTATTATTGAGCTTTCAATTTCTTCTTTTCCATTTCTTCTAATTTTTTCTTCAATTGAATTTAAAATTCCTTCAATACTATCATGGCCTACTGGCCGTTTTTCAAGTGCTTTTATTAAACCATTTTTAATTTTACTTCTATCAAACTTTTCTAAACGACCATCTTTCTTTTTAACATATACCGGGGTTAACTCAATGTATTCATATGTCGTGAAACGTTTATTGCATTTCAAGCATTCTCGTCGTCTTCGGATTGTAAATGCCCCTGTATCACGAGAATCAGTTACTTTCGTTTCATTATTATTACAATATGGACACTCCATTCCCATCTCACCAGATATGTTTAAGATACAATATATAGTATCTAAAAAATTATATTCTACATTATGTTGTATGTTTGTATTATATTTAAAACTTTCCATTTCACTTAAAATAAATATCATTATATATTTTAATTGGAAATCTAAATATAAATAATATTTGTAACAAAATAAAATAAAAATTAAAATAATTGTTATGAAAAATCGATTTTAAATTTCAATTATTTTCGAATTTTTTATTGCATTGTCAACTAATCTTTTTATGTCAATTTTTTTTTCTTCTAAAATGATTTTTTCGAGGCTAGTTTCAGTAGATGGTTTATCTGGAACGGCATTGCAACCTACAGATGGAAGTATTGAATAATCATATATGCCTATTTTTTTAGACTTAGAAACTATTTCTTGTTTATCAAATCCAATGAGTGGGCGGAAAATTGGCATTTTTACTGCTTGATCGATAACATTTATATTTTGAAGTGTTTGAGAAGCAACCTGGCCTAAAGAATCACCCATTACAATTGCATCAAAGTCATTTATCTCAGAAATCTTTTCTGCATATCGTAAAAGCATTCTCTTACAAAAGATGCAAGTATATTTTTTGTCACAGTTTTCAATATATTCATTTAAACTGTAACCATGAAGAAAAACATAGCATTTGATAGAAGGTTTTATGATTTCTTTAAGTTTTTTTACAAGTTTTAAGAAATTCTCATTCTCTTTTTTATCTGTAAAAGGTTGTATATCACCATGAACTACAATAATTTCTTTAGCTTTTTTTGATAAAAGATATGTTGCAACAGGTGAATCAATACCACTTGATAATAAAGATACTAATTTCATGATGTCTCTTCTACAATATAATCAAGATATTCCTTTATGCCACCAATTATAGGAAGGACAATTATATCGGGCAATTCATAAGGATGAAGTTTTTTTATTCTTTGTAATGTTTTTTTGACATTTTTATCAACTGTTTTTGCAATAATAACTATTTCTTTTTCATTTTCAATTTTTCCTTTCCATCTATAGTAAGACTCGCCTTTTGGAATTATATTTACACATGCAACTAGTCGTTCTTCAACTAAAGTATGTGCAATTCTTCTTGCGTTTTTTATATCATCTACTGTTGAATAGATTACCGCAACCATGGCTTCCTCCTCTTTAATTAGTTAAATAAAACAGCCTTTATGTTCTTAAGTATTTTGTATTAGCTATGTAATCTAACTATTATAGGAATTGAGATCTAAATTTTTAATTGAGTTGAAAACATCTTTGTAAGTTCCATAGAATAGATGACTTTTACATTTACAATCACTACAGCCAAAACCAGCGATATTTTCTAGTTTTTGTATAAAATTTTTTGCAATTTTACATTCTTCTTTATAATTGTTTTTTCTGTATAAAATTTTTACAATCTCTGAATCTTTTAATAAATAGTCAATATGCCAATGCATTTTTTTGTCTTTTTTAAGGTGTCTTTTGATTCTTTGATCCAAACCATTCAATGCACTACCAACATAAATATAAAAACCCTTTTTGAAAAAGATTTTATCAAATTTTCCAATTTGAATTTTTTTATCAGAATTCAACTCAATTATTAAAATATAAGTGCCTTTCATGTTATTTTTTTAACAACTTTTTCAAAATCTTTCATAAAACTAGTATTCATAAGTTTCTCAGGGTTTCCTATCGACTCCTCGAGTCTCTGATCAAAAGATACGCTACCAATATAATTAAAACCTTTCTCTTTTGAATAATCTTCTATCAAATTTAAATCATTTATTTTCATGTTTTCAACAATACCAACTATTGGTAGTTTTAGTTCTTTTAAAATTTTTAAGAGTTTATCTACTGCGCCAAGTGAAACTTGAGAAGGCGTTGTTATAACCATAAACTCTGATTTTTTGACAAGATGAATAACATCGAGAGTTTCATCTCCTATTCCTGGTGGCATATCAATTATTAGATAGTCTAAGTCTTCCCAGCGTGTAATTGCAAGCAGTTCAATTATAACGTTACTTATGTCTACACCACGAAGTGGTGCAGGTTTATCTTCTGTGAAATATACAATACTCATGAATTTTATTCCATGTACATCATATGGCAATATGCCCTTTTCTTCTTCTGGAAAACTAAATTCCTTTACTCCTAGTATAATATGCGATGAAGGCCCATAAAGATCTAAATCAAGAAGACCTACTTTATATCCCTTTTTTGTTAGATTAAGAGCAAGACTACATGCAACAAGACTTTTACCAACACCTCCTTTACCACTTGCAACAGAAATTATGTGGCCCACTTTGTCAAGTCTCTTTTCAATGACACTTGTTCTTACTTCCATTATTTTTCACCTTTGATTTGTGTGATACTTATTCCTCGACCAGTAATTATTTCAAAATCAGGACTACCACATTTTGGGCAGCGTGTGTGTACAAAAGCAACCTCAGGTAAAAAATGTATTGCTTCACCTTCATCATCACTTATCTTCTTTTTCATATCACTAAATTTCCATTCGTTTTCACAATTTTTACATTTTAATTTACTTTCAATTGTTTTAATTTTAATCTTTACATTACCAATTTCTTCCTTGTGATCTTTTTTCAATTCATCAAGTGCAAAATTAAAAACATCAATTTCAATTTGTTGTAGTTCTCCAAGTCCAACAGTGATTTCTGTAATTTTTTTAATTTTTTCTTTTTTTGCCGCTTCAATTGCAGCTGCAAGTATTGATTCAGCAAGAGCCCATTCATGCATGTAAAAAAAGGGTAAAAGTAAGTTTGGTTTAAATTTTGCTGTAGAAAAATAAAAAAACGGTGTGCAAATAACAAATTTCTATGAAATATAATAAAAAAGACTTACTAAAAGAAAAAATTGAACATATTGACATTAAAAAATTCAATGCAGTGAATTTGATTGATAATTTTGATAAAATGGCTTTTCAATCAAGAAATCTTGCAAGAGCTTGTAAAATATATGATAAAATGTTAAAGGATGAGGATTGTTCAGTTATTTTATGTCTCGCAGGAAGCCTTGTGAGTGCGGGTCTTAAAAAAGTAATTATTGACTTAATAAAAAATAACATGATAGATACAATAGTATCTACAGGGGCAATTGTAGTCGATCAGGATTTTTTTGAAGGGCTTGGTTTTTATCATTACCGCGGTTTTGTAAACGTAGATGATAATCAATTAAGAGAGCTTATGATTGATCGTATCTATGATACGTTTATTGATGAAGAAGACCTTCGCATATGTGATATGACAACAAAAGAAATTGCAGATTCAATGGAACCAGGTGCCTATTCCTCACGTGAATTCATCAATAAAATGGGAGAGCATCTTGATAAAAAAGGAAAAGCTAAATCGTTTGTTCATGAATCATACAAAAAAGATGTTCCTATTTTTTGCCCGGCATTTTCTGATAGTAGTGCAGGTTTTGGGCTTGTATTTCATCAAAATGAGAAAAAAAATAAAAGCATAGCAATTGACAGTGTAAAAGATTTTAGAGAACTCACAGAAATAAAAGTTAACTCAAAAGATACTGGTCTTTTAATGATCGGTGGCGGGGTACCTAAAAACTTTGTTCAAGATACTGTTGTTGCTGCAGATATACTTGGAGTTGATGCTCCAATGCATAAATATGCAATACAGTTAACAGTTGCAGATGAACGTGATGGAGCATTATCTGGTTCGACATTAAAAGAAGCAAATTCCTGGGGAAAAGTAGATAGCGGACTTGAACAGATGGTTTTTGGAGAAGCGACAATCACATTTCCTTTACTTGCTAGTTATGCATACCATAAAAAAAGCTGGACTTCTAGAAAAGAAAAGAAATTGAATCAGATTTTTAACAAGTAAATCTAATTTTTTAGATGATTTTAATTAACTAACAAACCATTACTAGAAAAATTTATTGGTAATTAGGGGATTTTCAAGGATGGAATTAAAACCTATTAAAGCTAAACTAATTCTTGAAGATGACTCTGTTTTTGAAGGATACTCATTTGGTTCTAAAAAATCAGCAAATGGCGAGGTGGTATTCAATACAGGTATGGTTGGTTACCCAGAGGCTTTAACTGACCCATCTTATCATGGACAAATTTTGGTGTTGACTTATCCTTTAATTGGAAACTACGGCGTACCAGGGCGTGTAAAGGAAGATAACTTACTAAAATATTTTGAATCTGATAAGATACAGGTTCAAGGTTTGATAATTTCTGATTACTCTAACAATTATTCACATTGGAATTCAAATAAATCTTTATCAGATTGGATGAAAGAATATAAAATCCCAGGTATTTTTAATGTAGATACTCGCGAACTTACTAGAAAGCTTAGAAAAAAAGGGACAATGCTTGGTAAAATTATTTATAAAAACAAAAAAATAGATTTTGCAGACCCAAATAAAAGACTTCTTTCTTCTGAAGTAAGTATCAAAAATCCAATCATTTATAAAAAAGGAAAAAGAAATATCTTGCTTGTAGACTGTGGTGTCAAAAACAATATAATAAGAGCTTTTTTAAAAAGAAATTTCACAGTTATTAGAGTACCTTGGGATTATGATTTTTCAAAAGAAAAATTTGATGGGATTATATTGTCAAATGGTCCAGGTGATCCAAAGAAATACACCAAGACAATAGAAAATATTAGGAATATGATGAATAAAAACATTCCAATTCTTGGTATTTGTCTTGGGTCACAGATATTGGGGATTGCTGCAGGTGCAAAAACCTATAAGTTGAAATACGGACATCGAAGTCATAATCAGCCTTGTATCGAGGTTGGAACTAATCGTTGTTATATCACCACTCAAAATCACGGATATGCTATTAATTCTGATACTCTTCCTGAGGATTGGCGTGAATGGTTTGTAAATAATAATGATGGTACAAATGAAGGGATTATTCATATTTCCAAACCATTTTTTGGAGCGCAATTTCATCCCGAGGCATCTCCAGGCCCAGACGATACTGAATTTATTTTTGATATGTTTGAAAGGATAATAAAAAAATGATTCATAAAAAAAGTAAACCAAAAAAGATTCTGATCTTAGGTTCAGGAGCAATTCGTATTGGACAGGCAGGTGAGTTTGATTACTCTGGGAGTCAGGCAATTAAAGCTCTTAAAGAAGAGAAAATAAAAACTGTGTTAGTTAATCCGAATATTGCAACCATCCAAACTTCTGATTATTTGGCAGATAAAGTATATTTTGTTCCTATCGATTCGTATTTTGTTGAAAAAGTAATAACAAAAGAGAAGCCGGACGGCATACTACTTGGCTTTGGTGGTCAAACTGCACTTAATGTTGGAGTGGAGCTTGCTGAAAAAGGAATTTTGAAGAAATATAGGGTTGAAATTCTTGGAACACCAGTTGATTCCATCTTAAATACAGAAGATAGGGATATTTTTGTTAAAAAAATAAAAGAATTGGGTTTAAAGGTACCTCTAAGTAAGGCAGTAAATAGTGTAGATGAGGCAATTACTGTTGCCGAAAAAATTGGTTATCCTGTAATGTGTAGAATTGCTTATGCGCTTGGTGGTCTTGGATCGGGTGTTGCAAAAAATAAGAAGGAATTAGTTGAAATTACAAAAAAGGCTTTTTCATTTACCAAACAGATTTTAATTGAGGAATATTGTGGTGGTTGGAAAGAACTTGAATATGAAGTCGTCAGAGATAGATATGATAATTGTATCGTTGTTTGTTCCATGGAAAATGTTGATCCAATGGGCATTCACACAGGGGAAAGTATTGTTGTTGCACCAGTTCAAACCCTTTCTGCATCAGAAAATTTCAAGCTTCGTTCAATATCAATTAGAGTTATCAGACATCTTGGGATAATCGGCGAATGTAATATTCAATTTGCTCTCGACCCCAAATCTGAGGATTACAGAATAATTGAAGTTAATGCCAGACTTTCCAGAAGCTCTGCTCTTGCATCAAAAGCAACAGGGTATCCGCTAGCTTTTATTGCAACAAAGCTGGCATTAGGATATAATCTATCTGAAATTGAAAATAATATAACAAAAGAAACTTCAGCTTGTTTCGAACCAGCTTTGGACTATATTGTAGTTAAGTTTCCTCGTTGGGATTTGCAAAAATTCAGGAAAGTAAGTCCTCTAATTGGATCTGAAATGAAATCCGTCGGCGAAGTAATGGCGATAGGGAGAAGTTTTGAAGAGGCGATGCAAAAAGCAATAAGAATGCTTGATTTGGGGCTAAATGGTTTAGTTTGTAACAAACTAAGTTTTAATGATTTGAAAAAAGAGCTGAAAGAACCAACTGACAAAAGACTTTTTGCAATAGTTGAAGCAATTAAACAGGGGTTTACCATTGATGAAATATATAGTATAACAAATGTAAATCCGTGGTTTTTGTATAAGATAAAAAACGTAGTCAGAATTGAGGAGAAATTATGTAAATATAAAACTGAAAAAATTTCTAAAACTCTCCTAAAAGAGGCAAAACAAAAAGGTTTTTCAGATATTCAAATTGCCTTATCTACAAAAAGTAAAGAGAGCGATGTTAGGAAACATAGAAAAAAATTAGGAATTGCCCCATTTGTCAAACAAATTGATACACTTGCAGCTGAATATCCTGCAAAAACTAACTATTTGTATCTAACTTATAATGGGTGCAAGGATGATATAGATTTTAAAACCAAAAAACAAGTAATTGTTTTAGGTGGAGGCGCCTATAGAATCGGCTCATCGGTTGAATTTGATTGGTGCTGTGTAAATTCAGCGACGACTTTGAATGATTTAAAATACAAAACAATTTTAATTAATTGCAATCCGGAAACAGTTAGTACAGATTATGATATTTGTGATAAACTATATTTTGATGAGCTCACATTTGAGCGCGTTATTGATATTTGTGGAAAAGAAAAGCCTTTAGGTGTAATTGTTTCAATGGGAGGGCAAATTCCAAACACTCTTGCTATTCCGTTGTATAATTCAGGAATAAAAGTACTTGGAACATCACCTCTTGATATTGATAGAGCTGAAGATCGGCATAAGTTTTCAAAGCTATTAGATACTTTGAATGTTGATCAGCCTGAATGGAAAGAGCTTACAAGTATGGAAGAAGCACAAAAATTTGCAGACCGGGTAGGTTATCCTGTGCTTATTAGACCTAGTTATGTTCTTAGCGGGGCAGCAATGAGTATTGCACTAAGCAAACAAGAACTCAAAAGATATTTGAAAAAAGCATCAGAAATAAGCAAAGATTATCCCGTCGTTATTAGTAAATTTATAACTAATGCTAAAGAAATAGAATTTGATGCGGTTGCAAAAAAAGGGAATTTGTTTTGTTATGCAATATCAGAACATGTCGAAAATGCAGGAGTTCATTCTGGTGATGCGACAATTGTTTTACCTCCACAAAGAACCTACCTTGAAACAATGAGGAGGGTTAAAATAATTTCAAAAAAAATTGCTAAATCTCTAAAAATAACTGGTCCGTTTAATATTCAATTCATTGCAAAAGATAATGATGTGAAAGTAATTGAATGCAACCTACGTGCATCCAGAAGTTTTCCATTTGCTTCAAAAGTTTTAAAAATAAATTTTATAGATATGGCAACTAAAATTATCATGGGTAAAAAAGTACCTGAAATAGATAGATCTTCTTTTGATTTGGATTATGTTGGTATAAAAGCTCCGCAATTTTCATTTACTCGTTTAAAGGGATCTGACCCGATACTAGGAGTGGAGATGGCATCTACTGGTGAAGTTGCTTGTTTAGGTGACGATTTTAATGAAGCATATCTTAAAAGCTTTATTTCAGTAGGTCTTAGAGTGCCAAAGAAAAACATTTTGCTATCAACAGGTCCAATTGATAGCAAAGCGGAGTTTCTTGATGGTACTCGTTATTTAGATCAGATGGGATTTAAATTTTATGCAACAAAAGGTACAGCTGATTTCATGAAGGAAAATGGCATAGATGCTAGTATCTTGTATTGGCCTCTAGAAAAAAAAGAACCAAATACGCTTACATACATCGCTGATGGAAAAATAGATTTGGTAATAAATATTCCAAAAAACATAGAAAAAGAAGAGCTTGACAATGATTATCTTATTAGGAGAAAAGCTGTAGATTTTGACGTGCCATTAATTACAAATCTGCAACTTGCTAAAAGATTTGCAGAAGCCTTATATAGAACTAAACTTAAAGATTTGGAAGTTAAAAGTTGGGATGAATATAACTGATTTTTTAAATAAACTTTTTAATAAATTTCTTATATAACATAATTAGAGAGTTTTAGAAGGTTTAAAAATGGATCAATGGAAAAACTCAGTTTTATTTGAATCTATATTAAGAGCTTTGTATATTGTTGCAAGTAGGCGTACCAGTCAAAAAACAGCAGATGAAGCGATTGGTGCATCTATTAAAACCCTTGAAAATAAATATAGTTTTTTAAAATATATAAACGCTAGCAAAAAAGATATTTCTGCAGAAGGTTTTGCTATTAATATTTCACCTGAAATTAATTCTGTAAACAAAAAGTCGATAAGTAAAGCAATAGAATCATTAATTCGTGTTGTTTATAATGATGTAGGAAACGAAGCAGGGCTTTATTTTATAACTGAACTTAAAGAAAACGCGGATAAAAACATAACTACCATGATTAAAGATTTAGATATAGATTTAGATCAAGTTCAATTAGAGCAACATTATGCATATCGTAGACGTGAGCGGAAAAAAAATATTGAAAAAATGGCTCGTACAGGACAACTTGATGGTAAAAATCCCGATAATCTTTTGGGATATACTTGGGATACCATCTCATCTTGGCACCACGAACCAAACAGCAAATATTGTACGTTATATGATAAAGAAGGAAATGTAGTTGATAGATTGAATCTTGATAGGATTATTCAAAACTACGTAGAAAAACTATCAGGATATGTTGATGTAGATCCTAGTGAAATCGAGCAAGAGACACAACTTTATGAAAAGGAATACAAATTACTGAAATTAATGCTTGAGCGCGACATGGACGCAGACACAGCAATGCAAGTACTAAATGTATCAAAAGAGGAACTAAACAATATGATACAAAAACTTTCTGAGATGGAATTGCTCCAACATGTCTCTTTTGATACGATTGAAATAACTGAGACTGGAATTGGTTATATTTCAAAAAAAGAAGAAAAAAAGAAAGAATAACTATGGTTTGTAGCTTACAGTTGATAACTTTTCAATTGAAAAACTTTTAATTTTTTCTTTTCTGGATTTGCTAAGCCAACCGATTGAGAATATAAAACCGATAATTATCGAAGGCCCACCAAGAAGCAGAAAAGATGACAAAGACAACACAACAGCCTCTGCCATTCCAACACCATATATCGAAAGAATATATACGGCGGTAAGTTCTCTTATTCCAATCGAGCCGGGACTAATTGGTAAAAATGAAACAGCTGTAATGATTGGATATACCATAATAAAGGTGAAATATGGTATGTTTATATCAAGTGCTAGTGCTATTATATATATCATCGAAAAATAATATATCATACCAATAAATCCCATTATAAAAGGTATTGTCAAATCCTTTAATGAAAGAAAGTCTTTGTAAAAAGTTTCAACAAATTTTTTGAAAGTAGGCTTTAATTTCTTAGGAGCAAAAAGTTTTATAAGGAGATATAGACCCTTTTCCCCACGTTCTTTTTTTATAAAAAAAATCATTATTGCAATCACAACTGCCGCCCATATGACCGCGATAGGAAATGCAATTGGTATTTTACTTATTGAAAAAAAGGCCCCAATAATAAGAAATAATAAAAATGCAAGAGTTGCAATAGTTGAGAGAAACAAGCAATTAATGAATAATTTTCCATATGGCTCATCTGTTTCTTCTTTAAGATATGGGACCTTCATCCAGGTTCCAATAAAAGCAGGCGATACAGACTTATAGAAATCTGAAATGAATAGTGCTTTTAATGATTCAAAAAAGCTAATTTTGATTTTTTGTTTTTTGAGAATTAGTTGCCATTGAACATTTTGGAATAATGTTGCAAGTATCGCTACTAAAAATAACAGAATAATATGAAAAAGAGATATCTTTGAAAAAGTAGAAATAATCTCATTCAGACCAATATCGGATACAATATACAAAAAGATAGCAATTCCAATTATTGGTAATATTTTTTTAATATGAATCAAAGAATTTGTCTTCAAATTTATAGGCCCCCTTTTTCCCTTTTAATATGAAAAAACAAAGTAACAAAACTATACTTACAATCAATAAATAAAAACCTATATCTGGACCCCAAATACAGGAAATACTTTCATAGCTATTCTCCAAAGGTATTCTAATATCCAAATCACCGATTCCAATAAAGCTACCTGTAGATACGTTTGCAAACTCTGACATCGAAAAAGTGAATATTAAAGCAGATAAAATAAAGCTTAAAAGACCAAATATAAAAAATAATGATGCTAGCTTCTTCTTTAAACGTTTTTTAAGTATGTTGCTAAAAGATAAAAAGATAAAACCAAGAAGAACAAATGAAATTACAACATATAATGCAATTAAAAATGTATCTGGAAGAAAAGAAATATCTCCCATGGAATAGTCTGAACCGGTTGTCATTGTAACAAGGTTAGTTGGTATCAAAAACATTTTAGAAGAAGTTTCAATAAGTTTTGAATCGGAAAAACCATATATGCTCCACCATGGCATAAGCAACGAGATTATTGCAATTATTAAAGCAGAAAATAGTAATATTGAAGTGTATCTCTTGTTTTTGTATAATAATATACAACCAAAAAATAAAACAAATATTAGGAAAATATGGGTTAATATAGGATATAGAGGTTCTTCTTCTGTAACAACAGGTAAAGATGTTTCTCCTGTGACTTCTATCTTGCTTTTACTGAGTAAGCGATTATTTGAATAGACTTCTACATCATAATTTCCAGGTGGGAGACTGATATAAGAATCTGAAGAGTTGAATTCTAATTCTTTTCCGGACCTCAATAATAAAATCTTCCAATCATCAATCTTTTCACCACGAATGTTAAAAACGTCTGAATTCACAGCGTATTCAAAAGGAAAAATTAATTCTATTTCTTCATCTGAGTTTACATTAATTTCTTTTTCAATTAAATCGTTTTTATACGGAATTTGTAAAATATATTCTTCAGAAAAAACATTATTAAAACTATAGCATTCATCATTTTTATTAGATGTATAAAAAATTTCTGTGTTTTTATCATATCTTAGAACAGGATCAATATCAACAGAACATGGTAAACCAAGCGAATCAAACAATTTGATTTTTAAATCATATCTATTAATATCAACATCAATTTTTTTGGGTCTAAGAATGTTTGTTAATCCGAGTTCTATTGGCTCGCTTATTATATCAAAGCCCCTATAGTTTAAATTCAATGTATATTTCTCATTCAAAAAGACAGGTGCAGAAAAAGTTATTTTACCTTCATCAGAAGTTAAGCCTTTTGATATGCATACATTGTTGTAAAATAGGTTACAATCTACATTATCAACTGGTTTATCTTTCTGATCAAAAATGGATAGAGAAACAACTCCAGCAGGTCTACAGTAAATATGAGAAACTGTGTCTCCATTTACTTCGATTAGTTTAAAACCAACAATTTTTTCTTTTTCATTCATCAGGCAATTTTTTCTATAAATTTTTACAAGATATGTACCTTCTTCAAGATTTGAGAAACTGACTTTTTTAAATAGTGAAAGACTCTCTAGGTTAATTGATGACAATGTTGATTTGATACTACCCAATCCTGTCTTCTTAAAATCATCTGATAATTTATTCATTTCAATTTTAGCAGGAGAACTTGATCTAATCATTTTGTTATCCTGATAAAGTTCAACTGTTTCATATGAAACGTTAAGACCTGTAAGAGCAGATAAACCTAAACCATACTGAGATGACTTGGAATTATGTAAATAAACAGTAAGTTCATTTTTACCTATATCTTCTATGTTTGTTAAAACAAAACTATCTTTTGAAGGCTTACTTTTTACTAATCTTTGAAAGATTTCTGCTTCGTTTTGTGCACTTAGATAGCCCCCAGATTGCGATGAAAAAAAATCAACATAAAACTCAGCACAAAAATCTTTTGGTATGGATAAATCTCTTTGACCTCCACTTTCATATGTGTTTCTATTAAGCATTACACCCGCATTATTAACTTCAAGACCTGGCAAATGTGGATAATCATCAGAATATGCTGCAACCCTTATACCATCTCTTTCATCAGAACCGGATTGTACAACTTCATTGGAACCAAAAATCAGACTGTGGGATACTCCTTCTTCACCATCATCAAAACAAATCCAGGCTTTTTTACCAAGATCAACATCATCTTCATTGCCAATTACAGGTGGAATATCTCTTGTTGGAATGTAGTCTGGATCAGTATCAAGTTTATATTCACTTATAAAATCTTTTTCATTATATAGATGTAAATAGGGAAATACTTTTCCAAAATTGAGTTCTTTAATGGTTCTACTAATTGATTCACTTGTTTGCATATATGCATAAGTACCTTCAGCTAATACATCCAAATTTGTTGTTTTAATATCTTTATTTGATTCATGTTTTACTTTAACATGTAATCTTTTATCTGATGATGAGCAATGATAATATTTGTAATATGCTGTAGTTTGAACTTCATTATTTTTTGACTTGCTAACAATTCCAACGTTAATCATTAGGTTTCCATCAACTAATATTTCCTTTGAAACAAGTTCATCCATGGTTGAAATGTAATCTTTCGGTTCGTCCGAGTTTTCATTAAAAAACGAAAAATCAAAAACAGCAAACAATTCTCCATTTTTTGGTTCTATGGTTTTTGAGTGCTCTTTTAGTTTTGTCACATATTGAGTTCTAGCACGATCGAGAAGTTTTCCATCATAACAAATCTGATAGATACTGTAATCTCCATCTATTATGTTAAAATAATTGCCTTCTACCGAATAGCCGGGTATTGGAGCATATTCAAAATATGAATCCTCAACTTTTACATGATCAAAATAATCAGGACCTGTTTTATCATTTCCATCATAATACAAATAGTATTTTTCTTCACCATTTGCCTCTTCAGGAATAATAAAAACAAGATTGCAACTTTTTATGTGGTTTTTATTAGTATATTCTAAATCATATATTTGACATTCTATTTCTTTAAATTCGCCTCTTCTTTCAAAAATTACTCTTAAAGAATGTTCTTCTGTATTTTTTGCCCAACATGAGTTATCAAAATCAATTTTAATATCTATTGGTTGAAATTTTGAATATTCCAAGCTTGTATCTATAGGTATGGATATCTCTTGCCTATGAGAAAAAGTTTCATCCCACCAGGGAGTTTCATGGGCAGTTGACGTAATTGAAACTGACACTAATACAAGTATAATAAGTATACTGAGTATTAGCCTCCCTGCTTTAGGCATAACTATTATATTCCCCCTAATTTATATTTCTTTTTTATTATATTATATACTTTATTTTATTAATATTTAAATCTTTCCATGAAAATTAGAGGTAAAACACAGTATCCATCTAAAAAATACAAAAAAACCAATAATATCATAACAAAGCTAGATTTTTCTTCTAATTCTTTTTGGAGAAAATATTATTGAAAATGCAAAAAACAAAGCAGAAGTGATAACAATAGACGCTCCTATTGGAAAGTCAGAAACAAGTGATAAATAATAACCAATAATGCAACTAAAAACTCCAATTATTGGTGAAAAAATAAGAATTTTTTTGAAATCAAAAAAGAACTGATAAGCAGTACTTGTAGGATTAATAATTAATGCAAAAACCAATAGACCTCCGACAATTCTGAGCGATAAAGAAACTGTAATTCCTGTTAAAAAAAGTACCGCGAAATAAAAAAATTTAGTATTAATACCACTTGCCTCAGCCATTTTACGATGGAACATAACAGACATTAGCTCTTTGTAAAAAATAACTACAAAAAGCACCAGAACAAAAGATACCAAAGCAAGCAATAAAACATCATTATAACTAATTGATAAAATACTTCCCCATAATATACGTAGTGCCTTAGCGCTTGCAGATTGTCCAGGTATATAATTTAAAAAAATGAACGCGAGTGCAATCATAAGAGAGAACAAAAATCCAATTACAATGTTACTTTCAAGTTTTGCTTTTTCTGCAACAGGACCCAGAGAAAAAGCAGTAATAAAAGAAAAAAGTAAAGCACCAAATACTGGATCAAAAGAAAGCATAAGACCAAAAGCAGCACCTGCAAATGCAGCATGGCTCATACAATAACCGATACTTGAAAGGTTCATACGAACAACAAAAGTACCCATGATAGAACAAGTGAAACCTGCAAGAACAGCACCAAAAAGTGAAGTAACGACAAGCCCAATAGGAAGTTCTATCATTTTTCACCTCCACTTTTTAAAATATTATTTAATGATTCGGAATCAAGTATCTCTTTTCCTCCATCCATAATAATTTTGCCTTTATTAATTACAATTATCCTATTACATTTTTCAGGAATGAAAGAAAGATCATGAGAAACCATGATTATCGTTAAATTATGTTTTTCATGAAGACGATTAAGCAATATTTGGATTTGATGGCGTGAAGAGTAATCAAGATTAGAAAGAGGCTCATCTAAAAGAAGTATTTTAGGTTGCTGCGTAAACACACGAGCGAGCAGTATTTTTTGAAATTCCCCACCAGACAATTTTCCTATAGGCCTATAGGCAAAATCAATCATTCCAACTAGACCCATACTATACCAAACTTTTTCCCAATCTTGTTTACTATGAAAACGAAAAAAACCTTTTTTACCCGTAAGACCCATCATCACAACATCTTTACAAAGAAAAGGAGAAAGATTGTCTATTTCAAAGTTTTGAATGAGAAAACCAGTATGTTTTCTTATAAACTTTTTATTTTTACCTATTTCTTTACCAAAAACAAAACCTTTACCACCAGTATAAGAAAGAAGCCCGTTTATTGTTTCAAGAAGAGTTGTTTTCCCTGCACCATTTGGACCTATTATACAAACAAATTCACCTTTATCTACTGATAAACCAATATTTTTTATTACAGGTATTTTTTCTCCTTCATAAATAGTATTTATGTCTTGTAATTGAATTATTTTTTTATTCATAAAATCTCAAAAAGTTCTTCGTCAGATTTTTTATAAATCTGCTTTGAATATTCTATCATGTTTTCTTGAGTCACAGTTGTATCTATTTCTTTTTTTATCTCAGGTTTTAAAACAATCGATATTTTTCTATTATTTTTATTTGATATAAAATCTACTCTAGGATGGTTTTTTTCTTCTACTTTAATTCCACCATTGCCAACTGTGCAATTACTGCTCAATTGTATTCCATCAATTATACAAGATATAGGTGGATTGGTTCCAGTGTATACTTTTGCTTTTTTGCAAAATGGATCGGATCCTAATTTTTTATTTCCAATTTTACCCATTTTATATCCTAGTATAGCATAAGGTCCAATATGGCCATGAAATTTTTCTATTTGTTTTAATGTTTTGTCCATAAATAATCACTTCTTTTTGTATAAAATAAATAAAAAAAGCGATAATATAACAAGAATTGCTACAAGAAATAAAGAAATATTTCTTTGCATTTCTAAATCATTAACCTGATTTTGTAGAATGCTTATTTCTCCCTGTTTATATTCATAAGTATTTATTCCTTTGATTAATTGCTCTACATTATATTCTATCATATCAAGATAGGTATCTGTTCCAGGTATTGCCCCTGGAAAGTTTGTAAAAATTACATGACTAGCACCAGATTCGGATGCAACTCTTGCACCAAAATCTGTACCGCTTTGAAGATTATCTACAATTACATAAACCTCTTCTTGATTTGAAGCATTTATTACTTCTAGTTGATCACGTGCAGAGAGCCCTTGTGGTGGCCCATATGAATATGTAACATTTAGTTCAAGCCACTCGAGAAAGTCTTTTTGCCAGCTCATAGAAATTATTTTTGTATCAGCATAGCCTTTGCTTTCAATTGAATTTTTTAGTGTTTCTGCCATTTGATCTATCTCTATCAAATAAGAATCAGCGTTTTCTTTTATTGTTTCATTTTGTTCTGAAAGTATTTCAGATAATTGCTCTTTTAAATATTCTACATAACTTTTTGCACCTGACGGGATGTTCCATTCTCCCATGTCCTTACATTCGATAAGATTATGATTTTCATTATAATTCAGTAAATCTGCAAGCCATGGTTCCATAGATGGTGAGCCAAATGAAATGATGATGTCTGCATCTGTTATTTTGTTAACATCGCTTGGTGTTGTATCATAAAAAGCAGGACATACTCCTGAAGGCATTATATATTCAATAGATGCATTCTTCTTGATGATATTTGATGTAAAATCTGCAAGTATTGAGTTTGTACATACTATTTTTGTTGTTTGTTCTTCAGCGTTTATTGTTGTGGAAATACTTATAAAAAGCACCGCCAAACCGATTATAAAGAAAAAAATTTTAATTTTCATCAAGTTTTTCTCCTTTTAGTGTCAAGATATATTTTTTCGTAGCACCAAAAACAATATTTTTATTATAAACTTTTTGGTAGCAAAAAATTTAAATTCGTGCTACTTTTATCTATTAAACGTGTTACCATGACAGAAAAAATAGTTCGTTTTGGTGTAAGCATAAATCCTCAACTACTAAAAAAATTTGACAAGGAAATAAAGAAAGAAGGCTACAACAATAGAAGCGAAGCAATAAGAGACATGATAAGAAAAAATATAATAAAGCAGGAAAATAAGAATCCGGATACAAAAGTAATAGGAACTTTGACAATGATATATGATCACCATACCGGAAGTTTGACAAATAAATTATTAGATTTGCAGCATGATCACCACAATGAAATATTAACAACCACACATGTACATATAGATCACCATAATTGTTTAGAGGTACTAGTTTTAAAAGGTAAAAGTAAAAATATTCAAAGTTTAGCTGATAAAATCAAATCACTTAAAGGAATAAAGCATGGAGAAGTTGTAATAACAAAAAGTGATGTATAATAAAAAAATTTTATTCGACCATTACATCGTTAAGCTCTTTTACAAATTCTTTTACATCTACACCATGAACTGAAGCAATATCCTTTATTTTTTCAAAAGATGCGGCAATGCATCCTATGCAACCCATATTATATTTTTGAAATACTGGAACAACTTCAGGGTGTTTATCTAGCACTTCTTTTATATTCATATCTTCGGTTATTTTTCCACATGACATTTGCATTCACCTTAAAATTTCAGTCTTTGCTATAGAAGTATAGTTTATAACATTTTTTACAAAAATGTGAGGAGAGGCCGGACGGAATATCCGGGAGGATAAAAAAAGAGGGGTGCGGGATCGCTCTTTATGAGGCCCGTCCGGTTTCGTTCTAAAGTTGTAAAAACAATCTTTGTATTTAAACAAATTTTAGAGGTGATTAAAAGTATTAAATATCAAATAAAACTTGAACGCTACATTTCTTGTTTTTATTAACTTCAAGCATATGATAAGTAACAGCTTTTATTTCAGCACCGATTTTATGTTTCGATAAGTCAAATTTTTCACCAAAAGTATTGGCAGATAAGCTTTTTTCTTTTTCATTCAAAGAAACTTTAAAAAAGCTGAAAACAATATTTTCAGCGCTATTCAAAAAAAGAAGTTCAGATAAAAAATCAACCAAAAGTTGTTCAAGATCATCTGCTTCAAGATTTATATCATATTGACCGATTTTATCTATTTCTGATTTGTCTGTTATTATATCAAACATACCATATGCAGCGTTTTCAAAAGCTTCTGAAAGCGTTTTTCCATACGCTTTAACACCAATGTCTGCAGTATGGTCGATAATATCATATTTTTTCATATTATATTGAATGGATAGAATACTTCTATTTAATCTTTTTATCTTAAATCGATATATCCTAGATTATCTATTTGTTGAAGAAATAAATAAAGTCTGTTAGCAATATTTTCTTCTTTAGGAAATTCTTTTTTTAAAATTTTAAGTATATCTTCTACGCTCTTTTTCCCATCACAATTTTTCCATACAATACTACCTATTTTATCAAGACTTGCTTCAAAATAGTTTTCTTTTCTAACTAAATTACAAAAAGATTTACCGAAGTTACCTTCAAACTTCGGTACTTTTAATTTAATTAAGCCTTCCTTTTCTTCCCAATCAATGCTAGATCTTTTTGGTATATATGCTAGCATCTCTTGTTCGGTTGGAAGTCTATTTTTATCCTTCTTTAGCAAAGATTTCCCTCAGTGGGATATAAGCCATGAGAACTGCAATGAATAGCCAAATGAGTATTGCAGGCAATATTGGAGGAAAGTCAAATATGTAAGGTTTTATTCCTCCTATTATAAGGAATGCAACAGCTACTCCTGTTAAGGCTTCTCCAGCTATAAGCCCAGCAGTTAAAAGAAGTCCCGTTCTTATAATTTTTTCTTTTGGTTTCACACTTGTTTGTTTAACCGCCAGTTCCCAATCACTAATCTCTTCGTCATCAGCACTTCCGTATTTCCTTTCAATGAATTTATTTGTAATGTGTCTTATGATACCACCACTAAATATAGGAACTGCTAAAGTAAATGGTAAGTATATACCAATAGCAACAGGTAATACAGGTAGATCAATTAAAATCAATACAAAAGCCAGTACCATACCTGCAAAGACGAATGGCCATATCATCTCACCCGTGAGAATTCCTTTTGTAATTCCTGCCATTAGAAATGCCTGAGGTGCTACTAAATCAGGGCTTCCGATATGATATGCTTTGTCAAGTGCTTGAACGACAATTGCAAGAATTGGTGCGGCTGCAAGAACGCCTATCATTTCTGCAATCTGTTGATTTTTTGGAGTAGCTCCTACCATAGTACCACAGGCCATTGACTGTAATACATCTCCAGATATGGCTGCTGCACAACAAATAACTGCTGCTACAAGTATAGCAACTCCAAAAGCTCCTGTACCACTAAGACCAAATCCAAGTAAGATAAGGCTTGTTATTAAAAGAACTATTACAGTAACACCAGATATTGGATTGTTTGATGAACCAAGTAAACCAGCCATATAACCTGCTATTGCACTAGCTATAAATGCAAAAATTATTGCAAATACTGCCATAAAAGCAGATATAGCCCATTCGTTTGATATCATACCATATACTAAAAATACTGGTATTGTGAGAAATCCTATAGCTAAGAAGACGAATTTAAAATTTAAGTCTTGGTCAGTTCTTCTCTTTGCTTCAATCTGACCGCCTTTAATTCCAATAATTGCTTCTCTTATTCCAGATGCAAGATTGGATCTTAACTTAAAGATAGTATAAAGACCACCTGTTAGCATCGCGCCAACACCGATGTATCTTATGTAATCAGCCCAAATATTAAAAAATCCCCATATTTGAGCACCGATAACTTGATTGCCGTTTCCAAGAGAAAGAGCATCTGATAATTGTTCTGGAGTGGTTGGTGATGGAAGACCAACTGCAAGTGCGATAAGAGGAGTAAGAATTACCCATCCAATTAATCCACCAACAAAAACAAAGGATGCAATTTTTGGTCCAATAATCCATCCTACACCAAGAAGTGCAGGAGATGCCGCAACTCCACCATAAAGATAACCTGTTTGTTCCTGACCGGCTATGTTATATTTACCGATATTTGTGATTGCATGAACAGCACCGCTAAATGCTTTTAAGCCCACTTGACCAAATTTGAATAAGCCTGCAACAAGAACTCCTACAACAAGCCAAATACCACTTACTGAACTACCGTCATCCTTAGTTGATTCGTCACCAACGGTTGTTGTTAAAACTGCTGCAACAGCTATACCTTCTGGGAACGGCAAATCTGTTTTTATGATAAGTGCTCTTCTAAGAGGCACCATCCATAAAACACCAATCATACCACCAAGGAGTGCAATAACTGTTGTTTCAAAATAATGAATTTCAGACCAAGTACCAAGAAGTACTATCGCTGGAATTGTAAATATGATACCTGCAGCAAGTGCTTCTCCAGCTGCCGCACCCATCATACCAATATTAACTTCTAAAATTGTTCCTTTAAATGGTTTTAACAATGCAAAAGCCATTACTGCACCTGGTATAACTGCAGAAACAGTCATACCAGCATATAATCCTAAATAAGCATTAGCTGCTCCAAGTATTACTGCAAGTAACGCACCTACTAAAACAGCCTTTAAAGTTAGTTCAGGTATCTTTCTTTTTTCAGGTATAAAAGACTTAAAGTTATCTCGATCCATCATGGTATTTCCCTATAATATTAATATATTTCATTATTTATAAATCCATCGATTAAAATAAATTATATATTATTAATATTATTAATAGGCACTATTTAAATACATACAGGATTGAAACTTCAAAGGGGAGAAATAATTATTAACCACTTTTAATCTAAATTCAAGGGGTACCTAAGAATACCTGCAATACCATTGAAAGCAGAAGAAAGCGAATCACCTTCCTCACTTCCTAAAGAGATTATTTCTACCTCAGCGTTTGTCTTTTCTGCAAAATCTGACAGTTCATCTACAAGATCGAGTTTATTATCAACTTCCAATTGTGTAGGAGTTTTACATTTTGGGCAGTTTTCTGGTTTAAATTCTTCAAAATCTTCTTCTTTTAAAGTTATTGTTTTTGAAAACTTACAAGTAGGACACTTAAGTCTTACACGATGTCTACGAATATTTTCTGATAAGAGTAATGTTTCAACAGCACCCATTTCAAGTGCTTTTCTTACATGTTTTTCACCATAAACAGCGAGGCTATCATCTGATTTTGTAATTTCTTTTAAAAAGCGTTTCATGAGTTTTTTTTCTTTTGAAATTTTAAGATCAGCCTTTGTTTCAGATGCTGCAGAAACAAGTTCTCTGAGGCCAAATTCATCAGTATAACCTGTGTCAAAAGTATCAATTATTTTTTCTTGTACTTCATAATGAAGATATTCTTCTTCAACAAAATATTGTTTTGTGGGACCAGGTCCACCTACAAATATTCCCTTTATTTCTTTGTGTTCACGAAATATTTCACTTGCCTTTTCAGCTGCTTTTTGGAACCATTCATGGGCAGCAATTTCGGTTAATCTTTCAAATCTACGCTGAGATTGGCCACCTTTTCCATGTTTTCCAGGTACCTGGGAAGTCATATATTTCAAAAGTTCTACGCGATTTCCACGAAGAATGCCAACAGTACATTCTCTTCTATCAATCAAAAGAAGGCCATAGATATCTTTTTCGGATAACATATCTTCAAGTGGTTCTAAGTAAAACTCTGAATCACATCTATATAAGAAAGTGTGAATTTGAAGTGGTGGCTCTATTACAAATTGGACCATTTGTGTTTGATCACTACCTACGCTTTTATGTCCTACAAAAAAAACAACACCATTTTCAGGTGGCTGTTTGAATGTTTTTAATCTACTCATGATCGATTCTATTGCAGATAACACATTTTTACGTGTGGTTTTTGATTTAATGTTTTGAGATTCCGAAAGCTCGTTTTTGAGATACGCAGAT
>Ga0180433_10002857_pt1 | contig 26053 bp, 24 predicted proteins | sample SS_ome_8_FD_132980 | JGI IMG/M metagenome (GOLD analysis project Ga0180433, IMG submission 132980) | Hypersaline lake sediment archaeal communities from the Salton Sea, California, USA - SS_1_D_1 metaG | ecosystem: Environmental > Aquatic > Non-marine Saline and Alkaline > Hypersaline >... | reverse complement strand
TCAAGGATCAGGTAAAAAATGATTTGATCAATCAGAATTTTGCTGCAGTTATGAAAGAGTTTTCTGAAAATGTTGTTTGTAGATGCTTAGAAACAGTTGTTATAAAGAAAATCCCGGATCAATGGTTTATTAAATATAGCGATAAGAATCTTACTGAAAAATCAAAAGATCATATTGAAAAAATAAATATTTTTCCTCAGGAATATAAGGATGGAATACCAGCAATTTTAGATTGGTTTGATGATAGAGCATGTATTAGAAAAGGTAGCTGGCTAGGTACAGAATTCCCATACAAAAAAGGATGGATAATAGAGCCTATATCTGATTCAACACTCTACCCAGCATACTATATAATCTCAAAATATGTAAACAAAGGAAAAATAAAACCAAAAGATATGACAAAAGAATTTTTTGATTATGTATTTCTTAAAGAAGGGAAACCAAAAAATGAATTATGGAAGAAAATACAAGAAGACTTTGATTACTGGTATCCAGTTGACATAAACTTAGGGGGAAAAGAACACAAAACAGTTCATTTTCCTGTTTTTTTAATGAATCATGTGGCAGTAATGCCAAATGATAAAAGACCTAAAGGAATATTTGTACACTGGTGGGTAACTCAGAAGGGAAAAGAGAAAATAAGTAAATCTAAAGGTGGAGCAGAACACATACTAGAAGCGGCTACAAAATATGGTGTAGACGCAATGAGGCTATATTATTCTCATGTAGGATCCACTTTTGTTGATATAGAATGGGATTCAGAAAAAGTTACAAAATATAAAAACCGACTTGCAAATATCTATAAACAGATATTAAGAATTCAAAAAATGAAAGATAAAAAACATGAGGATATTGATTACTGGTTGGAAAGTAAAATTCAGAATGTTATAAAAAATACAGAATCTGCCTTTGAAGAATACAATCTGAGAGTAGCAACTAACGAAATATTTTTCGAGTGCCAAAAATACCTACAATGGTATCTTAAAAGAGGAGGCAGCAACAAAAAAGTTTTAGACGATTTTATAAAACAATGGATAATACTAATGACTCCAGTAACTCCACATCTTTGTGAGGAATTATGGAGTAAAAATGATGACACCCTTATTTCAAACGAAAAATATCCTAAATATAACCCTAAAAATATTCATGAAAAGCAAGAAATTGGAGAATATCTTTTAAGTGAAACAGTAAAAGATGTAACAGAAATCCTGAAAGTTACAAATATTAAACCCAAAAAAATTATTATCTATACATCTGCAAAATGGAAAAAAGATATATACAAAAAAGCACTAAGACTATCTGAAGAAAATAAACTAAATATAGGATCTATAATGAAAGAAGTTATGTCAAATCCAGAGATGAAACAAAAAGGAAAGGAAGTATCAAAATTTGTTGGTAAATTACCTAAAGAAATAATGAAACTAAATGAAACAGATAAAAAAAGATACAAAATAGATATTAACGAAAAAGATTATCTAAAAAACTCAAAAGAATATATTAAAAAATACTTTGAATGTGAGGTACATATCTTTCAGTCTGATGAAAAAAATGTTTATGATCCAAAAGATAAATCTCGTTTTTCAATACCATTAAGACCTGCAATATATGTGGAATAAAAATTTCATATATGGATGATGTAGGCAGGTCCATCTTTAATATTTGGCGGATCATCTGGAATTTCTCCTACATTAGATACATCATTTGTAGTTTCACAGTAATAATATCTTTTTCCATCTTCTAAAATATATTCACCATAATCACCTTGCAAGTTAACGCCTACTGATAGATGCCCTAGTTTTTTACCATTTTCTTCCCACTTATAATACAATAGAACAGTATCATAGCCCATATTATCTAAAATTGAAGCATACAATATTGAGGTATCTTCACAATCGCCAGTTTGTTCGACAAGCGTTTCAACAGGAAATTTCCAATATTCGATTTGATTTTTTGTGTCGTTATCAGATGCGTACTCCACATTTATTTGTACAAATTTTAAAATAAAATTTGCTTCTTCAAAACTATTAAGCGACTCTTCATTTGAAATTTTTTCAAGTTTATCTGATATATCTTCAACTACTGGTTCATTAGATGTTACAAAAAATTTTGCGTTATTAAACATAGGCATTCGGTTTATATCATAAGATAGATACTCTTGATATGTTGATTCGGGTATCTGTTGATTTAAAGTATATTTTTCTCCCTTGTACTTCCAGCTATATGTCCGTTCATAAACTCTTTCTTCATCATCTTCATCTTTTGGATATTGAATATCCAACCATAAACTTGCTTCGTTTCCGTTAATTATTTTATCAAAATCAATTGTGTTTTTTATATTATCAAATCTAAGTTTGATTGATTTTTCATCTGAATTTTGCCCAATATCCAATTGGTAATCATCAATAAAAAGATCAAAGTCATACATTGATATCGAAATTGTAGTGAAGTCTTCATCGGTGTTATCTGGAATATCATATTCAAATTTGAGATCGACTTCTTTATCAATATTTAACCATGTCCACCAACCAAAACCATAATTTTTAAATTCTTTTTTTTCTTCACCTATCTCTATTACAAAATATATTTGCCCCCAGGGTAAAAAATCGACTTTATTAATTAACTTAAATTTTTGAATTTCCAATGTTAACGATAAATCTACATAATCATTTTTATCATAATAATCAGCATAACCATCTCTATCTGTATCTTTATGGGCTTTGGGATCATCTGGAAACTCATCTATTTCTAGAGGAGGTATTGATGTACTGTCATCCCTGCTTTTACCTTTATTCCAAGAATCAGGGTATCCATCATTATCGCTATCCAAATGAGCCGATGGGTCATCTGGAAAACTATCTAATGTTAGATTTTTTATACTGTCTTTCTTTTCTTTTCCAAGATTCCAGGAATCAGGGTATCCATCTTTGTCTGTATCCTTGCTTGCTGCAGGATCATCTGGAAAGTCATCCTTATCATCTGTAACTCCATCCTCATCGGAATCTACAAAATTTTGGTCGTTATTATCGCCATTATTTGTTTTGTTATCATTGTTACTAATTATAGATATACCTAAAATCATTATTATAAGTATAACTAAGAATAATGATAGAATTGTAGCCTTTTTATTCATTTTTATAAATAAATAATTATTAAAGTATATAAAACCTTCTGTAACAAGCTTAAAAAAACATTTAACTATTTATGAATTAGAAAAAATGAATGAAAAACATTTCAAAAAATCAGAAGAGACATGGGATAAGATAGCAAAAAGCTTTGATAAAACAAGAGAAAAACCATGGATACAATGTATAAAATTCATAAATGATTTACCAAAAGATAGTACAATAGCAGACTTTGGATGCGGTAACGGAAGACACCTTATTCCATGTGCAAAACATTGCAAAAAAGTTTATGGAATAGATATATCAAAAGAACTTCTAGATATAGTCAGATTAAAATTAGAAAAAGAGAATTTGAAAAATGTTTCTTTGATTAAAAGTAATTTAATAGAAATACCTTTGGAGGATTGTTCTCTTGACTCAGCAATATATATAGCAGCTCTACACAATATAAAAAATAAAAAAAACAGAATTAAATCATTGGCAGAATTAAGAAGAACCTTAAAGAAAAACAAAAAAGCAATGATTAGTGTGTGGTCCAAATATCAAGATCGTTTTAGAGAACAATTTTTACAAGAACACTCAAAAAAACAAACCAATGATAAAGAATTTGGCGATATAACTATTAACTGGGATTTAAATGGAATAAAGATACCTCGTTTTTATCATTTATATAGCAAAGACGAATTCATAGAAGATTTAAAAAAAGCAGATTTAAGAATACTAAATTTAGAAGAAGTAAAATTTGTTTCGAAAAAATATCCTGATAATTTTTTTGCAACAGTAACAAAATAGCTTTTCCTATTCAACATTTTTTGTTAAAATACTAACAAAAATAAGCACAATAACAGATACTAAAACTGCCCATATCGCAGGTAAAAAACCAAAGGTAGGTAGATAATTATACTGAAACAAGAAAACAGAAATCTCACCAATTATAATACTTAAGATACAACCATATTTTGTAACATTTTTCCAGTAAAGTACTGCAATTGTTGTTGGGCATAAAACTGCAAGACCAGAAAATGTAGTTTTAACTAGGGTTCCCATAATCCCAGTAGAAGGATCATAGCCAGCTATAACAAAAATTATTGCAAAAAAAGTCAAAAAAATAACAAGTATCTTTCCAATATTAATTTCTGATATTCGTTTCTTTTTAAAAGGTATATCATGAGAAAGCATAGTAGATAAGGATAACAGTTGAGAATCTGCTGTAGACATCAATGCAGCAAGAGCACCGATCATAATGAAAGAATAGACAGGTGCTGCAAACTTTTCTACCATAATAGGTAAAACCATATCAGTATTTTCTGGGGATACTCCTGCTCCATGTGCCCAAACTCCAATCAATACTGGAAACAAAAAAAGAAAGGATACCACAATCGGATATAGTACCATTGCTGTTTTCAATGATTTCTCATTTTTTGCTGTATAAAATCTAGAAAAAATCTGTGGAAACATTGGATCCGCAAAAATCCACAAAAACATAAAAGAAAACCATATCTGAGGAATGAAAAATTCGTAACCACCCGGTCTTCCAAAAAGCTCAGGTTTTGCATTATATGCCGCGGTATTAGCTGCCTCAAAACCACCAAGGCTTATAGCTATAAAAACTACTGCTAAAGTAAGAGCTAAAATCATTATAACTCCCTGAATAACATCAGTCCAACCAGACCCGCGCATCCCTCCTGAAATGACATAAAACATTATGACAATCATTGTAATAATTGCTCCAATTTGCCATAATATACCAGTCATATTCTCAATTAAAATCCCTGCCCCAATCGCCTGAGTCGCTAGATAAGGTATAGTAAATATTACCATAACCCCCATGAAAAGAAGCCTGAGTGATTTGCTACCAAACCTATTACCAATGAGTTCAGGAGGTGTTATATATCCATTTTTTTTCCCTAATCTCCATACTTTTCTCCCGATAACATAAAACATTATTGCCATAATAGCTGTTCCAAAACCCATTATACCATATTGGCCAAGACCATATTTGTAAGAAGACCCTGCAAAACCAAGAAAAGTGAAAGCGGAAAAATTTGTTGCAATAAGTGTAAAAAATAGCACTATAGAACCAAAAGATCTATTTGCAATAAAATAATCCTGAGGAGTTTTTTTTGTAAGACGATGAGCAACAAAACCAAGAGAAAGTAAAACTATAAAGTAAATTATAACCAAGAATAAAAAAATCATTTTTTATCACTCCAAGTATTTTTTGCGATAAAATAATAATAAACAGATGTAAGAAGTGTAACAATTATTATGTAATAAATCCAGATGGGCAATCCTAAGAAAAATGGGCTATTATTTCCCCAGCCCCAAAAATCAAGAGATAGGAAAAATATAACAAAGAATAACAAAAATGCAAACATCTTTTTTTTATTTTTAAACCAGGAATTTTTCTTTTTCATTTTTTCGCCAACCCACCATTTCCTGGTTTAAACGGCTGGAAACAGCAAAAAAACAATGCCGCACAATTTAGATTATTAAAAATAAAATTATGTATTACTAAATAAATTTTACTGATTTTAAATTAAATTTAAAAAAAGAGGTTAAAAATTACATGGCAACCATTTTTTTAACATTTCTAATCAATTTTTTTACGTCAAAAGGTTTTGTTATATAATCATATACTTCATCTTGTAAGCCTAATAATTTCTCATGGTCCTTTGTACCTTTAGCTGTTAATATAGTTATAAGAACGTTTTTAGAAAAACCTCTCTTTTTAATTTCTTCAACAGTGTCCCATCCATCCATAAAAGGCATCATAATATCCATTAAAATAACACCTCTAAAACCTTTTGTTAGTTCAGTTAGACAATCCCTGCCGCTATCTACAGTTAAAACTTCAAAACCTTCACTTTCAAAGATTTTTCTAATTGTAATTAATATATCAGCATCATCATCTACAACCATAATCCTTTTTTCCATACTTACTTCTCCGCTTATCCACCACTATGATATACTTTGTATAGTGTAGTTTATATAGTTTATGTGTAAAAATATCATAATGAAAAAAATACTTTTTAGATTTCATCGAGTAATATATCACTTAAATGACCGATTTGTTCTGGAGAAAGATTTTCGACTCTCTCCTCTTTAAAAGGAATATTGCCAATATTAATATCAAAATTATCTTTTAGAGTACTTCTAATCATTTTTCTTTTATGATTAAAAAGTATTCTTGATAAATTCAAAAAGAATTTTTCATCTCTAACTTTAAAAGGTGGTTTATTAAGAGGAATTAATTTTACAATACAAGTATCTACCTTTGGCTGAGGACTAAAACAATTTCTTGGAACAAATTCTAGAATCTCACAAAAAGCTTTGTAGTAAAGATGAACTGTCAGATGAGAATAATTTTTGTCACCTGGTAAAGCTACCATTCTCTGAGCAAAATCTTTTTGATATATTAATACAGCACTATCAAAATCATAATCTAAAATTTTAAAAGTAACAGGAGAAGAGATTTGAAAAGGAAGATTTGAAACAATTTTATTAAATGATATTTTACCAAAATCAATTTTTACTGCATCACCTTGAATCAACTCTACGTTTTCAGGTAAAGTTTTAGATAGAAAATCATATAATTTTTTATCTAATTCAATCGCAAAAGTTTTCTTTGCTTTTTTTGCTAAAATATTAGTTAAAATACCTTTACCCGGGCCAATTTCAAGAACATTATCAGATGGCTTGATATCTGCATATTCTACTTCACGCAAGGCTATTTTTTTGTCAATTAAAAAATGTTGACCAAATTTATATCTCATAAATTAATAATGACCCCTAGAAATAGGGGGTCTTGTAAATAATCTATATTTTTGTTTAGGATCAGTTAGTTCCAGTTCCACTCTTTTTGCGATAAGTTTGTCAGGTGCTCTTAAAAAATCAATACGATCACACATCTCTTTGAAACTTTCAAACGGTTTTTTACGTCTTTCTTCAAGTATGTCATGCATCATTTTTTTCCCAAGACCAGGTAATAACTCTAATACATGAAAACGAGTTGAAATAGCTGGTGCTTCATTGAAAAATTTTATGAATTTATCTTCTTTGCTATGTATTATATCCAAAATAACATAAGGCATTTCACCATGTGCCGTGGAGGTCATATCTTTATAGTTAACTCTACCTTTAATTTTAGATATTTTCTTTCTTTTTTCTGAGTTTTTACCGACATATATCCTTTCACCGGTATTGAAATTCATTCCTTTTTTTGGGACTAGTTCAAGTAAAGTAAATTGGTTTTCACCGACACCATAGACTGTAGGATATCTCTTATGTGAAGGTAAATCTCCTCTCCCTCTTGGTAAATAATCTAAAACAAATACATAATCCTCCACGTTTCTTACCTCCCTATTTTATGTAATATTTTCTAACTATTTCCAATATCTTATTAATCTCATTTTTCCCTATGGTAGTTCTTTCCTTTGCAAATATTGTTTTTACATCATCTTCATTCAATGGTAAAATATCAGCAATTTTGTAAACTTGATTTTCTTTTAAAAAATCAAGTTTTGAGAGGTCTTTGATCAAATTCTTTGTTTTAGAAACAGGTAATTTTGCAAACATTTGAGCGTGTTCTAATGCTATTCTCTGCTCATATAAAAGTTCCTTTCTATCTTTAGTTGCCTTTGTTAAGATATCTTTTACTTCTGAAAGAGTAACTGGTTTAACCTTTTCTTCTTCTGCCAATCTATCGCACTCTCCTTAGATGTTCACTTCTAATTATTAGAGTTTTATGTTTTTTTCCATCATGTATACCAACTTGATATGAGTTGCCTTGTTTTCCTTCTATTTTTCCGGTTTTTCCGTGAAACCTTATATGAGGCATTCCTTTATGAACAGATGGATCTATTACAATATTAACTGATTCTCCTTCTTTAAACTGCTGAAGAGCTCTTGAAATCGATTTTATGCCTCTATCCCTCGGTTTTTTTCTAAGGATTTTTCTGCTTTTGCTTCTAATGCCTTTTGATCGTTTTACCACTTTTATTCCCCCTTAATTTTTATTACATCTAGTTTTTTTATTTTACAGGGAGCATCTAGTAAGTTACTCATGCTCGGACTAGTTCTACCATCATCACCTGATATCAGTTCCTTGATATATGTACCAGATTCGGTTTCTAATGTTAGTGTCGCTATAGAGCATTCTAATGAGTCAATCTTGCAACTATAGATATGCTTCTCTCTAATCATGTCTGCTCGACGATGAGCAACCCTCAACGGGGTTTTTTGTTTTATAGTTGTACCCTGTAATGATTGGACTGCCCTTTTAAGCTTTTCGATATTTACAGCCTTTCCGCATTCAAACACTACTTTATATGTTTTATTGAACTTGGTTTTTTTTATCCTGGCTACTTCATCTTTACTTGAAAAATGAATATTAGAAATTTCTATGAAATCTTTATATGTCTTATTTATTTGATTTTTAATTTCATCTAAATCAACGTTTCTTTTATGAGGATCTTTTAATTCTAAAATAAAAGGTCTGCCGTTGCCGAGCATTTTAACATCGATATCTTCTCTTCCTGCTCCATGAAATGCTTCGTCTTTTGCATCGGTATATTCAATAAATTTTTTAGAGATTAATTCTTCTACACTTTTATCATATAACTTTCCTTCGTAATCACACTTTTTGCAACCTCTACCCTTACATATCCTGCAATACCATTTTGTTTGTGGTATCTTTCTACTAAATTTTTTATACCGTCCGTAAATATAAAGAGGTTTTATCTGGAGTTTTATTACATCAAACTGAGTATCAATTATAACCATTATATTTGGATTTTTGAAATCAACTTCTTTTTTCAACTTTGGTTCTAGTATTAAACCCAACTCTCTATTTATTTCGGATTTTATTGATTCAGAATATTTAAATTCAAAACTTTTTATGATGCTATTTTCAATATCTGCTATCTCCTCATCGATTTTTGAACCAATTAAAAAAGTTTCAAATTCATACTTCATAAGATTGTTATATATTAAATCAGAGAAATGTTCTATCTCTAATAAAAGACCCTTACAATAATAACAATTTTTTGTTTTAGTTTTTCCTTTTTTTATTTTTTTTCTTAGGTATTCTCCTTTTTCTTTGTTACTAATTTTAGGTCCAAGATTTCTATATAATCGACCCAGACATCTATCACAAATTTTGTATTTATCAAGAAGTTTTTTAGTTTGCAAGAGTATTTTATCGTTGTTTAATTCTGTGTACATGATATTTATCTTTTCAATAGAAATAGAAAACATATATTAATCTTTACTAGAAAAATAATTAGTATTTAATCTTTAATCCACAATGTGTAGATAATTATCAATATTACTACAAATAGTATCACTGGTATAAACCAAATATCTTTGTCAACGCCCAAGGTATATCCTAAAGATAAAAGAAAGAATATTGAGACGAAAAAAAGTATTAAATCACGATATTTCATTTTTAATCACTTAATCAAATGGTAATTAATTTCTAAGTTATAAAATATTTTGTTTTCACAAATTTTTTAATTGATAATAGTATACAGGATAAAAAATCGTAAGGGAGATGAAGTTTATGGTCGAGGTTAAATCCTTTAGAGGTATCACCTATAACAAAGAAAAGGTTTTTAATTTAGAAGATGTGATGTCACCACCGTATGATATCATATCAGAAGAGATGCAGGATCAACTTTACAAAAAACATCCTAAGAATTTGGTTAGACTTATTTTAAATAAAAAAGAATCTGTTGACGATGAGCAAAAAAACAGATATACAAGAGCAAAAAAATTATTCTGCCAGTGGCTAGATGACAAAGTTCTTTGTGAATCTAAAGAAGATGCTATTTATCCTTATAAAATAACTTATAAAGTGGATAATGAACAAAAAACAATGAACGGTTTTTTTATCTTATTAAAACTAGATAAAGATTATAAAAAAGTTAAAGCACATGAAAGAACTCTATCTGGTCCTAAAAAAGATAGATTGAATTTAATGCGTGCTTGTAAAGCAAATTTAGAACCGATACAACTTTTGTATATTGATGAAGAGGATATAATAAGTAAAAAAATAGATGGATTAATAGACGAGCCAATAATCGATGTCACTGGTTACGATGATTTTAATCATAGATTATGGAAAATAACTGACAAAGATACTATTAATATGATTTGTAACAAGTTAAAGGATGATATCTTATTTATCGCAGATGGACACCACCGATATCAGACAGCTATTAATTTCTCTGAAGAGATGAAAGAAAAAACTGGAAATTCAAAAGACGATGCACCTTTTAATTATAGGATGGTTATTCTGGCAAATATATTTGATAAGGGTCTTTCTATTCTACCAACACACAGATTAATTATGATGAAAGATTTTGATTTGAACGCTATGTTAAAAGATTTAGAGCAATATTTTGAGATTAGGGAAATTAATTGTAATGGATCTCCAGAATCAATTAGTAAAAAGATAATGAACGATATAAAAACAGAAAATGAACATATGTTTGCGATGTATGTTAAAAATAAATATTATATTTTGAGCTTAAAAGATGAAAACACAATGAATACCTTCGCTGGTGACAGATCAGAAACATGGAGAACTCTTGATGTTTCTATTCTTCATAAAATTGTTTTGGAACATGGAATGGGCATTACACCGGACAATATTGAAGACCATGTACGCTATACTAGGAATGATTCGGAAGCAATAAAATTTGTTGATAATAATAAATTTGATTTGTCCTTTCTAATGAATGCTACAAAAATTGAAGAACTTAAGGCAATTGCAGATGCTGGTGAACATATGCCTCAGAAATCTACCTATTTTCTTCCTAAGATGCTTTCAGGTCTAGTTATGTATAAAATGGACATATAATCTTTCTTTTTTTATTTTCACAATCAAATCATAGATATAAATTTATAAATCTATAATTATATTTTTGTAAATTTTTCATATTGACTTTATTATTCGTAAATTATTTATACTATAATTGACAAATATTATCATGATATAGTTATTCTATATCACGCCTTGTTTCTTTAACAAAGAGAAAGGGATTAAAAATGTCTGTTAACAAAAACCCAAAAACAATTTTTCATTGCGAAATGGTGGTGAATAAGTAAAATGACAATGATGGCCGTAGTCCTTATTGGTTTTATTGGTGGTATGATGACTATGGTCATAGTAAATTTGTATAAATGGGCAATTAAACAGTTTAGTAAAGATATTTAAAAGATAAAAAAAATTAAAAAAGAGAGAAAAATATTTTATTCTCTCAAATGGTTTTTATTTATTTAATACTTTTTTTGGAATGTCTACTTCTTCAGTTTTTCCGGTATCCCAAATAGCTCTTATAGCAAGTAGTCCTGCTGCAGGAGCAACAAAGACTGCTATCATACCGGCGATAGCTGTGAAGTATGGTCCTATATATTCCAAGTTTGTAAAGAACGACGAGGTCGCACCAATTCCTACAAGCATTAAAGCTGCTATAAGAAAAGTAGGTACTCTCTCTTGTGTTATGTTACCAACTGCAAAGAACGATAAGATACCGACTAAAAATCCTAGAACTGCTAGGATGATGTTAACGTATCCGGTTGTATCTGCCCAAAGATTTGCACCTGTTACTATTCCGACAATCACTGCTACGAGGACTCCAATTAGGAATAACCAACTTGCTATTTTTTTAAACATTTCTTGCATTTCTCCATCCTCTCTCCTTTATTTTTATTTATATCGTAAGATTATTTGCAATATATAAGGATTTAGTGTAAACGAATAAATAGGTAATTATTCAGGTGAATAAATGCCTACTATAAAAGGGAAAAATATCAAAAGAATATGTTTCCACGTTATTTTTACAATTTGGTAATTTTATAGAATACTTTTAAATATAATTTCTCGTAAATTTATAACTACAGCGAAAAACCCGTGGAGGGGAATGGGATTCTTTTTGATTCGCCTCTTCTTGCATCTCACCCCTCCTTTTACCCCCCCCCCATTTTTGTAGAAAAATTTAAGTTAGAACTCGATATTAAACATTTTAAGAATAAATATGAAAAGTATAATGATTGTTGATGATGAAAAAAACATTTTGAGTGAAGTAAAAAATATTCTCGAGGAAGAAAATTTCAATGTAGTAACTGCAGAAAACAGTCGCAAAGCTTTCGAACTTATTGACACCTGTAAAGAAGATGATTTTGGATTAATATTAATAGATTCTTTAATCCCTGATACCAATATTCCTGCTCTTTTTTCCATGAAACCAAGTAACAAAAAAAATATAGATACAACCAAAAAAGAAGATTTTTTACAAAAACCATTCACAAAAAAACAACTTAGAGACTTTGTGAAGAATAAAGTATGAGTTTATATATAATTTAAAATTAGTTTAAAATCTTCTTTCATTTTTTGCATTTTATTCATATTATAAGTTACAACCGCAGGATGGAAAACAGGTATAATTATAATTTTTCCTGATAAAGTATTAATCTCAAATTTTTTACCATGCACCTTTGATATCTTGTCATTATTTAAACCATACTTATCAAAAATATATTTAGTAGCAAAACTTCCTAAAGGAACAATTATTTTCGGCTTAATTAATTCAATTTGTTTATTTAGATAAGGAGTACATTTTTTAATTTCATTTTCTAAAGGGTTCCTATTATTTGGAGGGCGACATTTTAAAACATTAGCTATAAAAATATCGTCTCTACAAAGATCTACTGACCTTAAAAGATCATCTAAAACTTTTCCTGCTCTACCAACAAAAGGTTTCCCTTGCAAATCCTCGTTTCTACCAGGGGCCTCCCCAATAAATAATATTTCTGCATTTGGATTTCCACTACCTGGAACGGTGTTATTTCTTGTTTTCCACAAAATACATTTCCTGCAATTACTTATCTCATTTTTTATATGTTCTAGATTCATGTTAAAATCTTGAAACAAATATTAACCTATTTATTCTTTGGAAATATTTAGGATTGATTTAATATGCAAAGCAAGGGAAAAAATAACTTAATAATTATTAGAATTTTTAAAGAAGAAAATGTAAATAAAATGATAAAAGAAGTATGCGAAAAACATAAAGTAAATTCAGCTGTTATAATCTCTGGAATAGGTCAGTTGAAGAATATAAAACTTGGATATTTTAAAGAAAAAGGAAATTATGCCCCTCAAACATTCAGAGAACCTTTGGAATTACTATCGTTATCTGGAAATATATGCAAAGATAAAAATGAGTTTTTACTTCATCTACATGCAGTTTTAGGAGATGAAAATAAAAAAGCAATTGGCGGACATTTTATTGATGGAATAGTAAGTGTAACCGCAGAAATCGTATTACTAAAATCAGTTCTTGATATAAAAAGAAAAACTGATCAAGAAACAGGTTTAAAAAACATATGGCTTAGGTAAATTATATTATACATAAAATTATTACTGAAAATATAAGAGGTAGGAACTTATGGAGAAATTTACCGATCTCAGTGAAAGAATAAAACATCTTAAAAACGCGAGGGAAATTTTAAACGAAGAATATAAACAGACAGATTTTCACGAAAAAAAGGTTGCAAATCCTAGAACCAGTGTTCCACCTTCACCAGAGGACGAAGAGGCAATACGATTATTAACAACTATACAAAGAATTGATCATTACATAAAAAAATATCAAGATGAACAACTAAAAATATTAAAAGAACAAAAATAATTTTTTTAAATAATATTTCTTCTAATTCCAAACATAGATTTTATTAAGACAATTATTGGAATGATCTCAAGTCTACCAATCCACATATTAAAAATTAGCATACTTTTAGAAACTGGAGACATATAAATTTTGGTGATACCCGTAGACAAACCAACATTACCTTGAGCTGAACAAACTTCAAAAATACTATTTGCTATCGTTTGATTTTCAATTATTGAAATTACAAAAAAACCAACTGCAAGAATTATAACCCACATAAACGAGATGATAGCAGCCTCATTGATAAGATCCATTGCATCATCCTTAGAAAGATGCCTATCACCTAATTTATGAACAAAAACACGACGAGGTGTAGATATAGCTCTTTTAATCCTCCAACCCACACCTTTATACAACAAAATCGCTCGAAATAGCTTAATACCACCAGCAGTAGAACCAGCTGCACCACCAATGATCATGGCAAAGGCTAACAACAATTTCGCTGGTTCAGACCAAATATTCAAATCTGGAACAGAAGCAAAACCAGTACATGTAATAGCAGATATAAACTGAAAACTTGAAAACTTAATAGAATCAAACCAATTATGATTATACAAACTTAGATTCATAACAGCGAGACCAACTATGCCAAGAATAATCAAAGCAATCAAAGCCTTAAACTGAACATCAGATAAAAACTTCTTAATCCGGCCTTTTAAAAGATTATAATGTGCAGCAAAAGCAATAGCACCAAGAACCATTAAAACAATTATAGCAATTTGACTAATTGAATTAAAACCAGTGATGCTATCATCGGTAACAGAAAAACCACCGGTGGCAAGACCAGTCATACCATGATTAATAGATTCCCATATACTCATACCATCAGATGTGACAGCTCCAATTATAATAAGGGAAACAATACCAATTATAGAATATAAAAGGAAAATCCACCAGATAGTTCTAACAGTAGAAATAATTGAAGGATGAGTTTTTTTATCACGGGCCTCACCTTTGTATAAAACAAATGAACCAGTACCAGGACGTGCCAGAATACTCAAAGTAAGAACAATAACTCCAACACCACCAACCCATTGAATAAGAGAACGCCAGAACTGCAATGAATACGGTAGTAAATCCTCTCTAGTAACCATGGTTAGTCCAGTACCAGTCCAGCCTGACATAGATTCGAAAAAAGCTGAAAGAGGAGCCATATGCACTAAGGATTCTTTATTATAAGGTATAAGAATAAACGGTATACTACAAATCGCAGAAAGAAAAAGCCAACTTAAAGCCGCGGTAACCATCGCACTTTTAAAATCAGCAGGATCCGCTTTTTTGAAAAAATAAAACAAAGGAAAACCAGTTAGAAAAAAAACAGCTGAGGTAATCAAAAACGGAGCAATAGCATCAAAATCCATATTTGCGCTATATTCCTGAAAATAAAGAGGTACAACTAATGCGATAAGGGTTACAAACCCAATAATTATGAATATTCCGCCAAGATCCCTAAGGACACTTTTTAGATCACTCATATAACATTAATTCTCCTATCCTAACCTTCTTTTTTAATAAAAAAATAAACATCAAGTACTTATAGATTCCTAATTTCACTAATTTTTTGGTTCAATTCTTTTTTTAGATCATCAGATATTTTTCTCTTTGAAAAAACATCGGCATTAACCGCTATAGATATCTTATTTGAAATAGCCCTAGCAATTTTCCCTCTTTTGTTTCTAGGTGAATTTTTAATCATCTTATGTTGAAAAATAACACCATGTTTAGGAGGTTTCCCTCCCTCTTTTTTATATCTAAAAAGAGCTTTTTCAGCACCAAGAATCTGGATAGTTGATGCAGGAAGTAAAACCAATTTTTTAAGACCCCCTGCTTTTGAAATAAGTCTTGCACCAATCAATGACCCTATAATATCAGTAGTATTGGGAGCGATCTTTTCCATGTCCTCTTCAATTTGTTTTTCTACTGTATTAATCTCATCTTTTATAATAGACATAGATTTTTTTACGGACAAAATCCTTTTTTCAGAATATCTAATTTCTGACCAGGCATTATAACGTTCTCTTAAGAGATTAAGAATATGTATGAAATCATCTAATGTATTTATCATCTGAATTACTTGAAGATCATCTGATTCTAAATTTTTTTCAGTTTGTTTTTTAGAAAGAGAAAAGACTGATTTTTTAAATAAATCTCTTGGAAAATTATAATCTTCAGGTTTAATCTCTATTTTTTTAAAGAAAGGATTAGTTGGATCATAGTTACCAAGTCTATTCAGTCTTTTTTCGTTTACAATTATATTTTTGTTTATACCGTCTAAGATTTTTTTTTCTTCAGATAAAACTTCTTGATTTTTGATTTTCTCCAATTTTTTTAAAATTTCTTTTTCTTTTTTTGGAAACAATATTTTAGCCTTAATCTTATTTTTATCACACAAAAATGTGCCAAACCATTTTGTAAGTAGATACATATTTTTCTGAAAGCTAGTAATGAATTGCTTTTAATTTAATTTACGATACTATTGTAAAAACTATTGATTTTTCCAAAAAAATGATTTTAAATACTACCTTTTATTTTACGGTCCAGGTGTTAAGTTGGTAGAAATTACCACTAAAATCTCATCTTTAAATCTAAAAAACCCAACTATTCTTGCCTCAGGGATTATGGATGAAGATTACGGAAGTATGAAAAGGATTTTAAAATCTGGTGCTGGAGCAGTAGTTACAAAATCTATTGGAATAAAAGAAAAAAAAGGATATAAAAATCCAACAATAATAGAATTAGAACACGGAATCTTAAATGCAATGGGGCTTCCAAACCCTGGAATAGAAAATTTTAAAGAAGAATTATCAAACTTAAAAAAATCAAATCAACCTATAATAGGAAGCATATATGGTAAAGATAGCAAAGAGTTTACTTTACTTGCTAAAAGAATGCAAAAATATGGAGCTGATGCCATAGAACTAAATATGAGCTGCCCACATGCAAAAGGATATGGTTTAGAAATAGGATCTGATCCAAAAACAGTAAAAAAAATAGTATCAGATACAAAAAAATCTGTAGAAATACCTGTTTTAGTAAAACTTTCTCCAAATCTAATGAACATTGTAGAGATTGCAAAAGCAGCAGAAAAAGGAAGAGCAGATGCCATAGTAGCGATAAATACAGTTAAAGCCATGAAAATAGATTTAGAAATAAAAAAACCAGTTCTTTCAAATAAAATAGGTGGCTATTCTGGGCCAGCTATAAAACCAATAGGTGTAAGATGCGTATACGAAATATCACAAAACACGGAGATTCCTATAATAGGCTGTGGTGGTATAAATTCTGGAAAAGACGCGATAGAATATTTTATGGCAGGGGCTAGTGCTGTAGAAATCGGATCTGCTGTATACTATAGAGATGTTGATGTATTTAAAAAAGTATGTTCAGAAATAAAAGAATGGATGAAGAAAAACAATTATAAAAAATTAGAACAAATAATTGGAGTAGCGCATAAATGAACTACCCAAAAATAACAAAAATAATTGAAACAAAAAATGAAAACAAGAATGTTAAAACAATAAAATTTAAACATTCAAAAAATGTTAATCCTGGTCAATTTTATATGATTTGGATCCCAGATACAGATGAGATACCAATGAGTGTATCACACATAGATAAAAACATCAAAGGAATAACTTTTAAAAAAGTTGGAGAGGCAACTGAATCATTATTCAATCTTAAAAAAGGAGATAAAATTGGTATAAGAGGACCATATGGAAATGGTTATAAAATAACAGGTAAAAAGATATTATTTATCGCAGGTGGAACAGGTATAGCAACTATTGCTCCATCTGTAGAAAAAGCATTAAAAAAAGATATTTTTTCAACAGTTGTTATAGGTTGTAAATGTAAAGAAGAAATATTCTTTGAAAAAAGATTAAAAAATTATGAAATAGATTTACACATTTGTACCGACGATGGATCATGTGGAAAAAAATGTTTTACTACAGATATTGCAGAAAAGATACTTGAGAAAGAAAAATTTTCCCAGATAATTACATGTGGCCCAGAAATAATGATGAAAAAAATACTTGATATGAAAAGAAACATTCCAATGCAAGCAAGTCTAGAAAGATACATGAAATGTGGATTTGGGATATGCGGGCAATGTACTATTGGAGAAGGAATGAGAGTTTGTAAAGAAGGCCCAGTATTTGATGGTAAAACTCTTAAAAAAATCAAAGATTTTGGAGTTTTTAAAAAAGATTCCTCAGGTAAAAAAATAACTATATAACTAAAATTTGGGAGGTAATAGTTCTGGCTGTATATAACGATGAAATAATAATTAAAACAAAAGGTGAAGTTGACATTATCGATATAACAGATGAAATCAAAAAAATCATTAAAAAATCGAAAATCAAAGATGGTATAATATGTGTTTTTGTACCAGGATCAACAGGTAGCTTAACCACTATCGAATACGAACCTGGTCTAAAAAAAGATTTTCCAAAAGCGTTAGAAAAAATTGCACCTAAAAAAGAATATTATAACCATCATGAAACATGGCACGATGATAACGGACATTCCCATGTTAGAGCAAGTCTAATGGGGCCAAGTATAACTCTGCCGCTAATCAATTCGGAATTAATACATGGTACCTGGCAACAGATAGTATTTGTAGAGCTTGACACAAGAAATAGGAATAGAAATATAATTGTTCAAATAGTTGGAGAATAACTCACCATCTATTAAAATGGATTCTTTCTTTTTTATATCTATTAACTTCTTTTTGTTCTATCTCTGTATATCCTAATGCTATAAGAGAGAAAGGTACAACACTTTTTGGCATATTTAACATATTTCTGAGATTTTTTATCCTTTCCTTTTTAGGATATATACCAATCCAACATGCACCAAGACCTAAAGCTCTAGCAGCTATCAGAATATTCTCTGTTGAAGCGCTACAATCTAGAGGAAAATAATCTTTAAAAGTCTCAAGGTTTTTATCAGCACAAACAAGTATTGCCTTTTCAGCATTTTTTATAAATTCAGCATGCGGATGGAATCTAGGGATTTCTCCTAATATTTTTTTATCATCAATTATCACAAAATGCCATGGTTGCTGATTACCAGCAGAAGGTGCCAAAAAAGCTGCTTTTAGCAATTTTTTTATTATATCATCTGATATTTTTTCATCAGTATATTTTCTTACACTTCTTCTTGTATACAAAGATTCTAATGATTCCATAATATATTTATAAAAAATAGGTTTTTATTAATGTTTTCAAAAAATTATTGATTAAATCTAAAATAAATTGTACTTGGATTAGGTCCACCGTAACACAAATAGATTTCGTCTTTTAAAGAAAGAGTAGATATCACTAGTTTCATCGATTTGAATCGTCTTACATTTTTATTTTCTCCAGAGATAACTATTTTTTTTTCTTTACCTAAGTTCAAAAACCCTGTATCTATAGTTTTTTCTTTAAATTTAATATCCTCATCATCGTAAAATATTACTTTTACTTCTCTAATATTTGATAAAAAAGGTTTTTCAAAATATAACGTGACATTCCAACTACACTTATCCAAATAAACATCATTATTTAAAAAATAATTAAGTTCTTTTTTGTTAAAAAAAGAAAAACCTTTATCTGATATCTTTTCTCTGGATGAAGATGGTAGATTTTCTGTTAGATTATTTTCTTGCAAATAAAACATAAAATTACTAGGATACAATTCAATTCTATGGTTTTTTATTGCAATCGAGTTATCACTATACTTGACAAAAAGAGTTACTGTGTATATAATAGGGTACTCTATCCCTAAACTATTTTTTATCTGAAATATATGTTCCACGGTATTACCATTGGCAACCTCTCCATCTTGAAAATCCCACCAGTAAGATACAATCTTTGAATCAGACTCATAATTAGAAAGTTTAAAATCAATTGTTTCACCAAAATAAGCTTTTTTAGGAGCATTAATTATAAGGGATTCAAGTTTAGGTTGTGTATCAGCAAAATTAGTATTTCCATCATTATTAATACAGCCTGAAAAAAATGAAAATGCAATAATTATTATAAAAATAATTGAAATCATTTTAATAGAATGTTTATTTTTCATATTTTTTTCTAATTCTTTTAATTTACGACAATATATATAAAATTTTACGGAAAATTATATAATATAATAAATTAACATTACTTTGTTTATAAAATTATTAAAAATGGGGAACAAATGCATAAAAACAAAATACTAGTCTATTTCATATTAATACTTCTTATTCTATCAGTATTTGTTATAAATGTTTCCTCAGATGATACTAATTTAACCTTTTGGAATAAAGAGTGGTCTTACAGAGAAGAAATAGATGTTCATATTGAAACTGGAGATGATGCTTCTAAGTTTCAGCCAATTGATATAAGCTTTGAATTTAAAGAAAAATGCTGGGCAAAAAACGAGCAAGAGCATTCTATCAGAATTTGTTGCTGGGATGGATATAATTGGCATGAGTTAGAAAGCCAGATATACAATCTAAAAAAAACAGATTCATCATCTTATATTAAAAAATGTTGTATTGTTTTTTTAATACCTGAATTTGCAGATGGAAATGAAAGATATTTTATATATTATGATGATGGGAAAAAACCAGCGCCAAATTACATAGATCATGTAGATTTAGAAGATTCATATTATTACTATGAACCAATAAAAGGAGTATCCGCTGAAGGGGATTATTACGAAATAATAGAGGATGGTTATTGTATTTTTGGCGTCGGTCAAAAAGGAAAAGTTATTCATAGAAAACTCTCTCAAACTATTATAAAACTTAAACCCGAAACAAAAGAATTTGACATAACTAAATATGAAAACATTGCATCTTTTTGTTTTTCATACCATAAAGGAATAGAATATGAAGACGAGATATCATCTGATGCAACTTTAGTTGCTAAACAGATACTTGTAGATGGAAATTTAATGGTTGAATTCAGGATAATAAGTGAATCTGAAGAGGGTAATTTACGCACATCCAATATCTACAAATATTATTATTGCCCAACAGATAATAAAAGGATAAATGTTCATGTTAAACACGAAGTACTAAAAGATGATCATGTGGAGGGAATAATAAATGTTGATGGCAGATATGGAGCAATTGTATCCTTCCAATTAAAAAGCGAAAAAATTGAAAAAATGAATTTTGGCAAAATATTTCCCTATATACATGTCTATAGAGAAGACGGGAAAATCAGGGAATATCAAATGAATACTGATCCAGAAGAGAAAGAACGGGAGTGGATAATTCCTTACTCTGATGACTGCGACATTGGACAAAAAGCTTGGTTTTCATATGACGAGGGGATAAAAGGTAGAGCTCAGGCAATTATTTTTAAATCAAATACAGACATAATTAAACATGGTGAAGATCGAGATGGTATCCAGATGAAAGTCGCAGTAAATGAATACATGGATGCTCTTGGTACAGATATCGATTATGCCGCAGTAAATTTTGGGAGAAATTCTTATGAAGATGGAGGCACCCATGATTTAGAAATTAGAAGTGGACTTACCGTAGAATATGATGCTGAATTTTTTATAACAGAAGAAGGAGGTTATGGATCCGTAGAAAATGAAGCTGAAAAATATCAAGAATTAATACAACACAGAACTATTAATGACGACGATGCTATCGATGGAGAGCAAAAGATCTATACTTTAACTGTTATGCCAAAATTAACCGGACGCATATTTACGCATCCGTTTTTATCAAATATAACAGGCATTAAATTAACTTCTGTTTATGGAGAATTGTACCAAAATGAAAAACTTATATCAAAACAATTCACAACAAAACCTTTTCTAGGTCCCCCATCAATAAAGTTCCCGAAATTAGCTGCTGGCAACTATACTGTAAAAATATATAGAGAAATTGGAAATAAATATAACTTATATATAGGGGTCAAATCAGCTGATATTGAGAAAGATAAAACAATAGATATTTATTGTACATGGCCCAAAAAAATAAAAGTTGATTTAACAGATCAATATGAAAATGTAATCAAGGATTTCAAACTAGAACTTGTGAAAGATAATGCTATTGTTGACAAACATATTTTTTCTGATTCAAAAGATGTTATTTTTACTGCTCCTGCAAACATTGGATATAATTATTATTTGAAAGGGTATTATAAGGGTTTTATCTTATTAAATAAAGAAATCAATTTTTTAAAAACAAAAGTTAGCGGAAAGGTAAATCTTTATGATTTAAATGTCAACATTCGTGATAAACTTGGTTTTTCACCGGGTGTAAATTTATATCCTTATTTAACAAGCTCAGAAATGGAAGAGACAACCAGGATACAACCAGATGAAAACAATACAGGAAAATATACTTTCAAAAATCTTCCCTCAGCAACATACAAATTACATATTTCATATGGTAGATATTCTAATATTAAAGAAATAAAAATTGATAGCGATAACAATTATATTGACTTAGATTTTAAAGCTTTATTTGATCTTGATATAGATATTTTAGACTCCAGAGGTAACAATGTCGATGATGGAAGATATAAAGTCAATATATACAGAAACAAAATTGAAGTTTACAAATCTATTTCATCAAACGAGATTATTTCTCTACCACCGGGAGAATACCAGATATATGCTCTATTAGATGGAGACGCTGTAGGTTTCAAAAACATTGTATTAACAAATGATAAAGAAGTAAAAGTTGTAACAAGCATTATCCCACTACTACCCATTCTAATAAATGTTCTAACCATAATTTTTATAATAGAAATATTAGTCGTATTTTTGTTAAAAAGGATTTCTTTGAATAGCTTACTTAAAGTAATAGCAATGTCTTTAATTCTTCTATCAATTTTTCAACCATGGTGGTATTTACATGCAGAGAACAACCAGTTAAACGCAATGATAACTACAGAATTATACATAGAGCCCCAGGTAATGATTGATAAAATAAGTTACAATAATAACGAATTCTTCGATTTAGCAACAATCCCTGAGATGTTTACTGATTTTGTAGGGATATTATTATTTATCATTATTTCAGGTTTTATATTACTTGGAATAAGTTTTATCCCAAATATATTACTAAAAAGAAGGTTTGCTATGATACTAATTGTAGCTAGTGTAATATTTTTAATATTAGTTGCAGCTGCATTTTATATTGGAATGTCAAAATTAACAGAACTGAGTTTAGGAAGTATGCAAGGACAGGATATACTCAATGTTGATCTGCCTACAAGGGCTAGCATCCCAATGAATGCGACATGGGGGTTAGGTGCAGGTTTCTATTTATGTATAATCGCTGCTTTAATTGCATTATCAGATGGTCTAATTGATCTTTTTAAGAAAAAAAGCTTTTTTAACAAATTTTTTAAAAAAACTTAATCTAAATTTTTTATTCTTTTAATTCCATTAATTTTTTTTATTATCTCTACTACAGGATCTGGGACAAGATTTTGCCATTCTTCATTATTCTTTATCCTTTTTCTAATATTTTTACCAGAAAGATTTTCACCGTCAAAAATAGGTGTATCTATTACTTTGTAACCCTTTTTTCCAAAAAGTTTTTTAGTAAAACTATTGTTGGAGGCAACTACTTCAAAATCTGAAAAAATAGATAAAACATGGTCAACCCATTTAGGTGGATTATGGATATCAGGAATATCAATAATCTCATATTCTAACATACTTTCATTATCCAGAGTTTTTTCAATCATTGTTTTTCTTTCTTCAAAACTAAATGGATTTTTTAAGGTATTTTTGTATTGAGATGATCCAATACCAATAACAATTTTATCATATTTTTTAAGTAAGTATTTTACAACTTTTAAATGGCCCATGTGAAATGGTTGAAAACGACCTATAAATAAAACTTTCATATAACTAAACTTAATAAAATTAGACTAAAAAAAGGTTATTAATTATCTTTAGTATTTATATTTTCATCTTGTTTACCATCTGACCTATTAGCTGTGTTAACCTTTTTTTCTGATTCAAGTTCTACTTTTGCCGATATATCCAATGGTTTCAACGCTTTTAGTTTTTTAAGTAGTTCTTTTTTACCTTTTCCTTCAAGGGCATACTTAATTACTTCAGGAAGAGTAGAAACAGGAATAACTTCTACTTTATCTACAAATTTTTCTTCGATTAAAACATCATTAAGATTTGATTTAGGAATTATTACCTTTTTTATACCAGCTTTAGCTGCTGCTTCAATTTTTGCTGTTGCACCACCAATAGGCAGAACAGTACCACGAATACTCAATGAACCAGTCATTGCTATATCCTGACGAACAGGTATATCCTCCATTGCTGAAATAACTGAGGTTATAACAGAAAGACTTGCTGAATCTCCTTCAACACCTTCATAGGTCCCTATAAACTGGATATGAATATCATGTTTAGAAATATCTCTGCCCATATATTTTTTAATAATCGCAGAAATATTAAGCACAGATTCTTTAGCGATTTCACCAAGTTTACCTGTTGCAATTACTTTACCTTCAGATTGAGAACCCGCAGGAGTTACATCAGCAACAATAGGAAGTACAAGACCAGAAAACTCGCTCATACTAGGATCTGCAGAATGTACTGCGAGTCCATTAACAACTCCAACCTCTGCACCAGTTGTCTTAAAAGAACGATATTCCTGGCGTCTTTCTAATGCTCTATCAACCACTTGATGTTCCAGTGATTTTGCTATCTTTTTAGCTTCTAAAACATGATCCACCGTCACAAATTTTTCCTTTTTTTCATAAGCAATATCACCTGCTGAACGCACAAGACCACCTAATTCACGCAGACGAAGAGAGAGTTTTCCTTTTCTACCTGCTCTTCTCTGTGCTTCATGAATGATTTCACCGACAGCATCTCTATTAAAATGAGGGATTTTTTTATCTTTGTCTATTTCTTGGGCTACAAAACGTATTAGTTTTTTACGGTTCTCATCACTATCATCCATTGAGTTATTTAGATACACTTCATATCCATAACCTCTTATACGTGAACGAAGAGCAGGATGCATGCCTTTTAAAGCATCAAGATTACCAGCAGAAACAAGAATAAAATCACAAGGAGCTGGTTCAGTTTTAACCATTGCACCAAAACTCCTCTCAGACTGTCCAGTAATCTGAAATTTTTTCTCCTGGATCGCAGTTAAAAGATGTTGTTGAGAAGGTAAACTCAATGTGTTAATCTCATCAATATATAAAACCCCTTTATGGGCTCTATGAATAGCACCTGCCTCAACTAATTGATGAGGAGGCGTTTCAAGACCTGCAGATTGAAATGGGTCATGGCGTACATCACCAAGGAGAGCGCCTGAATGTGCTGCTGTAGCATCAATAAAAGGTGGTGAATCCTCTTCATCATGGGCTACTAGAATCTTTGGTACATTGTTAAGTGTATTACGCTGCATTAAAGCTCCTCTTGAAAAAATCAGAAAAATAAATATGGCCCCAATTATCCCAAAGAAAATATACTCAGGATGAGCTGCCGCGTTTTCTACACCCATGAGGACTTCCCAAAAAGCAGCTATAAAAGAAACTGCAACAATTAAAAATGCAAACCATGCAATAAAAGTACTTTGCTGTTCTTTTTTCTTTTTTGCTTCTTTTCTTTGTTCTTTTACAATTTTATTTGCCTTTCCACCTGGAACCACTCTAATATGAGGTGTATTTGAATCTTCAGCGTTAGGGTAAGCAATTATATCTTCAAGTTCTTCTTTTGGTAGAAAAGCAGTCATAGCACGGGCAACCATTGATTTACCAGTTCCAGGATCACCTATAAGCATTACATGTCTTTTCTGCTCAGCCGCTTTTCGGACAATATCAACAGATCTATCTTGACCAATAACTTGATCTAAGAGCAGATCTGGAACTTTTATGTCCTCTGTGGTTTTAAAATCCTGTTTTTTAATCCACTTGGGTATATGTTCCATTTCATATTTTTCAGAAGTTTTCTTTTCTTTTTTATTTGAAGTATTTGAATCTACTTTTTCAAAATCTTTGTCTTTTTCTTCTATCAATTTGTCCACCATTTCATCAACAGAGTTATCTGACACGGTAACACACTATTAAATAATTTTTCATACTGTTGTATAAAAGGGTTATATATCAATTTTTCTTTTAATACTGCTTTGTGTAATTATTTTTAAAAATGACATAGTCAATTGCATCCATTAGGGATAAGGGATGCAAAAGACTAGTCAAAGAAAGATAG
>Ga0180433_10002856_pt1 | contig 26056 bp, 39 predicted proteins | sample SS_ome_8_FD_132980 | JGI IMG/M metagenome (GOLD analysis project Ga0180433, IMG submission 132980) | Hypersaline lake sediment archaeal communities from the Salton Sea, California, USA - SS_1_D_1 metaG | ecosystem: Environmental > Aquatic > Non-marine Saline and Alkaline > Hypersaline >... | reverse complement strand
CCAATCATATACAAAGCAAGCTGACGATCATTTTGAATATACTCATTAATTGGCAGACGAGAATTCGTCTTATAATCATGAATTTCATAAAAACCATCCTTTATTTCAACCAAACGATCAATATAACCTTGAAGCTGATAATCACCATATTCATCAAGATTAATTAATATACGATCTTCAAGAGCAATAGTTTTCCCTTGATCAAAAGGGGTATAACGATTATAATAATCAGTTACGAACTTTTCAGCCATCTTCAAATAATTATCAGGACCATATTCTTCTTTTACAATAATAATTGAATCATCCCAATTCTTCTCCCAAATTTCATGAAGATAACCTATAAGATCATCAAGAGAATCAAGTTTCTGAAATTTAAGATCCTGATAAAGCTTCTCCAAAGTTTCATGAACTCGACTACCAAGAAAAGCCTCAATACTCTCTTCAACCTCAGTTTCAACTCGATCAATATAATGAAGTTTATACTTACAAGGACACTGCTCAAAACAACTCAAACGAGAATGAGAATAAACAGTCATAGATAATTGAATAGATTAATTCATTTTAACTCTATTGAAATTAAAAAGTTGGTGGAATATCATCATTACTAATAATTGAAAACTTACAATCATCACAGATGCCATCAGGATTATCAGTTTCATTTACTCCACATATTTTACAAATCATAGTTATCATGAAAACAAATTTCATTTATTCCTTTTTTAGCTTTTTTACATTTTTTTTATTTTTAAAATCTTCACCAAGAGCAATTGTTTCTGTTAACCTTGGATCAGGTTGAACTCGTGGTTTTGATTTTGGTTTTTCGCCATCTTCTCCATTTGTTGCCATATATTTACCTCCATGCTAAACTTATTATTAATAATCCAAGCGAACAAGCCAGAATTAAAAATGAAAGATTCACCATTTCTGCTTTTTTTGCTATAATTCTTTTATTGTGTTCATATGAGTCAACATATTGAAAAATTAATTTTTGCATAAGATCTTCATATTTACTAAACCAAAAATCATCAATTTCAACAAGTGATCTTGGTTTTGGGGGCTTTTTATATTTTTTTTCTTCTTTAGTTTCAATCCTATATCCTAAATAAGCAACGATAAATGCGTCTAACAATAGAAATAAACTGATAAAAACTAATAAACCACCTATTGATCCACATTCGAAATCCATATAATTTGAAAAAAGTGATGATGAACTTAGCAAAATTCCAAGTAAAACACCAACAAATCCCATAGCTAAACTTGCTTTTACTCTAATGTTATCAGCTAATTTAAAAGTCATATCTAACTGTTCTTTTGTTTCTTTGAATATTAATTTTAATGATTCAATATCTATCTGATTATTTTGGCCTTTAGCCATATATAAATGAATAAAAACATATCTTAAAAATCTTGGTATATTGATGAATTATGCCAAAGAAACATTTATAACTAATATTTATTAACCGGATATAAGCATAAATATCGATGTCAAGAAGATTATCTCGTGAAAAAATCGATTTTCTTAGAAAAGAAGTATTATCTGGGAAATCCAATTATGAAGTAGCACGAGGATTAAATATCAGTGAGACAACTGTAAGGAACCATACAAAAGATATTGCAAGACCTAAAAATGTTGGACCATGTATCAAAAAAGAACAATTTGAATTGTTTAGACAATTGTTAGATAATGGTTATGTGTATACAGATTCTAATAGAAATCGTCTCCGTGGTCTTCAGAAACATTTTCCTATGATAAAAAGAGCGAACTACAAAGGAAGATCTCTGTATTTCTTAGAGGACTACAGCAAAACTGCATTAAATGCAATGATTCAGCAAAAAGAATCAAGGGTGATTAGTTATCGTGATCTGTCTAATATGTCAAGAATTTTTAATGTAACACTTTCAACTAAGGAAAAAAATAAGATTTATAAATAATGTAATGGAAGGGAAATCTTGATAATGATTATTCAATGATAATTTTCATTTCGTGAACAAATTTATTTCTATGATTCCCTGTAAAAACAGTTATTTTAACATTATATTTACCTTTATCATTTGGTGTTTTTACTACTATTGGGAATATCATTGTTTCATTGTATGGAAATAATGGTGAAAAATCAGTAGAATTGAAATGAGCTGCATTATATTTTTTTTGAACAGTGTAATGTTTTGCATAATCTACATCTTTATATTTCGTTGACTCAATAGGAATTGGCAGGAAATCTTTTTCAAAATCAATTATACAAAACCAATTATGTTTGATAACTTTTCCATCATTATGTAACATTACCCAAACGAGTTGTTGTTTGTTATGTTGTAATTTTATTTCTTGAAGTTTTGTTTCCTTATAGGAATTATAGTATGCTTGTTTAAAATGTACAGAAAATTTTGGAGTTGAAAACCTATAACTTCCCCAATTTTTGATAATGGGAAATAAAAGTCCAACAAGGATAGATATTAATGTCAAAACAATAATTATTGTTTGTTGCTGAGATGCTGAATCTGAATAAGATGATTCCAATAGACTATTGTAAGAATCTTTAATAAAATAATATTGAGTATCTATGTCGTTTAGATATGTTGAAAAAATATTATATTGATTATCAATTCTTGTTCCAAAAGAATTATCAAAAAATGTTTCATTTTTTCTTAATTTAATAGTTATTTCTAGATGTTGAAAATCTCTTATTAGAGACTTATAGTAGGATAATTGTTCATAAATACCACTTTCTATTATTTCATTAGGTGATTTTTCATTTAAATAGATTAGTTCTTCTTCTATTTTATCTAATTCTTCTTGTGTATCAAGCACTTCATCTAAAACATGAGGAAGTAAAACATAATTCAATTCAGTGTAAAGTCTTAATTTAATTATATTTTCGTTTAATCCCAATGGGTAGTTATAATATGTCTTCCAACTATCTAGTTTAAATCCATCAAATAGAACAATTTCATTTATATAATCCTCATAAATATTACTAATTAATATCATCTTTGTGTGATCATCACTTACAATTTTTTCATAATTGTATGTGTTATAAAATAAATAATCCCAAATTTGTTCATTTGAAAAAGTGTTAAAATTTTGAGTAACTCTAATGATTCGTGTCCAAATCATAGATTCTCTTGGTAGAGGTTCTCTAGTTAAAAATTCCTCTTGCTGAAGATTAAATTGAAACCCAGGTTTTTCCATTATAAAATTTTCAAAAATCTCTAAGAATTCATTTCTACGATTATTCATCTCACTTAAACTAATATACTCATTAGTATCAGTTAAATAACCCATTCCAATAATCATTGTCGGAAAAATAATACAATAATAATTTGAATCAAGGAAGGAGAATTTGATATATTCATTTTTTGAAGATTCGTCTTTAAAATATACGTTAATCGAGTCAGAAGAAACATAAGAATTATTATTTAATTTTCCAAGGATATTACTAATCTGTGAAGGTTTGAATGAGAAAGGCGTAGACCAAGGCAAATCAAGTGAATAATTTTTATATGAATAGTTTTTAAAAAAGATACTTTCAATATTATAGATATCATTTGGTCTGAATGGATATACTCTATAAACGGTAACTCCCGTAACATTTACATTTTCATCTGATTGTGCATTAATTGGTAAAGAACTCGTTAAAATAAGTAATATCGAAATTAACAAGAGATATCTTCCCAATTTTTTAATCATTCAATTTAAATATGCAAATTTTTTTCTTAAAAGCTTTGCTAATTAGTAATCATCTTTTTAAAGAAACATCTGCTTTATTTTTTGAAGGGAAAGAAAATGTCATATCCTAGCTATAAAATAAATTTTGGAAAAATAATACAAGAATACAATAGAAAACAAAGCAAGGAATGGTTAGAAATTAATCAATTTTGCAAAAGAAAAAAATTAGAACATACAGAACTTATTAGAGAAGCATTTGAACGTCTTAGTAGAAAAGATAGAGAATTGCTTGAAAACCCTAATACTCCTGAGGGATTAAGAGCCTTAGCTTTACTTAAGAGGATCATGCTTGAACTTGCAAAGGGAATGGCTTGAATGTAAAAAACAATTTGAACCGTTATGTATTCTTTGGTATTGGATGTTCTGATGTGATACTATGCAATATGTTATAATTTTATACCTGCAGTTAAAAGTCTATTCGTTATAACCTTAATTTGTTCATTTGTAATATCTTCAGGTAATGTACGTAAATTGTTCAAATAATTTTTAAAGAAATTTTTGTCATCTTTCTTTAAGAGTTCCCCTAATTCATTCCAATTCTTAATAATAATATGGCTCGATATGTTATTTCTAAAACTTGAAAAAAATTTATCATAATTTGCAGATTTTTTCATATTATTTAATAAATCCTGATAATAAATTGGCGCATTATCTAACATTGTAAAATATTCATTTTTTCCATTAAATTCTTCAGGAGAAATAAACAAATAAACGAAATTCCAGCCAAAATACAAGCTTTTAGGGTTCTTTGTAAGCAGATATGCAGATTCCAAATTTCTTAAAACTTGATTAGGTTTATTATCGTTCGCTTTAGTTTTATTATCGTCGTAACCTGCTAATTTTGTTTCAATGAACACGAAAAATTTATTGGTTGGAAATATTAGAACAGCATCAAATCTGGACCATTTTGGATTTGGTGTAATATCAATAAACGATAAATCCTTAAAGGAACCATATTCAACAGGATGAAATGCATTATTCATAATTTCAAATTCAAATAATAAAATTGATTTTTCAAAATCTACGTCAACATTATTGGTATCACAGTTAATTAACTCACCCCATAATGGGTTAACACCATTTTTTTGAAATAAATCATCATCCATTCTAACTTTTTTAAAAAATGTCTTATTCCAACTACTATTTTTAGGATATCTTGGCAGGGAATTCTTCAATGACCCATCTTGTTTCCACATATCGATATTACCTAACATAAACAATGTTAGGGTTGTCTCCGCTGATTTGGGTTTTGGATTGAAAAAACTATCTTGATGTGAAGAATCTAAAATTAATGCATTACTCCTTGTTTCTGTAATTCCATATGAATAATTCCATTTTTCAGATAAATCATTATGATTCAATATCCTCCTCAATGTATCAAGGTTTGTCATAACTGTGACCTCTTGTAATAATTTGTATTTTCTTCAATTTCTCTACCTTCCTCGTAGACTGCAGCAGTCCATGTATCAGCAAATGTAAGAAGCAGAGTCAACGGACATTCTTTATGGGCAATAAACCAGTTTTCAGGAATATACTGTCCATCATGATACAAGATAGCTTGTGATTCCTCATCACTTAATGGAATATATTTTGAAACAAGATAGAGACTTCTGTTTGCTATCTGCATCTCCACCTGATCTTTATTATAAACAAATTTATCTCCCTTTTTCAGGTATCTTGGATTATCAGGCATGCCAATTTTGCCCACATCATGAAACAAGCTAACAATAACACAACTCTCTTCAGATAATTCCGGGGCTAACAACTCTCTTAACTTCAAAAGAGTTTTTGCAACCCCTACAGAATGTTTTAACAAACCTGTCTCTTCACTTAGATGATAACTAACACTTGCAGGTGCAGTAAGCCAGGTTGTTTTATTTTCTAAAAAATTTATAAAATCCTCAAAGTCTTTTTTTCTTTCTATAACTTTTGATTTCAAATCTTCATAATCCGTTTTAACAGACATTTTCAGCCAACCTCTTTAACTTAATATCAAAACGCGGTAGACATTGATTAAAAATATCATCTATGTCTTTTTTCTCAAGTAATAATAACTCATAAGACAAAACAATAAGATCACAAGTTTCGATTGCCCAATGTTCATCTTTGTTGTTGTATCTTTCTTCTATTTCTTCTATATGTTCTTTCATCATTTTCAATATTTTTTTATTATCATTCTTATTGATTTTATTTGAAAGTTGAGTTATTTCAATAATCTTTTGTTTAAATTCAGAATGAAGATATTTCACTAAAATCCCCATATAAACATATTTTATATGCTTAAAAAACCTGCTAAGTATAATTTCTTTCTTTGGCGTTTTTTTGCATTCGGATGTACTGTATATATAAAATAGTATTTATTCGTATAAATTACAAAAAGGCAATACAAATTAGGTATCTTTGAGTAAAACATGGTAAAAATAACGATATCCTTATCGAGAGAAGATGAAAAACTACTAAGAAAAAAAGCAAAGAATAATTTCAGGTCAATATCTGGAGAGGTATCCTACTTAATCAACAAAGTATATTCTAAAGAAAAATAGTGCCAACACAAATATTTTGAAACCAATAATCGCCTACATAAAAGTAAGTATTTACTCATTTTTGAGTAATATATAAATATTAGTTAAACTTTCTACTTAAAACAAAGGAGGTGTTTATTCTGATAAATATAACCCTTTATCATAAACAAGATAAAACATTTCTCTTATGGACTTGGTCTACACCCGTAGAAAAAAATATAGCCTTAAAAATGCTAGAAAACAAATCAAAATCTAAAATATACGAAGAGTTTGACCATATGATTACAGAACTTAACTAGTCTAAAACAATTGGTCACTATTTCATCAGTTTCATTTTTAATACTCTATCCTGTTAGAAAACTTAACTTTTGATATGAAGTATTATCTCAAGTGCTCTATCAATATTTATAATCCTCTGTTGTCCTGCTGAAAACATTTGATAAAGCCTAGTAAATGACTCAGAGGTAATTATAGAGGATTTTTTTACATCTTTAACTATATCTTCGAAAGTTTTATCGTCGACGGCAAAGTCAGAGCAATCAGGAGCTGCACTTGATAAAAAAACCAAGTCTGGCTGTTCTTTTTGTAGTGGAATTTCTTTTGTCATTCTTGCAAAAAGAATGCTTAGCAATTCTCTTTTCTTTTCCCTTTTAAGACCTAATTTCTTTTTATTTAGAATTCGTTCCATTTCTTGGGCAATATTATCTCGTATGGTGTCATATTCTATCAGCAACTTTTTTAGTTTATCTTGCTCATCGAAAGGATTGATACATAATTCCGGATTTTTTTCTATCAATTCCTTCACATATTTCTTTAAATGAGGATAAGTAGATTCGTTCTCTACCGGCAAATAGTAATGGTAACCATCCCAAAGTGGAAATTTTAACTCATCAGAAGGAACCCACGGAATAAAGAATGAATTCCAGTCAGTTAATTGTTTTTTCCATGTCATTATAACCGGCTTAAAATCTAATCGTAGTTTCTGTTCCCGTGGTATATAAGATGTATACCTTCGTTCCTTTCCAGTTTCGGAATTAAACCTTTCATTAGCCTTATGTTCGTGTCCCGGCATAAAAAGTAATGTATATCCTTTACCCCAATTTTTCCTGCCTATCTTTTTGTCTATATTTACTAATTTGTCAATATAATAATAACTAACACGTTTTATTCCAAGTTTTGTTTTTAATTCATTTGGACGGATTGGTTCATTATTCTTTATAAGTTGCACGTAATGCATTTTTTTCTTTTCTTTCTCTTTTTTTGAGCTCATTTTATGTTCTCTTTTTACTAATTTAAGTGAATTTTGAGTTAACTCAATTTTTTACTATCTAAAGAATTGACTGATGGATATATAACTACTCAATTGGTATTTAACTGTGTGTAATTATGTATAACATGAATAAAATCATTGCGGTAAGATTTTCTCTTCCAGATGCTGCATTATTAAAAGAAATATCGAAAAATAGAGGGCAGGATGTTAGCGATTTCGTTAGATTATCGGTAAGAAAAGAACTTGCACGTTTATCATACCTTACAACTGACGAAAAAAAGGCATTGGAAATAAAAAGAGGTAAATAAAATGAGATTAAAACGAAATTGCGAAATTATAGGCGTTTTAACAGATACTAAACATGACGTGGTGGCGGATATTTTATCAATTTCTATACATTGGAATGTAGAATTGCCTAAAAATGCTATTTCAAAAGATAAACTAAATAATTGTTTAGGACGAAAAATTGGGATTATCAATATCGATGACCGAGTATACAGGATAAGAAGAATTTTTTCAAATAAAAAAATAGGAGTGATCGATTAAAAAAATAAATAGGGGGGAATTGTTAGAGTGATAGAAAAGATCGAATTAGAGATTTTTTTGCAAAAAAAAGTTGCAATCGGAGTGGGGCATGATATCATCCAGGGTCGCCTTTTTTTTTATTTTGGACGATTAATACATATAAGTCAAGACGATGTTAAACTAAAGACAAAAAATGGATTCAAAATTATACCCATAGGCGAAATTCGGGATATTCATAGAACAGGATAAATAAAAAAAAATTGGATAAAATGACAGTATTAGGCATAATTGGACAAGCTGAGAAAAACATTCTTGAGGCTAATGGTTCAGTTCATATGATGCCAGTTTTTCGTATTTTTAGAATACAGTTTGATAGGAAGGGATAATATGGGAACTAAAAAATACAACATCAATGAATCAGTGATTAAACAATTCTGGAATCTTATTAATCCTAATAACGATAACCATAAATTTCAGGTTTTTAAAAAAGATGGATCTGCAACAAGACAAAAAGATGTTAATACACCTGAAAAGCTGGTAGAACTCTGCAACAAGCATAATCTTGAAGGATTGAGCTGTTTATCTATAAATCCAAGGCTTAAAGGTAAAACTAAAACTGAAAGTGTTACATCGATTAGCAATTTACTTATCGATATTGACATCAAGAAACAACGGAAAAAAAAAGGTATATCAACACCTGATGATAAAGCAATTGCAGAAAAAACAGCAAAGTCAATATTTGCTTTGCTTACCGAGAAAATTAATCTTCAAGTATCACTTATAGCTGATTCCGGGAATGGTTTTCATATCTATATACCAGTTTATATTGATCTATCAAATTTTTTTACTGGTAAAAATGATGATGAAAATAAACATATATGGGATAGCTCAGAGCATAAAAAAAAGCTTGTTTACTTGGAGCAACTGCTAAAAGAATTCAATAACGATATTGTTGAAATTGATTGCATCAGCAAGGATATAGTGCGAAGGGTTAAGATTCCTGGTACTTGGAATGTTAAAGAAGGAATACCCGAGAAAAACTATAGATGCGCAAAAATAACATATAGTGAAGAGGTCAGTAAAGCATATATTGATGGTAATACCCAGGTTTTTAACAGTTTTGAACCAGCAACTGATGATAAAGAAGATGCTGCTGAAATCATTGAAAAACCTCAGGATTTTGAAGAATTATTGCAATGTGATAAAAAACTTAGAGATCTCTATAATGGTAACTGGGATCAAGAGCCATATAAACTTAGAGCTGATGGAGCTCCTAGGGATAAATGGAGCAAATCTGAAGCTGAGCATAGCCTTATTTGTAAAATGATTTGGTATGAAACCCCAAAAAACCAGATATTTCAACTGATGAAAGGTTGTAAGATAGGTAAATGGCAAAAAAGTAAAAAAAAATACCAGGAGCATCAGTACAATAGTGCTGCAGATTACATTAAAAAACATGGCGGTTCAAGATCTGCAGTTGTTGAAATAATTCCAAGTAAAATAAATGCAATACTTGAGGGTAAGAAGGTTAAACTCACTGGTAGGATTGTAGCAGAAAGAAGAAAAAAGGCTATACCTAAAACAATTAAATGGATATGTAGAAGCTGCCCGCAGGAATGTATACGAATCCTTCCAGTACCATCACGTGAACCTTTTATTTTTAAAGGTAAAAAAACAATTGATAAAGTAGTTGGTGAAATAAATTTAAAACCAGTATGTGAAGGTGAAGAGCTTAAAGAGAATGTTAAACCTTCGTGGTTTGGTACTCCTAATGAATATGATGATTATACCATGCTCTGGTTGAATGATAGGCTTGAAGATCAAGATGATCTGATGGCAAGCGATCAAAGCATAATGGTTGCACTGGTAGGGCATGAGATACCAAAAAGAAGAATCGTAAGTGTTACTGGTAATGTAGCAGTAAACCCATATACAAGTGATCTGGTAGTTATTGCTTATGCTATTGAAGAGGTTGGCACAAGCTCTGAAAACCTTATTCTTGATGATGATATAAAAAAAGATTTCAAAAAACATTTCGGTGATATTTCAAAGATATTGCATCAAATAGCTCCTGATATGGTAGGAAGAGATATTGTAAGGCATTCAAGGCTTCTGGTGCTGCATTCACCTCCATTTATACCAGATATTAATAATCATAAAAATATAAGAGGATGCCTGCGAGAAGTGCTTTTTGGTGATACTAAAACCAATAAGTCTGAAAGCATCAAAGATGTAATGAAAAAATATCACTTTGGTGAATGGTGCAGTGCTGAAACTGGTTCACGTGCTGGATTATTGTATAGTGTTGATAATGATAAAAAAACAATTAGCTGGGGTATCATTCCACTTAGTGATCTTGGTTATATTGGTGTTGAATCAATTAATGCACTTCATAGTGATCAATGGTGTGCATTTCGTGAAGTGCTGGAGGATCAACGAATTAAGGTTACTATGAGTGTTCAAGGTGTTGCTAACTGTAGAACCAGGATAACAGCAACGATGAACCCTCCAAAAAACATGAATGAATATCTCTGCAAGTGTGAAGCAATTCGTGATACATATGTTTTCAAAAATCCTCCAGATATAACTCGATGGGATATATTCATTCCTTTCAGCTATGATGATGTACGCCAGGAAGATATAATCAATCGAGTAACAATTGAACGTCCTATACCTGATGATGTTTTTGCTAAGCATATTTATTGGAGTTGGAATCTGCAGCCTGATGATATTACATATGATGATGCTGCTAAGAATCGGATAAAAACAGCAACAAAGCAAATAACTGAAGATTTTAGTACACTTGGTGTACCAGTGGTTCATAGTGCAACAAGGGATACTATTACCAGGCTTGCTGTTGCAACTGCATGCCTGAATCATTCAACTGAGGATTGCAGTACCTTAAAAGTTAAAAAACAAGATGTAAAGGAAGCTGTAGCTTTTTACAACAATATGCTTGATAACCTGGAGCTCAGGTTCTACAGAAGCCTTGAACTTGGATCTATGAGCATCACTGATGATGATATTAGTAAAATGATTGACGATTTTGATGACATTCATATTCAGATTATCAACATGCTAATGTTGAAGCCCTTATCTTCAACTATATTGGCAACATCATTAGGTAAATCCGAAAAAACCATTAAAAGAAAATATGATGTTTTGAATCAATACGATTTGATAACTACAATACCAGGTAAAGGTGTATCGCTTTCTAAAAAAGGTATTGCTTTTGTTAAAAAAATTCATGAATTACAAAAAACACAAAAAAAACGATGTCCCCAATTCTCGAAGGGCAATGTCCCTATGTCCCTAATGGTTTTACGAGAACTAAAAGAAAATATCGATAATGCTGATGATGGGCAACAAACAATTGAAAATAACCATAGTGCTCGTGAATTGACTGGAGACATGGGGACATCTATAACGAGAGATAGGGACATTGAAAATTATGAAAAAAAGAAAATACCTGATCAAAAAGAAGATTTTACACGTTTTTATGAGTATACAATCAAAAAAGTTGATTCTGAAAAATGTTTTGATTGGGATGATGATCTAAAAAGTTTTATAAAAAATAAGCTTGAAAAACAAGATCCCGATTTTTGGATTAATAAAAAGATTGAAGATGGGGTTTTAGAAGAGCCGATTTTAGGCAAACTCAGATTTTTGCATGATTTTGGAGGTGATAACGAATGAACGCTCTGGATTTTGATTATATTCTTATAACACGCCCAAATATGCAGAGAATAAGCCATTATCTCTGCATGCCTATACTAATATATTGGCATAAATTCCCACTTTCTTTTTTTATAGGGGGGTTTGAGCATGACTAACATTAAAAATTGTGTTAAATTCGATCGTTTGGATTGCCAAATTTGGAATAAAACCAAGTTGGATATGAAAGGCAGAACTGTTTTGCCATTAAAAATTAGAAAAAAACTTGGTTTGAGCCCAAAAAGCAGTATTTTGTGGATCAGTTGCAAGCACAAGAATGGAAAAGATAACGAATTTTTAATTGAAGTTGGGGTGAAAAGATGAATATTATTTTGCCAAAAGGAAGGGGGGGTAATAGAGAATTGGAAATGATGGCTTTTTCAGATAATTTGAAAGAACTATCAAAAAAAATTGGTTTTAATCTTTCAAGCAGAGGTTGGTGTTATCAGCTTGAAGGATTTGGATTAATTACTAAAAATGAGTTTGATAAAGTTGAAAAAGTTATCAATGAATGCAGAAAAAAGGGATATTTACCTGTTGATTTTATACTTGAAGAAGATGCCAGGTTGTTTTCAGGTGTAGAAAATTCTGAAGGTGAAACACCACTGGAATATTTTGCAGATTATTTGCATACAGCTCTATATTGTTATAATTTTTATACTCCTGATTGGTGGGAAGATGAGGAATATTACATTCAGATGCTTGTTGAAAAAATAGATCTTAAATCTCTTTTTGAGCCCATCTGTAAACAATATCATATACCAATTGCAACAAGCAAGGGTTGGAGTTCAATTATCCAGAGAGCCAAATATAGCAGGAGATTCAAAGAGGCTGAAGAAAACGGTTTGAAATGTGTATTATTGTATTGTGGTGATCATGATCCAGATGGATTAAGAATCAGTGATACTATAAGAAAGAATCTTGCTGAATTGATGCATGTTTCTTGGAATGATGGATTTACAGGTTATGATCCATCAGATCTTATTATTGATAGATTTGGATTGAATTATGATTTTATTGTTAAAAATAATCTTTCCTGGATTGAAAACCTTATAACTGGAAGTGGAAAGAATCTTGCAAATCCGAATCATAATAATCATAATTTGCCCTATGTTCAAGAATACCTTAAAAGCGTTGGAATTAGGAAATGTGAGGCTAATGCCTTAGTTGTTAAACCTGAGGAGGGTAAACAGCTCTGCATTGATACAATTGAGCATTATTTAGATCATGATGCAATTAATCGTTTTAAAGATAAGAGATTAGTGATAAAACAGGAAATATCTGATTACTTGGAAGACAAAAACATCAAAAAACCACTTGAAAAAATTATTAATGAAATTTATGGAGATTAATATGAAAGTAGCAATTTATGCTAGAGTCAGCAAGGTTGACCAAAACCCTGAGAACCAGATTGTTGAGCTAAGGGACTATGTTAAAAGAAACCCAGATTATAAGCTCTACAAGGTCTATGAAGATAAAATCTCTGGAGCGAAGGATACAAGACCTGCATTGGATAGATTGATGCAGGATGCCCGTAAACGTCTTTTTAATCATGTTATTTTTTGGAAGGTTGACCGTCTTGGCAGAAGTGCTCTTCATACGTATCAGATTGTTGAGGAATGGAAGAAACTTGGGATAACTTTCACTATTACAACTTTGGGTGTTGATACGTCTAATCCTACTGGTAAGTTTATTTTTGGTGTTATGGCACAGTATGCTGAGCTTGAACGGGAACAGATTGTTGAGCGTACTAATCTTTCTATGAAACGAATAAAGAAATCAATTAAAGAAAAAGGTTACTATATCACAAAGGATGGCAAAAAGATTACATCACTTGGCAGACCGAAGGGTAAGAAGGATAGTAAGAAAAGGAGGCTATCGGGGTATTATCAACGATGGGATAATAATAAGTCATAGTGTTTTGCTGAAATATAAAGGGGGTCTTGTATCCCATATTGTTCTTTTATGTTTTTTTTATTTTTTTTTTATGATACATAACTATATTTCTACGATGATTTTATCGTCTGCCCATGGTGGCGTCCACCATTTTTTTGCACCCAGCTTTTTTTCATAAAACTTGAGTTTTGTTGCACCTTTTTCTGTTAGTTCATACCGTTTTGGTACTTCCTCTACAGCTTTAATATCATTATAAGTTAGTAATTTTTTTAAATATCCTCTAAGCGATAAAGGATGAACATCTAAAAGCCGTTGTAAAGAATCAAAATTTGAGTATGAACAATCATTTATAATTTTCAGTATTTTGTACCTGTTTTTTTTAGTAGATGATGGCATACATAATCAAATAAGACAACTAGTTGTCTGGTATATATGCTTTATCAGTATGGTTTATCATATACTTTAGCATAGGTTTTATCATATAGTATTATCATACAATTTTATATGCCACGACGTAGAAAGAGACTTTCACCGTCGAAGAAAAGATATATGGAAGAAAATCCAACTGTATCTATTGTTCTTACAAAAAAAGATGGATTGAAACCTTTTATTGACTCATATATATCTGAACATAGATACAGTTATGATTATCACTCTAATAATTATGGAAAAGCTGTAAAAGAATTATTACTATGGTGTAAACATGTTTATCCTAAAGGCAGAGTATGTACAAAAGATGATATTTTCATACCTTTTATTTTAAACCATGATTTAAAACACACTGTTGAAAGGGTTATGAAAACTATTGGTACAACTAAATATGAAGATGGTATTATATACTTATTAAAAATTGCAAACGATGCCTTTAATAGAAAAACAATTGAAGAATAGAAACTTTCAATATTTTATCCCTTTTTTCCCAACTTTCCCATTTTTGCAAGTCAATTTTAAATACGATTTGTCAATTTATAAAATATGATGTCTAATAATAGTTACTCTAAAAAAACCTATCCTGATTGGTTGAATTCCAAAGGTAAAGATATAATCATAGAACTAGACGAACTAAAAAACTCTAGAATTAGTGGTATGGATAAATTTAAACAAGAAAGAAGTAAAATTTTGCAACTAACCTATATTTGTATGAAAAATACAAACAATGGTTTTGGTGAATGTCAAAAAAAAGTATGGGCTTTAAAAAAAGAATAAAAAATAGTATGGACATGTAAAAAATCTGACACTTCGTTTTTTTTACATGTTTGTATATACCCTTGTTTATTTTTTACCTTTATCCCTATATCGCCAACTATAACCTGGGTATCTCATAGATTTGAAAGCTTCTAAAAATTTATCAAACGCTATTGAATCACGGAAAGTGATTACTCTTACCACCTCTCCTGTTTTTTCATCAAATAACTCGATTACTTTTTTATATTTCGCCCCAGCCCTTTCCATTTTCACTTCGCACCTACAATTTTCATAATATTTCTTTGTTTAAAAAACCAGCCATTAACAAAGATTGTAAATTAGGATATTGAAAAAAAACAAGGGTTTTTTTCCTTTTATAAAACCTATAGCAATAGTTCATTTGACGGTTTTTAATAACTTAGGTGGATTATCAAGATATGGTAGGATTGCTTATTTACAATGACAAGAGATTTTTAGTATCTGGTACGTTCTTTTTCTTTTTTAGTCATACAGCGTTCTGATATTTTAGCAAGTCTGTTAGAAATCTTTTCTAAATCACGATAATTATTATGTGATAAAAGTTTTGCAATTCCCATGCTTAATGTAAATATAGCTAGTTCATGTTCTCTCTTAGATTTATTAACCTGATGTGGTGCAATGTTTAATTTGTAATAAGTCTGAAAGTCTAGTTCGTTGTCATCATCAACCAATGTATCTAGATGATTTTTTAATTGCAATAAAAACGTGTGAAACTGGATAAGCTCATCTTTTTGCAGATTCTCCCCCCCCTTCTTATATCTACTATTTCAAAAACAACTATCCTTTAATAAAACCTCAGATTGTCTTTCTATCTTTTTTTTCTTACTATTAAAAAGAACCATAGCAATACTATACTTACTATCAATGCTGCTGCGATATAAAACAATATGTTACTTTCTTCATCTGTTGGCTCTACAGACGTTTCATAATCTATTAACTCCCAGTCTCCTACCTCTTCGTTGTATCTATATATATAGTTGTATTCACCTTCCTCTGTTGTATCTAATAGATATTCTTTGTCATCTATTTTTTCTACAGTGGTTTGGATAGTGCCATTGTTGCTGTGGTAGGTATCATATGTTCCGTCGCTGTCATCATCTGTCAGGTAGCCTATGTCTGCTACATTGATTGCATCTATTAGTATGATTAGTTCTTTTGTTTCTGATGATGCATTTTTATCATCCCTTGCTTTTATCTGCATATGGTATTTACCAGCTGAAGTCCAGCTGTGATTTTCTGTTGTGTTTGTTTCATTAGGGAGAAAATCTGTTGTGGTGTTCGTTTTGTCACCCCAGTTGAATATGTATTTTATCATGTCGTTATCTGGGTCTGTTGAAAAAGCGGTATAAGTGTAGTTTATGTTTTTGCTACCGTTTGTCTCTCCTGTAACTGTTGGTTGTGTTGGTGGCCGGTTACCTGCAAGTATTGTCACAGTTGTTATGTTTTTATCGGTTAAATCATCATTATCTTTAACCTGTAATGTTACTGTGTATATTCCTTGAGATGCATATGTATGGTTTGCATAGGGTGTGTTAAGCCAGTCTGTATCCCATGTATCATTTCCTGTGAAATTCCATCTGTATCCAACAATATTTTTACCCTCTTGAGCATAACTTTTAGAACCATCAAAGGTTATTTTTTCATCAGGGAAACCATAATAGGGTTCATCTGCATCGGCCGTTGGTGGTATGTTTCCAGATAGTATTATGTTTCTGACTGTGCCTTTTTTAATGTTGTTTTCTTCTGTTTCAGTTTTATCATGATCTGTTTTTTCTATAGTATAATCAGTTTTCATAGTGTATGTATCTGGTTTTAAACGAATATCGGTGTTGTAGCAAATATAGAAATTAAATGTTTCACCTGCAGGGATTGTAACAGGTAGTTCTAATGGTTCTCCTCCTATTTCTTTATGAATTGTGATTGTTATTCCTTCAAGTATTGTTTTTTTGTTTTGATTGGTTATTATATGATTAAAATCTGTAATGTTTACTGTATAGTCTTTGGGGTTTGTTATTGTTTCTTGGATGCATCTACTGCTACCTGCGATTAGGTCTATATTATGGTTGATGGTGTTATTCGGGGTTGCATAAACAACTGTAAAACTAGTAAGTATTAAAAAACAGGTTAAACTTAGTATAAATGTGATTTTTTTATTTTTAGAGTTTTTCATATGTCTTTTTTTTCCTTTTATTTTTATTAGCCCTATGTTTTGTTATATCTAAGTAGTGGGGCTAAACTGCCATATTGGGGTTTTTTTTGGGAAAGATGTGTTAGGTGTTACAAAACTTTTTTTATTGGAAGTTAATTCCATAAAAAAAAAATTAGATAAGCCGACAGATGTCGGCTATATTGTTTCAGCTCTGTCTTTTTAGTTTGTCACTGGTACAAACTTGGTTGTTATATCGTATGCACCTGGCATAATATTGATGTCAAAGCAGTATTGGATTACAAAGTCTATTTGTTCACCAGGTTGTAGTGTAAACGAAGAATCAAGAGTTTCGTGTTTTGCATTAACCCATGAACCTGTGGTATCTTTGTAATCTATGACGGGTCCATCACAACCATAATAATTGTCTTTCCCATCAATTGGATTTAAATTATCAACATACACTCTGAAATCTGCGACGTTATTTTCAAAGATATTGCGATATGTTGAGAATCCATTAAAACCAACACCAATACCTTCGTCGTTGTTTTTGATAACGTTATAGTTGATTTCTCCTACAAAATCTTCAGTTCCGCCGATACCTGCAAAGTTATATTCAATGGTATTGTACTCGATTACAGTATCAGTCATTGCACCAGATTCTAGATATATTCCAGTTGATGAATCTTCATAGTTAATCTTGTCTTCTGTATCATGGATGTAATTGTTTCTGATTGTTGCACCGGTAATACCCTGCATTAACCAAATAGCGTTATCATATGCATCGATTACTTCAAATCCTTCTATAGTTACATCGTTTGCATTGATTTTTATTTGACCTTCGATTGTAGCACCATCAGAAACAACAGTAACTCCGTCTACATCAACAGTGAAACCATTATATGTTCCAGATTGTACGCAGATTACGTCACCTTCTTCAGCAGCGTTGTTATTAAATACATACTGAATATCTGAATAATCTGTTGGAACTACCAAGTCACAGTCATAATTATCTAATGATGGGAACGTATGACCTGCAACATTCCAGTATCCTACAATATACTCTACACCTACTCCTTCAGGACCTTTGCCGTAAGCATTGATAGATTCTGTTATGTCAATTGGTGCTTCTACTTCTGCACGATTTAAGATACTATGTGCAAAACATTCGCAACTACCACCCGTAACATCAAAATCTTTCTCGATAGGTGTATTATAGTTTACCCAATCTGATCCATCCCAAAGGACGACTGATTGTTCTACATTTGCTTTTGTTTCTATTGTTCCGTAGTATGTAAGTAGTCCTGCTGATGCGATTAACGTACCAGCTATCAGAACTGCAAACACACTTAACAGCATTTTTTTACTTATACCTATTTTTTTCATGTTTTTTTCTACCTCTTCTATTTTTGTTTTATCTGGCTTTTTCTTTTTGTTTTTTTAACTATTTTGGCGAAATGTAAAAAGCCAAAAAGCTTCCCCAAAAACTATGATTCCTAACTAAAAGCGGAATCTTATATTATATAATTAATAAAAAAGGAGGTATTTAAATGGTTAAGAAACAACGTTCGGGAAAACATTTCCTGAAAAAAGTTCCGCATCTCAGTTCCTGAACTGTGTTTCTTATGTTTTTTTATACTCCTTTTTGCATATGAAACTATATAAAAAAAGGAGAAAAGATTTAAAAAAATGACATCAGAAGATACAGATGATATAGGCAAAAGGTTTCTTGAGGACATCTCACGGATGGAACAAAAAGCAACTGGTCTGACAACTGAAGAAAAACAAAAACTCAAAAGTTTGATAGAAGAAATCAAAAAACTCTGGAATGAATAAAAAAATTTAACTTTCACTTATAAGAGCAAGAGCCTGCTTCAAAACAGCATCCATTTTTTTCCCTTTCTCAGTTGTATAATATAACGTATTATTCCCATTATCCTTTTTTTCTTGGATAAAATCCTGTTCAATAAGCCTACCTAGATACTTATTTAGTTGTGTATTTGACATCTTAGCGTTATATACTAATTGTGTTTTTTTAGCACCCTTCCTTGTTTCAACTAAGATATTGTGTACTATATCTGATTCACTTCTTTTTGATTCGAAAAACATTTTTCAGTAATCAGACCTCCCTTGGTAAAACAAGTATAAGCGTAACCTTAAATAAAAAGGTTATGGTTTAAAAATAAATGTTTTTATAAAAATAAAAAATATTCTTTACATATGTTGCAAATAAACAGAAAAATGATTTATTATCTCTTAAAAAGCCTGTAAATAGCATATGCCAAAGCACCAATACCTATTGCAATCAACTTAATTAAAGCAAACAAAGGAAAATAAGTCACTTTATCTTTTTTAGCCATATTTATTACACCAGGCCTATTTATAAGAATAATTTCATCATTAATAAGTTCTTATATATCAAAATAATTATAGATTCAGCGGTATTTCATCATTGCCGATTATAGATACCTTATAATAGTCACAAATACCGCCAGGGATATCTTATCTATTTACATCCTAGATTTTTTATATCATTTTTAATTCTTTTCTCTATGAATTTCAATAATCCAACCAGGGACATTTGATTGAATTATTGTTTTACCTCCACTTGGAAATGTTTTAATTTTTCCCTTATCAAGCGTTGGTATAAGTTTGGGCTTTGATGCAGGGTCAATCTCAAATGCATTTTGACCGGAAGTAACATATATTTTTCCTGCTTTACTATAACCCTCAAGTTTTAATGGGGCTTTATCCAATTTATGTCCCTTATCATCATAAAAATCATAATGATGTTCTTTTTTATCTGGAAATATAATATGCAAACCCGAAGCAGATGTTTTAGGTTTTAGTAACCACCATTCATCTTTTTTTTCAATAGCATAATATCCTTTATCGTTTACTTTTACATTAATAGTTGGTTTGGTCATTTCTTCCTCCCTCAAATTAACGAAATTTAAATTTTAAGAATATCTGATATACAGTTCAGGAGCTTCATATTCCCAAATATCACTTTCTGTGGAATAAAATTTTTTATATTCTGAGAAGCTTACAAGGACAAGAGTGATTTTGCTTGAAGATAATGCGTTTTTTACAAAAGAATCAACATCCCAATCTTCAGAGATATAGCTATATCCCATACTATCACCCGAGTAAGACGGAGCATTTTCCCAAATAATAGTTTTTTCTGACCATGTAATATTTTGTGACCTATGACAAAACATACCTTTTCCAATTGTTCCTATACTAAAATCTATCTCTAGTCTTGCATCAATTATCGTACTATTTATAGGAATCCCCGATAAATCAAATTTTAGGTAAGTAATTTTCTTTTCATTTGAACTTTTACTACCATATACCTCCAAAATATCATAATTTCCAAAATTAATGTACGGCTCTTCAGAATCAATGTAAGTGTCATCAATTGGACTAAGTCTAGTAAATTTTATCTTCTGAATCGTAATAGGTATAGTATCTTTCCCCTTAGCACCTTTGTTATCTTTTACAGTTAATGTCACATTAAATGTCATACCATCCATAAAATTGTATCTAAAAATATGACTTGGGTTCTTATAATCACTGGTTGCTCCATCATCGAAATCCCAATTATAAGAAACGACTTCACCATCTTCGTCCTCACCAGAACCAGTAAAATTTACTTCAAATGGATCAATACCTATAGTTTTATCTGCTTTTGCATATGCTATTGGAGGGAGATTATCTGTAACGTTGATAATCATAGATTCTGCTGTGGTCCCACCATCATCATCAGTCACATATAAAAAAACACTATATTCGCCAAGTTTTTCAAATGTATGTGACGGACTTTGTTCAAAAGATTCAGATTCATTACCAAAATCCCAGTGATATGAGACAATACTTCCATCTGTATCATTTGCAATTACAGAAAATGCAACTGATAATGGTGGATAACCAATCGTAGTATTTGCCATCATTGACACTATGGGGGGTTTGTTATTTGAAGTAGTATCCTTATGTTCACAACCACTTAAAAAACCAACACTAATAACCAAAAAAGCTATCAGCAATACTAATTTTTTATCCATATTATAAACCTTAAAACCAACCTTTATCTTTTGCCTTATTTACAAGTATAACAAATGTCTCTGAATCTATGATTGGCGATGATTCTCCATAATAAAGTCTTGTTTTATTAGAATCATAAGTATAATATCCAATACGATAAGAAATATTGTTATCACTCAACTCTAACTTTTGAATGACATATTTATTCTCATTATCTGTCATGTGTGATACTTCATCTATAATAGTACCTTTTACTTCCTTTTGGTCTGTACCCTTAACTTTCCCAATAATATCTTTACCAATATTATTCAACTCAATTAGACGCTTTTCAATTTCAGCCTTTATTTCCTCCACATTATCGCATTAGAAAACAAATAATTAGATTTAAGTGTTATTCCCAAAAAGCCTATTTGTAACAAAATAGCATTATTATACTAATAAAATGAAACCTGTTACAGATAATACGACATGTAACTTGTTTTAGTATAAATATGCTCATTTGTCTTGATTTGTAGTATTTGTTTAAAATCTGTGTTTTAAAATTGTTCAAATTTGAAACAATCTTTGTAAATATACCACCGATTATTTATACAGTGTTGTTTCTCCTTATGAAAAACAAGAATAATCGGGGGAGACCCTTTTTTACCCGTCTTTTTATGTTTTTTTTTGTAAACCATTATTAAAGAATAATTGTTTAGAAATAATAGTTTTGAGAGAGGAAAATATGAAAAAAGAAGTCATAATAATTGTGATGTCTATTTTGTTTATAGTTATTTTTTTAAGTGGATGTACAGAACTAAATAGAGCATCATCTAATGCAACAACATGCTGTGTTGCTGGGGTAATAGGTGTTTTATTGTTTATTATTCTAATTGCATATCTTCTTGGTGGAAAGAAGACAGTTGTCCAAACGCAACAATATACACCACCGTCTAATAGTACATATATCGAACCCACTCCATCAAAAACAGAGAGAAGATGTCCTGAATGTGGACGTGTAATTCCAGATGATGCAGAAATGTGTCCTTATTGTGGTAAAAAATTTAAAAAATATTTCGAAGAATAACATCTGTAATAATCTGCAGGATAGAACAAAGAGAGATAAAGGTGAGAAGAAACTTAAATGTTATGAAAAAAAGCTGGGTGCAAAAAAATGGGGGACGCCTCCATGGGAAAAAGGGCTATTCTGGGATAGGAGGTAGACAAAAAAATTCTTTAACGATTAACTCTTTTCATCGGTCGTCAATCATAAATTTTTTATAATGAGATTATATTATTAGATATATAAAAAGCTAAACTATTATCTATCATCATTCATCAATCGGGAGAAATACACCAGTATTTTGGTGTTTATAATTATCCATCAATCAGAATAATACCTGCAGTTTGCAGTTCAAATCCCTTCCCCTGCATCTTTTTAATGATTTTAACATGAGAAAATCACATTATTTCTAAAATTTATTCCCTTGCACTAATTCACCGATGAGAAAGGAAATATTGTATTTTTATAACAGCAGTCATTTTTGCTAATATAGTAATATTTAAATATTCGAATTTACTTATATTTAATCAATGAATGAAGTTAATGTTTTCAAAGCGCTATCTGATCCTACACGACTAAAAATATTAGAATGTATACAAAAAGGTGAAAGATGCATATGTGAAATCATTCCTTATACCAAAAAATCCCAACCCTGTGTATCTCAACATTTGAAAGTAATGAAAAATGCAGGTATTATTGATGAGCGAAAAGATGGAACAAGAATTATGATAAAAGCTTCAAATCCAGAGATCTTTGAAATAATTAAACAAGTTAAAAAAATGAAGTGAACCTATGACACCGGTTGATATTTTTATTGCAGGTATCCAAGCATTGATGGACTATCTTTCTGCACATGTTCTAACATGTCTTATACCAGCTTTTTTTATTGCCGGTGCTATCGCTGTTTTTGTATCAAAACAATCTATTTTAAAATATTTTGGAGCACATACAAAAAAATATATATCCTATTCTGTTGCATCAGTTTCTGGTGCAATTCTAGCAGTATGTAGCTGCACTGTTCTACCTTTATTTGCAGGAATCTATAAACGTGGAGCAGGAATAGGACCTGCATCAGCTTTTCTTTTTTCAGGTCCAGCAATAAATGTTCTTGCAATTGTTCTTACCGCACAAGTACTTGGATATGATATTGGTCTAGCAAGAGCAATTGCAGCTGTTATCATGGCTATTGTCATCGGATTATTAATGTCTATTATTTTTAGAAAAGAAGAATCAGAAAAAAAGAAAAATAATAACAATATGTTTACTGGAAATACAACCGATGAAAATAAAAATCGCCCTATTTGGATATCGCTTTTGTTTTTTATTTTACTGATTTTAATTTTAGTTATTGGTGCTGCAAGTACTGATTATATTCCTTTAATTCCAAAAATTCTTATAGTTAGTTTGTTTATTATTTTTCTTCTAATTCTTCTGAAAAGATTCTATGAAAAACAAGAGCTTAAACAGTGGGGGCTTGCCACATGGGATCTTACAAAGAAAATCTTTCCGATTCTTCTTATTGGTGTTTTTATCGTCGGCATTATTGGAGGTGTAGCTGCTTATTTAATCCCTGGTGCAGATCCTGCTAATGCGGTTGGAGTTGCTGTTGCCCCGTATATTGGTGGGAATGATATTTTTTCATGTTTCTCTGCATCGATAATTGGAGCTATTCTTTATATGCCTACGCTACTTGAGGTTGCAATAGTTGGAGATTTGTTTGGTTACAGTGCTGGTATTATGGGTGGCGGTCCTGCATTAGCATTATTACTTGCTGGTCCGTCTTTGAGTCTTCCAAATATGATTGTTATTACAAAGGTTATGGGTAAGAAAAAAGCACTTGTATATTTTGCGCTGGTAATTATTATTGCTACAATTGTTGGTTTTACTTATGGTTTTATTGATGGATAAAAAATGGATGTGATATAAAGATGAAAATTGAGATACTTGGAACAGGTTGTCCGAAATGTAAAACAACTGAAAAAATTGTCAAGAAAGTAGTAAAAGAACTTGGTAAAGATTTTGAGGTTGTAAAAGTAGAGGATATTCAGGAGATAATAGATCGTGGTGTGATGATGACACCAGCAGTTGTTGTCGATGGTGAAGTAAAAATCACAGGTCACGTTCCAACTGAGGATGAAATTAAAAAAATATTGAAATAAGGAGATGATAAAAATATGAGGATTTTAGAGGAATGGTTCCCGGAATTTGCTGAAGAATTTGATAAAATTGATAAGCTTTATAAAAAGAAACGTTTGATTGATGAAAAAACCTATCAGTTTATTTGTTTTGCAATGGCGATAAAAGGACGTAGTGCACCATGTGTTCGTAAACATTTCAAAGGCGCTCTAAATGCGGGTGCAACACTCAAAGAACTTGCATATATCATGGCGCTTGTTTTTCGTGAAAGTGCAGGTAACGATGATTGTTGGGTACATGATATACTCTCAGATTACAAGGATATTATGAAAGATAATGTTCAATGTTGTCCAAAATAAGTTGGTTTAAATGAAAAAGTTATGTATTGAATGGAAACATCTGGATATAGATAATGGTACCTGTCTTCGTTGTTCAAAAACGGGCAAAACAATTAATCAAGTTGTAAAAGAATTAAAAGATGAATTAAAATCTGAAGGTATCAAAATAGATTTTAAAGAAACAAAATTATCAGAAAAAGAAATCAAAAAATCAAATATTATTCTTATTAATGATATACCACTTGAACAAATTTTATCTAATGCTAAACTTGATGAGAATTACTGTGAGTCCTGTTCATGTATAACTGGTTCTGATGCATATTGTAGAACTATAGTTTATCAAGGTAAAACCTATGAAGAGATACCTGAAGAATTAATTCGAAGAGCTGTTTTTAAAATATTGAATCTAAATGATGGGAAAGATAATTATGAATGAAGATAAATGTGATTGTAAATCAGAAGAAATATTTGTTTTTCCTTGTTCTGGTGGTTCAAATGTTGGTCAGATTGCAAATGAGGCAGGTAAAGATTTTAGCAGGTTAAAATGTGGAAAAATGTTTTGTCTAGCTGGTATAGGTGGCCATGTCTCAGATATTATAGAATCAACTAAACTTGCAAAAAAGATAATTGCAATTGATGGATGCCAGCTGCATTGTGCTAAAAAAACTTTAGAATATGCTGGTTTAAAACCTGATGTCCATATAGTGGTAACCGATTTGGGCATTCAAAAAAATTATGATTTTATAATGGATAATAGTGAGATTGATAAAGTAATTGAAAAAATAAAGGAGGAGCTAATTTGAAAAGAATAATAGTATGTTTATCATTAATATTTGTTATATTGTTGTTGCTTTTAAGTGGTTGTGTTAGTAATAATGAACCAGATGAAAAATCTACTAATGGTTCTATTGATTCTAGCTGGTTAGAAAATTATTCCCCGGTTCATTCTGTTGGAAATGGTTCTGATGATTTCTGGATTGAATTTCCATCAAGCAGCGATCATTACAATGAATCTATTCAGCATTATGGTTGGGTTACTGATCACATTGATAATTATCCTGTTTTATTTGTTGTTCATAGAACTGGGTGTTATGGTTGTAAAGAACAAGGTGATCTTGTTATTTCACTTGCTGAAAAATATAGTGATTATATTAAGTTTCATGATATAGATGCTGTATATGATGCTCCTCAAAAAATTCAGGATATGTCTAGTGAGGCTTATTTATATGATCCAAATGGAGAACCAGGATATATTGCTCTCACAGGTCTTTTTACGCTTGTAGATGATAATGGTGAAATCAAGGTTGGCTGGCATAGCTGGGAGCTTGATGTAGAGGATTCTGTTATGGAAACTTGGGTTAAAGATGCAATTTATTATCATAATAAAAATAGTAAAAGGTTATAGTTTATGAAAAAAATATGGGCTGCTGCAATAGTTGTTTCAATTATTTTTTTGTTAGTGATAGCTTTAT
>Ga0180433_10002855_pt1 | contig 26058 bp, 54 predicted proteins | sample SS_ome_8_FD_132980 | JGI IMG/M metagenome (GOLD analysis project Ga0180433, IMG submission 132980) | Hypersaline lake sediment archaeal communities from the Salton Sea, California, USA - SS_1_D_1 metaG | ecosystem: Environmental > Aquatic > Non-marine Saline and Alkaline > Hypersaline >... | reverse complement strand
GTACACCCCCACCCCCTTAGGGAACCCCCTATTTTCCGGATATGGGACCCTTTTTACACCCCCTACCCCCCTTTAATTCTGTCAGAATTTGTAGGTCGTTTTTCTGACACAAAAAGCATTCAAAGGAAAAGACCCATCTTGCTAATCTAGCCGTGGGGTCCCCCCTGAGATCCAATAGGGGACCCATTTTTGTAGAATATAAGGGGTTAGCCGTTTTGCTAAAATTTTGTTACTAACTATTATGCACCCAAGAGCAAATCAAACTGTGGTAAAATAAAAAAGCCCCCTGCTCTCTCCTACAAGAACAGGGGGATAGGGTGGTTGGCTTAGTAGAGTATGTAGCCCAAGCCGAGATTGTCAGAGCTGCAACGCACACCGGTTACTGCGGCTGCGGTTGTGGGATGAGCGTCCGTTGACACGCCAGTAGTCTCACGACCAAACATGCCACGACCTGAGTAGCCCTCGTAGAGCCTTGCTTCGTAGCCCTCGTCCTGCAACTTCTCGACCATTCTTTCTGCCTTCTCCATCTTCATATCGTTCTCCTTTCAATGTTTCCCATACTCTATATATAACTCCGTGTGATTTGCCTATAGACTTGGTCTTGGGTGTAAATTATTTTATGCACCCAAGGACAGATCAAACCTGCAGGGAATAAAAAAAGCCCCTCACTCTCTCCTAAGAGCAAGGGGCGGTTGGGTTGATGACTTAACTGCGAAAGGGATTAACATTCTCCCATTCAATCTTTGACTTGCTTTCCATGACATTGACAATCTTGATTAACTCGTTGTTCTTCCATACGAGTTTATGTTCTCCGGTGTCCTTGCAGATACACAGAGTTTTGTAGTCTGCTGTCTGATTGATGCAGCCTGTCACATAGCCACAGCACTCGGAAACCATGCGCAGATGTTTGGCGGTTTCTTTGGGAGTCCACTTGACGTTTACTTCTGCTTCACCCATGCCACCAATGACGATATTTTTCTTGCCCTCGATTTCAGCCTGAATGACACGATCAATCCAGTTGCCCTCTTCGTAGTTCAGATAGCGAAAGGGATGCATTTCACCAGTTTTGCGATAGGTTGCCCAGTCGCCCTCAGTATTCAAACAGCCGTCACACTTTTCATGCGTTGCAGCATACAGACAAGTCTCACAACCGATAATTTTTTCTTTTCCCATGTTTCCTCCTGTTTTGTTTCCCATGTCTTATATATAATTATGGCTCGGTTGACTATAGAATTGGTCTTGGGTGTAAAATAATTATGCACCCAAGGGCAGTACCAGGAGGACTGCAGAAATAAAAAACCCCACGCGGTTAAGCGCAGGGTTTTTCACGAGGAGGGAGGAAGGGGGAAATCAGATTTGTGGTATAGGTGGCAAGTTAGGCATAGGAGGCAATTGAATTTTGTGTTCTCCTTCTATAAAGCACATTCTATCTTTCTCTGCACCATAGCGAGAAACCATAGAGCGATTGGCGACAAAGTAATCATTGTCAAACATAATCATCTCAGGATTCTCGTTCTTATTGGCGTCAGCGTCAGACTCAAAGTATTTGAAATCTCGAACGCTCCAACGTTTCAGCAATGCGTCAAACACTTGTCTTGACTCAAAGTATCCGTCGTAATAAATCTTAGTCTCCGAAAAGTCAGTTGTTGCACTGAGTTCAGCAAAGGTTGTTCCGCAAGTGCTTGTGTAGTGATATTTGTAAAGTATCATGGTTATCCCTATATATATTTATACGAGGTTAAGCTATAAAATCCTTCTTGGGTGTAGCTTTTTATAGCTCGTCAATCATCACAATTATTTCATCTAACACTTGACAAGCCTCGAAAACTTCGTCAAACATGTTCACCCCTTGCTAATTTCTCTTCAAGCTCTGCGACAGTTATGGGTGTAAAAAATCGATCTCTTTCGACAGCCGGAACACCGCCCATGGAGTGTATGACAGTTTCGAGTTCATCCAGAGAGAAGTATCCCCATTCTTGATCAAGACCGTTGACCAGACCAAAGAAAGTTCTGGTTTCTGGATCGTATTCAGTGGCATACCAAGTCCAGTTGGTATAGGGTGAGAAGAACTTGGCGTGCACTTTCTTTTCAGTCTTGGGTGTATTTTCTGTGGCGTAGAGTGCCGGTAGTGAGTTTTCAATAGCTTTAGTAAGTAGTTTCATGCCCTTTTCCTTTCTCCTGCGTTAGCGAGTTCAATATATTCTTTGATAGTCTTGGGTGCAAAACAAGGTTCGTCAGGATAATCCATTGACATTCCAAATGCCTCGCTTTTTCGTTTCCTGTCAAACCCAAATGCACAACTATATTCATTATGAGCAGGACAACCCAAACAAGCTGTTCGTTTCTTTCGCAACTTTCCCATATATTATATATAACTTTGCGCGAAATAGCTAGATATGTCAATTATGCACCCAAGGACAAGTCATAGAGTCAGACCAAAAAAAAATCCCCCTTACCACATTTGTAGTAAGAGGGAGTGGAGGAGGGTGGGTATTTACTTTCTATATGCTTTGAGACATTTCTCACATACTTTATCACCAACTTTGAGGTGAAAGGTCAAGTCTTTGGGTTTAACTCTTCTCACATGAGCAGAGCCGTTGAAACAATATACATTTGCCCCTCTGTTTGGACGAAGTATATGCAAGACTGTATTATCGTAGCACATTTGGGTGTATCTTATATTTTGAGCTTAACTCTTTCTTTCTGCGCCATTTTCTTTTCCCAGTAGGGGTCGAACTGAAAGGGAATATCAATCCAGCGTTCTTTGTCAACCTGATTCTGAAAATAAGAGAAAGAGCAGGTGAACACACCGTCTTTTCTTGCCTGCCTGACTATTTTCAGATTCTTGGGTGTAGCTTTTACATACAGGTCAGAGTAATGATTTGACATTTCTGCCCCTGCCTCTTTAAGTCTCTGATAAACTGATTTCATATTGCCTCCTATTTTGTTTCCCATATATTATATATAATTCTGCGCGAAAAAGCTAGATATATCAATTTTACACCCAAGAGCGATACGTACCCTGGGACCAAAAAAAAGAGCAGAGGTTAATCTGCTCTCTTTCTTCGTTCATCAACGTTTACTTATCAAACTTCTACTTCATTCGTTGTCCTCCTATTTGCCGTTCTTGGGTGTAAGTTTCTTCTGAATCTTGTCAGCCACGAAATCGACTGTAGGACCAACAGCCACAAAGAGTATCAGTAATACAATAAATGTCGTCATTTGTTCCCCCTAAGCGCAAACGAGTTCGTTGTTTTCAGTATAGCCCGCATCCTCCAACTTGCCGAGCATGGCATTTTTCTGATGAGGATCAAAGATCGGCATTGATGCCAATACTCCAGTCTGAGTAACGTAAACAATTTTCTTCTTTTCTTCAACCACCCGATAAGTCATAGTCATATCAAACCTCCTATTTGTTTCCTTGTTTCCCACATTTGAAATATAACTTTGGCTCGTTTGCCTATAGAATTGGTCTTGGGTGTAAGTTTCTTCTTAAAAACGGGGTGGCACGGCAGATTAACTTGGGTGTACAATTATTATGCACCCAAGACCAATGCCAGGGTCACAAGAAATAAAAAAAGCCCTACCACAAGGGTAGGGCAAATGAGTAGCAGAGAACTTTTTATACCTGTTTGTTTGCTTTCTCTGCTATATGTCCGTTGAGTTTGTCGAGCAAAGCCTGATTGACATTCTTAATGTATATGGAGTCCGACTGAACTTCAATGTCGCCTGTCAGAATCCCTGCCTTTTCCAGTTCATCTGCGACCTGATGATCACCCCACTCGAAAGAGTCAAAGAGTTCTGGAAAGTCCTGCGAAGGATGAATGAACATCCCACCGTCAACCACATCTTCCATTTCATACTTCTTCATAATTGTCTCCTTATTTGTTCCCATGCTTGATATATAACTCTCGCGGATTTGTCTATATAATCATCTTGGGTGCATAATAAAAAGACCCTATAGGTAATGACTTCCCTATAGGTTACTACCGTCCCTACTTGGTAGGCGGTAGAGAAAAAGCCGGTTCTGGCTCGGTCTTACACTTGACCTGCACTGACCGGCTACTTTTAATTCTTTCTCATACCTTATATATAACTGTCCTTGATTTGGCTAGAATTCTAACTGTGCTAACTGTGTAACTGTGCGTAACTGTGGCTGACTGTGCATGACTTTGGGTGTAGGAAAAAGATGCACCCAAGAGCGAGTAGGAGATGCGAAGAAATAAAAAAAGACGAACCGAGTTATCGATCCGTCTTTCACTTGTATATATAATGAAGCCCTTGATTGCGTTGTCACGGGGGACGCGAACGCACCTGTATGCGCCGCATTGCCGGTATGTTTAAGGCGACTATTATAGAACTCACCGATTCGCACTGGGCTTCAAGTAGCGCACACGGCAAGCTTTCTGGTTGATTGATTGCGAAGTCTTGATTAACGGTTATCATTCCAAAGGCGATAACTGTAACTGCGACTTGAGCAATAAGAATTTCGTTTCCCATATTTAATATATAACTCTTTCTGATTTGGCTAGAAATCTAACTGTGCGTAAGTGTAACTGTGCGCATTTGTAACTGTGCGAGACTTGGGTGTAAAGTCTATTCCTCGTCTTCCTCTTCTTCCTTCTCTCTCTGTTCTTCTCTCTGCTTGCGCAACTCTTCTTGTTTCTTCTCGCGCTCATTTCTCTGCTTGATATGTTCCTCGACAATCTTAAAAGCCTCGCTCTTTGTCTTGTCCTCGTTGTTGCACCACTGTCTTACAAGCTCCTCATGAGCCTGACCAATAATATACTCAAGATGAGCAATTTTCCAGCTGTCACAGCAATACTTCTCTGCCAAGTCTCCGGCAACCTTAATGTTGTGCAAGTCTTCCAAGCTCTTGGGTTCGTGAACATTGTGAGCGTCACCATCAAAGAAGTATCCCTGATCTCTTGCGCTCTTGCTTGCCTCTTTGAATTCAGTAGGCTTTCCGACCAGTTCCCAACAAGCCTTGTGATAGACTTCGGGTTCATCGCTGCTCCAGAACTCCATATCATCACAGCGACCATAGCCGTCATACTCGCCTTTGATCACTGAGCCGTCTTTGGTAAGCACAACAATGTCAGTCATCCACTGATTATGCTCGCTTGTTGCATGAGCCGACAAGAGAGAGTGACCACAGCCACTACAATTCCATGAAAAAAATCCCATATCAATTTCCTTTCGTTAAACTGTGTATCGTTCCCATACCCTAAATATAACTGTGTGTGGTTTGTCTATAGAATTGAACTTGGGTGTAAAAAAAAGATGCACCCAAGACCAGGGTACAGGGTCGGACCATAAAAAAAGCCCCTCGGTGAGAGGGGCTTGGGCACGAAACAACAGAGGGGAGGCGTCCTCTGTTTAGGGTTCTATATCTTCTGCCTCTGTAATAATCTCGTCCAACATTCTGAGACATTCATCATCGCCATGATGTGTTTGCAGTCTGTATTCTCTCGCCTCTTTTAAAGCTTTGAGCATCTTGGGTGAGGCTGCAAAAAGTGTGGCTCTTTCTTTGCCTTTAACGGTATTTACTACTGTCTCTCCTGTTTCTTCTGAGTAGATCATATAGTCGTCATAGGGATTTCCAACTTTTGCTACTACTAATTTTTCCATCTTGAGTGCATCCTTTCTGTAAATATAGCCTTTGATCGTTATCTTCTCATGCAGTGTCAATTTTCTCATTAGTGTGTCCATTTCTCTATGACCAGTCCTTCGGTCCCACCATAAATCTCTTTAACACGTTCCTTAACTTCCTTCTTGGAAAAGGCATCCATCTGATAAATCAGTCCACCATCTTGCTTGTTGCCGTTCTCGTCCTCAAACCAGAACGAATACCGATTAGCGACTTCCTGTACGTTCATTTAGATAGTCCTTTCGTTCCCATACCCTAAATATAACTGTGTGTGGTTTGTCTATAGAATTGAACTTGGGTGTAAAAAAAAGATGCACCCAAGACCAGGGAACGGGGAGAGGGCATAAAAAAAAGCCCCTCGGTGAGAGGGGCTTGGGCACAAAACAACAGAGGGGAGGCGTCCTCTGTTTAGGGTTTGTCTTTGTCTAAGAATATATCGTTTGGACAGTATTCTTGATAGCCTTCAAGTTTGTAACGATCCGTCCATGTAGTTCCGCAGTTCAAACACTCGACCTTATGAAATATCTCATCGCCTTCTGCATCATAAGAGCCGACACCATCAATGTCTTTGCTCTTGCATTTAGGACAAATATGAGCAGCTTTGAGATGTTCTCGTTCTACTTCGTCTTTATCATCTGCTTGCAACATGCCAAAAGGATGATACAAATCTTCTCTTGGTTCAACTGGCGTACCATCTCCATCTTCCCAGTCAACATCGTCACAAGCGAAAAACTCTTGGTCAATAAGTTTATTTGTTTCTTCGTCAAAACGCTGCACGACAAAGCCATTAGTTATTTTGTTAATCATTTGGGTGTACCTTTTATATTCTTTGCGCAAAAATCCGAGAGTAGGGTCTTGGCTTGTGTTCTATTTCGGTTTCAAAGGCTCTGTAGTCAGCCTTGCTCATCACAGCCATTTGAATAGGTTGTCCGTATATCCTATTCCAGAAACGACACATTTCACCGGCATCGGTTATCTTGGCGGCAACAGTTAATGCCCCTTTCTTGGAGATATAGCCTTTGATCGTTATCTTCTCATGCAGTGTCAATTTTCTCATTCTTCATCTTCCTCGTCATCTATCGAGCGACAGACACCGGCAAACTTCTCGTTCAGAGCATTGTCCATCGTTGTCCTGATATAGTTCTCTCCCTGATACTGATTTTCAGAGTCGCCCTCAATCTCACCTTTAAGAGCCTTCTCGTAGCGTTCACGACCAAAGAGAGGAAAGCTGTCAATCATGTCACCATAGCTGTCATCCCCGTAGCCCTCAATGACCTTGAACAGAGGCTTGTAGAGCGCACCGACTTTTGCCTCGTAGGTCTTGAGAAAACGCAGAACGTCCATGATTTCGGTAAACTTACCCTCAACGGCAACATGACCATAACTGGCATTATGAATGAACCGTTCAACACCAATCTTATGATTACCAGAAGCCTTGATACTCTTTTTGAGATTGTCCATCAATGCCCAGAACAAGTCCTCATCCATAAGTTCCAAAGTTTCCACAATGGCGTTTTTAGCCCTGTTAATCTCATCCTGTATCTCATACATCTGACGAGCGATTTCGCCAACATTTTTCATTGTGGCATCAATATCAACTTTGGTTGTGATAACAGACATTTTCTTTCCTCCTGCTTGTTCCCTGATAGTTTCGTTTCCCATGCCTTATATATAATTTTCGTCTGTTTGTCTATAGAATCGAACTTGGGTGTATCTTTTTTATGCACCCAAGACCCAGGGACAGATGAGGGCATAAGAAAAGGCAGAGAGTATGGGCGCTCTCTGCCTTGAGGGAAATGACGCTGGGCAAGCGTCAGGAGGGATTATGAGTTGGCGTCTACGATATCTTTAGCCTCTTTCAAGCCGAGTCTGGTGATAAAGCGCACAGCCTTGATAGCGTGAATTTTCTTACCTGAATCCAGATGCGCACGCAAGGTAATTCCATCACCATCTTTCTGATAGCCATAAAGAGGATTGCCATGCAGAACACCATGAGGATCTTTCATTCGATCCAGAACTTTGTGATCAATTTCAAAGTCGAGAAAAACTCTGGTGGGTGTTATCTTATTGATAACAATGCCTTTGCTTTCAGCGTAGGCGAAAAACTCTTGAAAACTCATTTCGATATGAGCCATGTCATTTTCCTTTCCTTTTGGGTGTAGAAAACCCTACTTCGTCATTTGACCAGAATTCAACAATATGATTCAGCCCATCCAGACCCATTTGCAGTTGTTTCCTGCGCTCTTTGACAAAGCGACCACGGCAATGTCTGCAAGTGACATTACGATAGTAGCCACAAGACTTTGTGTCTGGGTTTGTCTCCAGATCGATACCGCAGTAAGTTTCGTGCTTTTCAAAGTCACCGCGTATTCTAACTGTGTTCATGTGCATTTTCATCGTAATTCTCTCAATATTCCTTCTATATGCGAAAATTTATGATCTATTAAGGCAAATATCAAAAAATGCAGAAAAACTCTCTGAGATGCTTTTTTGAGCAGATTTGAGCCACATTTCTTGGCATACGCATTGACCAGATATTTTTCCATTTGCTTTCCCATGTTTGATATATAATTCTGCGCGAAAAAGCTAGAATCCTAACTTGGGTGTATCATATCCAACCGCCTGTAGGCTTGGTTTTGGCGAGTTCTATACTCTGCATTGGTATCTTGTTACGACACTCTGTAAAGTCACCGTCACATTCACCGACCTTTTCACCGCTACCGCAGCCACAAAGATCAATGCCCCACTTATTAACACAATAGTTGCAAGAATACCAATCAGCCCCATTGATACGTTCAGTAGGCTCTGAGGCGAAGAGTTCTTCAAACTTCTCTTTGGGCATTGAGTAGTTTTCACCATCAATATAGACAGTCACTGCACCACATTCGCACACGCCATATTCCATTTCAATCCTCCAATATCTTTTTGGTATGAGCAATAGCGATAGGATGAATCTTTTCCCACCGCTTTTGATATCTCATGCCACCACTGGCAATAATAGTTCTGAGCCTTTTCTCCAACTCTTCAAGTCTGGTTTTCTTCACAACATCAATCAACATCCTTGCTTGAGACTCCATACTATGGTATCTCGTAGACCAGTTGTCACCAATCTTGCTAAAGTTAATAGTATAGCAACTCGGATTGCCTGATAAAACCTGAGTGTCAGGATTAGAGGGCATATCCAGAAAATGGTCAATGATGCTCTGCTTTATTAACTGTGCTTGTTTTACAGCTTGTTTGATATTAATTCCCATACCTTAAATATAACTGTGTGTGGTTTGTCTAGAGGTGTTGCAAAAGATGCACCCAAGCCCAGGGTACAGGGTCGGACCATAAAAAAAGCCCTCAACACCAAACTGTGCTAAGGGCTTTCCAGAAAGGAACTGGGTTAGTCTGACGTTACAGTATCCTCTGTTGATACAATCTCTGTTTCCTTGATTGTCACTCCCTCAATATGAGAGCCTATTGAGTAATCCAAGTTCTCAAGAACTTCGTCTGGATGAACATCTTCTGGATGCTCGTAGACCACATGAATTTCAATATGCGTATGTGTTTTCATTCTCCTGCACCTCCTAAGTTGCGGATTATCATATCCATTTCTTCGTCAGTCACTTTTAGAATAATCATTCTTCCTCGTATTCCTCTCCAAGCAGAAAAGATGGATCGCTGCCCTGTTTGATTAGAGCGTTGGCACACTGCTTTTTACTTAACTGCGTTGATTTCTTGACATTGGTTATACCTGATATGTCACCGAAGGTCATTTCATGGGCTACTGCTGATAATCCCTGATGCGGATCAAAGTTTTCATCGTGAACTATCTCAACCTGTATGATTGTCTTGTAATATTTCACTATTCTTCTTCCTCGTAATAACACTGTCCCTTTTCCCAAAACTCCTGATCATCAACAAACTCTGACCCATCGGTATTATCATAAGTGTGATAAACAATATGGTCTAAGTCGTTTTCATTAAACTCAACCGGCACTTCAACTTCTTCGGTGTAAGTCTGTCTTGTAAGAGCAGCCAAGTGAATTTTGACCTTCTTAGTTTGACCGGAGAGTGTCTTGCCCTCTTTGAGTTCTTCTACCACTTTTTGAGCTATTTCCATAACCTATTCCTTGCGCATATGTTTTCCGTCTACTGTCAGTCTCGGAGTAATTCCACCCATAGGATTACCAATATACTGCAAGCCTGTTTTATAGTCGGTATAAAGCGTCAGTCCGCTACGTTTTTCTTCTGCGTCTGTATTGTCCTTAGAACAACCTGAGCCAAGTAAAATTGAACATATAAAAAAACAAGCAATGATAATAAAGATATCTCTTACGTCTTTCATCAGTGTTCCTCACCATCTTTCCAAGCTACATCTTTGTCGTAGTCTTTATAGATGCCACCATCTTCGGGTACATTCTCGTCAATATGAAAACCTACAGCATACTCACCTTCATACTCGCCTTTTTCATTTGGCAGTCCATCTACAATGCCGTGAGTTCCGCCAAAGTGTTTGCATATCACATCTGCAATGTCATTAACAAAGTCGGTATACTGATCGAAGTCATCAATCAAATGGCGTTCTTTATACGCTCTATTGATAATATCTATCATTTCTCCATCTGTGATTATCTTAGGCATATCTTATATATAACTTTGCGCGAAAAAGCTAGACTTCCAACTTGGGTGTAGAAAAATTATGCACCCAAGAGTAGTGCCAGGGACTGCAGAAACAAAAAAGCCCTCACTCAATTAAGAGCAAGGGCTTTTAAGCGAAAGGAAAGCTAGTCTATGAGTTCGGGCGGTATATCTTCGTTCTTCAAGAGTTCTTCTTCGGCATAGTTCAAATGTCTCCAGTCAGAACCAACACAAGTAGTAACGCCACTTGTATTTTCTGCCTGTTCCATCAGTTGATCCATAACAAAGTCGGTATTATCATTCTTACACAATACAGTCACAGTTACGGCTTTCATCCTTTTATCTCCTCCCACTCCATTTGAAGTCTGTTAAAGAGTTCGTTCAGTTGTTCTTCTTCCAAGTCCATTGATTCGCAAAGAGCTTTTATATCAAGTTTTTCCTGAGTAGCCTCTATCTCGGCTATCAAGCGAATAGCTTGTATGTAGCTATCTTCCCACTTGGGTTCGCTCTCGGTTGAATGGGTCAGATAAAGCTCGTAGCCATTTTCATCAGAGTAAATGCCATTCTCAAGATACATTTCCATATCTTCCTGAGTAGGCTTTGGGTCAGCGTTCTCGTTGACTAAGTGAGCGAACAAGTCTTCTGCCTTATCATTACCGGCTTTGGTGTCTGGAAAAGCTCTGAGACTTATTGGTGTCTCGTTGTATTCAATGACATTAACTGTGTTCATTTCATAGCCTCCATATACAACTCTTTAATTTCTTCCCACTCCATATCTGATTTAACCAGATATACCTTGAGACCGCTTTCGCTTCGATACTCGCCTTCTTCAACGTATTTTTCCAACTGTTCCGGTGTAGGGTCTTCTGGATAGGTTGAGTGTTTTATTGCGCTAACGAACACTTCCCTTGCCCTCTTGTTGCCTTTCTCGGTGTCTGGATAGGATGTTATGCTCACTGGCTCATCCCTGTATAACAAAACGTTGACATTTTTCATGCTCTTATCTCCGTGTGAGAGTAAATCATATCCAGTCCACAATAACACTGGGGCGTTCCATTATCTTGATACCAGTTAGGCTTGACAGAAGTATGATTAACGTCGCACTCACAACCATCTGCTCTTTTCCAGATATGCACAACATTGTCGTCGTCAATCTTTTTCCAACTCACTTCTCATGCCTCACAATATCAATATTGGTTCTGTATCTCTCGACATACGTATCCAGATCACCAGACATTAAGCCCTCGTCAGCCAACTTGTCAGCGGTTTCTGGAATGACCTGCGACAAGTGTTGAGCGATATTTTCCAATGGCTCATCACCTTCATAGTCAATGGTTATTACTGCTTTGAATGTTGCTTTCATGTTGTCTCCTAACTCTGCAAGTATGCTTTGTCTCTGTCGAACTTCAACTGATGTGCCTCTTTGACTGTCAGTCCAATAAAATCTTTGGGTGTAAAATTTATCTCATCTGGATAGTAGTCGAACAACCTTATTTCGTCATAACGCCCCTCAACCTTGACAAAGACCTCTGGCATCGGATCGAATAAGGTCTTAGGCATAGCGGTTATTCTGGCACTTGTTATTTTTGGCATTATTCATTACTCCCAAAATAAATAATTTTATGTCCTATGTCAGACATTTTGCAAGGAAAACAATCCTCGTAGAACTCTGGATCGTCATCAATTTCAGCTTGAGCCTGAGCCTCTGTGTCATACTCTACCGGCTTGTCATCCCCCATAATCGGAGAGTAGCCTTGACAGATAGTGTCCTGACAGATTGTCCACTTTTCGTTTGTTTCGTTGTTTCCCATACCTGATATATAACTCTGGATTATTCAGCTAGAACTATGACAGCCCTCACAAATCATCGGACCTTTCTTGCCCTCTGGCTTGACTGAGTAATCGTTATCAAAAGTCCCACCACAACGTTCGCACTGAAACTTGTCATCGTCAGCCAAATCTTCTGAGGGACGATCATAGTCCACAAGCACTACGCCACAATCCTCACACTCAAGAGCAACATTCTGGAAAGGGTCATTGCCTTGACTGTAGCCGACACATACTATCTTGTGACCAATATGCTCGGATAGTTCATCGTATGAATTGACGCTCATTTGTTCCCTTTCTAATTAGCTATATCTTCCTTGTCTGGATACAAGCCGTTCTTTTCATCCCTACGTTGTATTTCTGCTTGTTCTTCAAGATATACTCTCAAATCGTCATTATCCCTAACAATAGTACCATCTTCAAATACCAAATCTTCACCACAATCAGCGCACTGGTAATGGTCTACACTTCCGTCTGACACAATATTTTCACCGGTATACTCAATACCATCTTCGGTTACATCTTCAATGACTGAGTAATATATGCAACCAAACATGACTTCTTCGATTCGCTCATGTCCACAATGGGGGCATTTGAATTTCATGCTAATAGTCCTTCATAATTATAGTTTCCTCGCAACACTTCTTGGCGTTCCCGTTCCCTGGCTTCTTCGTACCTTGGGTGCAACTTTTCTGCGTCCTTGCAGTCTGGACAGATTTCCTGAGTATTGAGCATACTCATTATATGAACATTTGTTTGTTTCTTACACCTTGGACAAATCATCTTGTAACCCTGATTATCTGAACAAGTTTCAAATCGCCTTTCCAGTCAACATTGTATTTCTCAACATCTTCTGGCGCACTGTTCTCTGGACAGACCATAACACTAAAGGCGTGTTGCATCTCGTTTTCATCGCCACTATGAATAACTCCATTGTCGTCAAGTATTTCAAACATTCTGTTCCTCCAATTTTTCCTCATACTCGTCAATGTCCTCGCCATACTCGTTCATCCACTCGATCCACTCCTGAGTTTCTTCGTCAAACTCCTGCAAGCCAAAGGCGTTAGCAAAGATGTTCTCGTTCTTCAACTGTCTCTTGGCGATGGAGTTGATCTTCTTGATAGCCTGTTCGGGTGAGTCTACCTTGTAGTATCTGGCATTGTTCGGAGGATTGATAACATTCCATACTCGTAAGTTCATTTTGTTTTCCTTTCTAAAGTAATGGTGCCTAAAGGCGTTATCATTTCGTAAACCTCTTGTTTTCTTGATTGTGCAATAAGAAACTTGAGATAAGTAGATATTGGGATGCCATACTTTTTTGCATCATCTTCTAATGCTTGCTTTTCTGCATCATCCAACCTAATGCTAATAACTGACGAACGTTTAGGCATTTTTGGGTGTTTCCTTTCTTGGGTGTAACTTTTACCAACCGGTTTCGTTAATGTCGGTCAGATCGTATTTTTCAGCAACCCATTCGACAAACTCTTCGGGTGTCTCCCCGTTCTCGTAAGCGTCCTCAATGACCTGATCGTCTGCACAATCGTCTGGATTGATACCATACTTGTCATTAAATATCTGCTCAACATCTGCTTTGAATTCTTTGATTCCCATATCTTATATATAACTCCGTTCAATCTGGCTAGAAAGTTAAGGCATACCGATAATGCACTGGCACTTTGTTTTTGATCCATGCTTTCATCTTTGCAAAGTGTTTCTTCTTGCATTCTGCAATATGCTTTGCCTCTTCTTCGGCTTTGTATTTAATGTCACAATCAATCGAATTCTGAGCGTGTTCAAGCAAACCTGATTGCTCATGATCATAGCCAAAGAATCCCCAACAAGAGTCACCTGTCTCTTCAATCTCAAAGCCATAGACTTCCCCTTTGAGATACTGATCGTAAGTCTCGACTTCCCCTTGCATTACTTCAATAACTCTCTCTTGATTTTTCTTTGTCAATCTCTTAAAGCCAAGAAACTCTTCCATTGACTTTCTGGTGATATAGATAACCCCAAGACAACCACTGTCCCAACGATCACCAAAGTCAGACATTGAGATAGATAGACCGGAATGATCATAGAGATACAGAGGACGAGCAAGAATTGAGCCTTCCTCTTTCTCCAAGTGATCTACAATGTCATACAGTTTTGGAAAGTCGTCTGTATTTATGTCGTGTTCGTCACCAAGATTGTAGCTCCTATGAAAGCAAGCCATTTTGCAAGCATTATCCCAATCTACACGGGGATTAAGAGGCTCTATGTCCTGTGAGATATTGATTGTATATCCCTTATAATCAACTGTATCTACTATATCGCTCATTAGGTTTCCTTTCTGTTAGTTCCCTTTCCATCATATATAACTTTGCGCGAAAAAGCTAGACCCTGAATTTTGGGTGTAACTTTATTCGTCAAAGGATATTCTATTCATTATCTGAGCAATAGCTACTTGTTTGATCTTTTCGGGTACTTCCGGTTTCTCAATCCGATTGTCCCTGCTATGCAGCCTACTCCATTTGATAGGAGTATACCCGCCTTTGGTCACAAACTTATGGCGTCTGGTCTTGCGTTCTTCCTCTGCATAGTAGTCGAGCTTGACTGATAGTTCATTAGCATCATCATGCACATAGAATTGCCATACAGTCCGTTCAAGCTTGTCTTCGCTTTGCTCAAACAGTTCTACATACATTTGGCAACTTCCTTGTGAAATCTCTTAGGCACTCTGATCCCGTTAGGCACCATTTCCTCAATGCCTACATCTGCAAACTCTTCGGGCAAAGTATTGTCCTTATTCATATATGCCCATGAGCGTTCATCCAGATTGCCGTCATCTCCCCATACATCACGCACCAACACTACTTCATAGTGTCTTCCGTCTTCAAGAGGAAAGTTCTTGATACAGTTCAATACCTCTTTGAGACTGTCAGCGTGAAAGTGATCTTGAATATCACCATGTTCGTCTACTGTCTCGGCATCCCATTCATAAATTGTTTGTTTTCCCATGCCTTATATATAACTGTGGGTAGTTTGCCTAGATTCCAAACTTGGGTGCAACTTTTGTCAACACTTCTAGCCAAATTGATCAACGTTATATATTAGGTATGGGTTATGAAACAATCATTTTTGGAGAAAGGAATTAGGATGGTTAAAACGATCAAACGAGGTGATGTTGTTACCTTTATTCGGGACGAAACCACTGGCAAGATCTTTGCCGTTCGCTTTCGCAAGAAAGATGGTAGCATCAGGGATATGGTCTGTCGTCTGGGCGTCAAGAAAGGCGTCAAGGGCGTTGGTCGCAAGGGTTGGGTCAAGGGCGACACTGTTGCCAACTATGGTCTGCTCGGTGTCTACGACATGAACAAGATCGAAAAGGTCGGTGAGAAAGGCGCTTTTCGCATGGTCAATGTCGAAACTCTTATCAACATCAAAGTCAATGGTGTTGAGTATGTGGTGGTAGACTAATGGACAAGGAACGCTTTGCCAGACTCACAACCTTTGAGCAAGAGCTTGAGGAATACGAGCATGGGACAAATCCCTTAGACGGATTTCAAATCGTAGACTATTGCTGTCAGACAAATGGTATGTTCCGCAAGGTTCCTGTAAAGAGGAAAGTCGTAGCGTAGACATACTCACTACAAAAACTAAAGCACATCGCTAACTGTGGTGTGCTTTTTTTATGCCCTCACACGTACCCTGGACTTGGGTGCACAATTATTATGCACCCAAGAGAAATAAACCTAACTGTGCATAAAAATAGGCTCTTGGCTGGGAAGACCAAGAGCCCATAAGGGAAAGGAAACAATTGTTACTTTTTGGTGAGCGGAAGTAACCACCGCAATTGGAACTGTGCTATATCTTTTGCCACCATCCGTGATAGCCATACTCTGTATATATGCTACCATCCTGCCTTCGATAAACTGATGGTATCAGCTTGTCTCTATCAAACTGTGTCAACTCTCTATCCTGTGCGTCGTCTTCAAAGAGCCAGTATTCAATCTTCGTTCCATCAACTGTGGTAGTTCTAACTGTGCACTGCTCTTTCTGTGCCTGCGCACGCCTGCGACTGTGCCACTCACCGCCGTTATGTCTCTCGTTCGTAAGCAGATCGTGTACCGGAAACAGTTTGCACTTGCGACATGACCTGCGACCACAATCTGTGCAGAAGTCACTAACTGTGAGATACGACTTATGAATAATCTCATTCAGCCTTTGCACTTCGGCTGTGAGATATTGAACTTCTGATTCACTCAAATCAAACCTGCCTTTGCAAACTTGGACATCAAGCCCTCTGTGGTATATTTGACAGGCGTTCCGTCATACTCTTTAACAGTATCCACGAACTCTTCCATCTTACGAACACGTTCTTCGTCGTCCTCTTTAGCCCACAAATCTTCTTCACCGGCTTTGATAGCAGCCTTGCGAAACGCATCTGTCATTTCGGCACCGGCACACATCAAGACCACTGCGCCTACCTGCATCATGACTTCGTTTTCACTACTGGCAAGTTTGAGATAACCATCTTGATCAGCATTGATAGCATCCCTGACAGACTGACGCTTGGCATCATCCCACCGAGAGGGAGAGTAAAGCTCGTCAACGCCAAGTTTCTGCTCGTAGTCATACAGGTCGTCCAACGGTTCATCACCGCCTAATACATCATGTCCCCACCAACCCATAGCTAATCCTCCTCAATTTCGTTATCATTGTCGTCCAGAACACGATACTCTTCTCTTTCGGGAGTAACGCCTGGATCAAGAGAAAGAGCAGTCACCGCCTCGTTCCAAGCCTCGTCAGCATTGTCTGCACTTGCAGCAATCGTTATTGTGAACTCATATCTTGGCATTATTTGTTCCTTTCTTAGAACTCGTAATCCGGATACTTCCGTTGAGCAACCTCATCTAATCGCAAGAGTGTCTCATCAGAGAGTTCGTCTCGGTCAATGGCACCAATCTCTTCGCCATTCTGATCGTAGACTTTAATATCCCAATGTCCTTCTTCTTTTTCTTCAAAATCTTCCATAATAGTTTCCTTTCTTTCCATATGTTATATATAACTATGGAGGATTTGACTAGGAATTGAACTTGGGTGTATCTTTTGGGGAGAGGTGGTAAGGGAAAGACGCTTACTACAATTTAATGCTACGATTGCATCTCACCCTTACCGGATCATAAATCCTACCAAATCTCGATCAGGTTGTCAAGATTTTTTATGCTTTGCCTGACACTTCACGCACTGGGCGGGTGTCATCTTGCAAAGATCACAATTTTCACACTCCGCATCTTTGTATTTTTCTTCCAGTCCACAAGTCATAATATGTCCTTTCTACCTTAAACAAGGTGGCACATAGCCAAGTCCTAACACATCAAAAGCCTCTTCCTCAGTCCTTGTCGTGAAAATCTTATGTTTAGTCCCATCACCAATTCCCATGGGTGTAAAATCAAGCCCCTGATTAACAGCCTCTTTGACCAGATAGTTCCTAAACCTTTCGGGTCCAGTCATAAACATCTGCGTTACCCCTATCTGATCAGGATTGTTGCGATAGACTCTGATGGCGATAGGATGAGGATACTTCTTTGACCTGATGTAGAGATCGTCCATATTCACACCGTATGACTTCTGCAATATCCTCATTCCGTTCGTATTCATGCACGCATACATTTCGTCTTGATCGATGTTATCAGGCGCGACAAATTCTATACGTTGAGCTGTGCCACCTAATGTAGCAAGCTCATATCCTAAGCGAGCATCACCAGTCAAAACCAGAACGCTCTCAGCTACAATGTCCTCAATGACATCTCTGACCGCATCAATAGTATATGACTTAGGCACTGTAAATGTTCCTCTTGAGGCAATTTCCAGTCTCAGTTCTTCCACACGTTCGATATGACCGGTATCAATAAACTCTTCTGCCATTGCACTGGTGCTTTTGCCAATACCTTTGAATACGTCCAGAGAGTTCTTAATCATCCTATCATATACTTCTAAGTAAGGCTGTGTCGATAGTTCCCTATGAGCATTCTTGAAGGCTATGCCCTTGCGATTTTCGCCTGCTTTGAATTCCAGGTCGGACAGTTCCTTTAATAGACTTAGAAAGTCATATACTGTCTTAGCTTCTTTTGATAATGGCACTTTTTTCATGGTTCCCTTTCAATTTCCTTTCGCTTACATTTTATATATAACTTTGCGCGAAAATGCTAGAAACTGAACTTGGGTGTAAGATTTTGCGAACTTTCTAGGTAAAGCAACAAGAGTTATATTTAAGGTGACACAGGAAACAAAAAGAAAGGAAGTTATTATGGCTAAACGCAATCCAACTCGGACATTGGCTGAAAGAGCCGAAAAGAAAATGGATCTCAATGAAGAACAGATACAACATCTGCTCGACAATGGGGTTATCACAAAGACTGCAACAGGCTACGAATCCGACTATATGTCTCAGAGAGAAGTCGGTATTCGCTTGGGTCGTAGCAATTCTACGATCAATCTTGCTATCTCAAGCAAGAAAGTCAAAAAGTATGTCTATTTTGATGTTGAGTATGTCAAATATACTGAATGTCTGGACAAAATAGGTAAGGGCAAAGATGCTCCTGATGAAAATGACGAAACAGATACCGATACTCCGACTGTCAAGGTAGGTATCGATCTCTCTCTTCTGGCTAAAGCTGACAAAGAGAAGAAGAGGGTACACGATCTGAGCGTAAATACTCGCTTAGTCAAGCCTGACGGACAACCTATCGTTACTCCTAAAGGTTTCTATGTAGATTCTGCCGTATGGGAATCCTTACACTTTGCAATCGCCAATGGTGAAAATGTGCTTATCACTGGTCCTACTGGTTGTGGAAAATCCGAACTGGTATATGAACTGGCTGATTCTATCGGCAGAGAGTTATCCGCTTTTAACTGTGGCGCTACTCAAGATGTGCGCAGTGCTTGGATCGGAAATGTGCATATACAAGATGGTAAAGATGTGTTCGTGAAATCTCGGTTTATCAAGGCAAGCTGTGAAAAGGGACACTTGGTATTGTTTGATGAAATCAATCGTATCAATTATGACTCCACAAACATCTTGTTCTCAATTCTGGATAGACAGGGCTACATACCCATTGACGAGGACGAAACAAAGGCAATGAAACACGAAGATACTCGGTTCTTTGCAACTGCTAATCTCGGTTCTCAGTATACCGGAACAGAAGAGATAGACGCTGCTTTGCTCAATCGGTTTTCAACTGTGATAGAGATCGGTTTTCCACCTGTGGATGTGGAAAGCAAGATTATCGAAAATCGTGCTCCATACTGCAATCGCAAAGACATAGAAGATCTGTTAGCTGTGGCTCACTCTCAGCGTGAACAGGTCGGTCCAGAGGGTATGTCAACTCCTTTGTCTACTCGCACTCTGATCGACTGTGCAAGACGTAAAATGTGCGGTTTCGATTGGCAAGATGTGCTTATCAATAATGTGCTTGGTCACTTTGATAAAGGTGACAACGATCAATACTCCGAACAGGCTCAGGTCGTGCAAATCTTTCAGAGTCAAGGACTTATCAGTTAATCTTGCGTTAGGTCTGGCTGACCTTTCGTTTCTTGTGTCAAGAGAGATCCTATCTTGGGATCTCTCTATTTTTTTTGCGCGACTATTCCGAACTTGGGTGCATAATTGACAAATTCTCTAGCCGTTTCCCCTATAGTTATATATAGAGTATGAGTACTACACTATACAAAGATTTCAGAAACTTCAAACAACGTGTCAAGTTCAATCGCAACAGACAAATAGATTGGAACAAAGATACACCCAAATCTATTACTTGGCTCAAGGGCGAAGAACAATACGACAGGAAAGATACCTATGGTCAAGCGTGGTCTTTGCTGTCTCTGAAACAGTCTATTGCAAGAGCATGTCGCATACTTCATCCCGAAGATGATCACGTTGTCAATTGGGGCGATAGTCGTGGCAAATACGCAACAGACTTTCAGAAAGATCCTATCGCTATCTATCTCAGTGGTGGGACTCTCAATGATACTTCTCTGCGCTTTGGTTTCAGAACTGACATTATCTTTGGTGGCGCTATGCACGAGATATGTCACGTTCACTATACCAAACTCTGGCAGAAAGTTATCGACAAGAAAGACAAACTCTATCACAATCTTTGCAACACGATAGAGGATGAACGCATTGAAAGACTGATGCGTAAAGAACTGGTCGGCTTTGGCGAATACTTAGACGCCATTTATCAAGGCGTTCTCATTGATAGAATACACTTGACTCAAGAAGAGAGAGACAAAGAAAAGACCGATCTGGACAACTACGCAAGGAAAAGAGACATTGTGTTCAAGTATGTCCGTATGCCACAAGGTCTGACTAAAGACGATCTCGCCTATACTGATGAAATCACAGGCGTAAATGTGTTCGATACTCTGGAAGAAATCTTTAAGACCCAGGATCTGCTCAAAGAGAAAACCGTACACAGGTATGTCAAAGAGATCATCGAAAAACTGTTTCGTGCAAATGATGAACAGAAAAAAGAGTGTGAAGATCACGGACAAGGTGAGGGACAAGGTGATACCGATCTGGAAGAGATCTTGGAACAGATCAAGCAACAGATCAAAGAGCAAATGAAAGATGAAATGACAAAGGAACTCACCGAACAGATCAAGCAACAGATACTTGAAGATAGCAAAGATGAAAATGGTGATCCAACTGTGAGTGAAGAAGATGCCGAACAACAGGCTAAAGAGAAAGCAGAAGAGATCGTCAATGCGAAAGATGCCGAGATAGACGAACAAGCCGAGAAACAGGCTCAAGCCAGTATCAAAATACTTCAAGTGATAGATGAAATCAGCGACAAAGAAGTTGAGGGCATTGACGCAACTGTGAAAGAGGAAATGGATGCTATCGAAGAGCGTCAAATGAAAAAGTTTAATGTTGAGGATATGGAAAGCAAGGTTGCTCCTTATACCATCCGCAACGAAAATGCAAGACGTAACGAAAGCAAGTATCAAATTCTCAAGTCACAGGTAGCGAAACAGGCTCAAGCTATGAAACGTCAACTCAAATTTCGTGATAGCATTTTCAAGAGAGAGATCACGAATCGCAAAGAGGGCAAGATCAACAGGCGTAAACTGTGGACTGTGAATACAAGCGATCCTCGTCCCTTTAAGACTACCAGTGAGAAAAAGGCTAATAAAGTTGACATAGCTGTGCTGATGGATATGTCCGGTTCAATGGGAACTGGCAAGTATAGCAAGATGTGGAAGTGTCAACAAGTCGCTACTCTTTTCGCTGAAGCTTTTAAGGATGTGCAAAGTGTGAATATGTCAATCTATGGTCATACAACTGTGGGTGACTACACTTCCTATAGTGGCGCTCGTAAAGAAGAGATCTTGTTGCTCAACTACTTCTCAAATCAGAACAAGAGACTCAGACCCGATACCTTGGGCTATGTGCCAGAACAGTGCAACAATGTAGATGGGTATGCAATTGAAAAGGTCGGGGAATTTCTGCACAAGAATAGAACTGGCAACAAGCAAGTGCTAATCGTTATCTCTGATGGTCAACCCTGTGCTGCAAACTATAGTGGTAGGTCGTCAATCGATCACACCAGACGTATGACAAATAAGCTCAAGAATCGTCTACATCAAACTGTGATACAAGTCGCCATTGAGGGAAGTGTGCCGAGTGAAAAGATGTTCGATCACTTTGTCAAGTTTACTGATATGGGAACTCTGGTTAGAGATATGAGTGCCTTGGTCAAAAAGATAATCAAATGATTTCTAGCAAAATGTGTGATAGTTATATATCAAATATGAAATGTGCTACAAAACAGGAAAGGAAATAGGGAAATGGCTATAACAAAGAAACTGATTGAACTGGTAAATGACGTTGGAATCGTAAAGAGTTTCATCGACACTGTGACTAAGAAGTTCAACGAAGATAAGTCTACTCTCATCAAAAAGATGACTTCTCAGGTCGAGCCCGAAGAGTCGCGCTCTGCAACCGAAACCGGCAAGACCTATCGTGTGGAGACTGACTACTTCAAAGCAACTGTGTCCGAGAAAACTGTGCCTAACAAAACGGCTGTCATCAACGCTCTTATGGAACATCCCGATTTCAGTGGCATGACCAAGAAAGATGCCAAAGCTGCCATTGAGAAAAGATATATCAAAGCCGCTTTTGACTTGGATGAAGCATTCAAAGCTCTGACCGCCGAAGAGCAGGAAGATGCTCAAACAGTGCAACAGCGTGTCAACATCACCGCCATCAAAGATGTGAGCGACAAGATTGAACAGTGGAACGAAGATGTGGTAGATGTGTTCAATAAGATAGAAGTATCAGATGTGTTTAAGACGGAGGATGTGGTTCGTGAGTAGCTGAACCAAACTGTGAATACCCCATATACCAGAAGGAGATCAAGACCCCTGGGCACTAACTGTGCTCAGGGGCAAATGTCATTTCAGACAACGTACATTTTTTATACACCCAAGTTCAGTATCTCTGGTATAATATAGCCATGGAAAGAAAATACGAACTACTATTTGTGAATCGGTCAAAGCACGAACATCTGACCGAAGACAACTTCTACGACCTTAGCATACGTGAGAAGGTCGTAGATAGCGAGATTCCGAATAATAAGACTGATGAAGAAATACTGGAAGACATCATATCCAAGCATTCTCAGGACTGGACAGAAGAACTGTCAACTGTTCACAAAGTCCAAGTCAAGTCTATGCTCTCTGATCTCGAACATGCACCAACAATCGAAGAAGGCGACTGTGTTAAGATTGGAGATAATGTATGGTTTCTGACAACAAACGGGTTCAAGACAGCCCCATAAAGACATCTTACCTATTCATTAACCCCTTTACCATCGATCATACCCACGAGTATGTGGACAAACTGTGTTACCAAGCTGTGGACTGTGAGGGTGAGGAAATTTGTTATGTGTCTGACCCACTCATCTACTGCACCATCCGAATACTTCAAGAGCTACGCCCCGAACAGATACACGAAGTAATAGCTTACTACTTGGTTTGCCTATCATCTCTGCCCCATCTGGACGTAGAATGGTATCAATTAGACAGTCTGACTGATGAGAAGACATCCTTTGTGGCATTCCTCTCTAACCTGACAAGGGAAGTAACCGGCAAGTCGGTGTATTCTTGTAGTATAATCCCTATGTTCTCGAAGAATAGCGACGTAGGATATATGCATCACTGCTCTAACCCACCCCATGAGAAACAAGGGTTCATATATCGCTCTGACGCTGTAGATACCATCTCTGAGATTATCAAGGAGTTCAGCATTAATGAGGGTGAAATAAAGGCTATAGTGGACTTTCAAGAGGAAACCAATAACCTGCCTAAGTATTTCCACCCACAATACGTTCCGAACACCTACGAGCTATAGCACCTCCATCTCCTCCAGCTCGAAGTTTAACTGTTTCGAACACTTGTCCATGTAAGACTAGCCTGGATCATGCGGGGTCATGTTTGTCATGCATGTACAACAACTGTTTCGAACACTCTAACTCATCCCTTCGCCGCCTTCCGCCTCCATCAACGGCTTATTCTTCTTGCGCGAAAGTCCCAACTACTCCATTTCATTAGACTTACATCGAGCGAAAGAAAATGATGATGACTGGCCACCAGCTCCTCCTGGAAGCCTGCCGTCATCGAACACTTGAAAATCGAACACTTGGTGTACTGCAGGTGAGCTGCAGTAAACTGCAGGTTCAGGGTTCAACTGTTTCGAACACTTCAACCAGCGAGCGATGTCATCGAGCCTCAGCTCATATCAATCTTGGGTGCATCTTTTTTTTCCTAGTTATTTGTTCCATAATTATATATAAACTGTATAATATCCTAATACATTTAAGGAGATACTATGGACGTTAAGACATTAAGAAAACAGATACGATATCACAGAAATCTTTACTTCAATGATTCAGCTCCCGAAATCACTGATGCTGAATACGATGCTCTCGTCGCAGAGCTGGAAAAGCTCTCGCCCAACGATCCCGTCTTGTCCGAAGTAGGGTTCACTCCCTCTTACGGCAACAAGGTCACTCACTCCACCGTCATGGGTTCGCTGGAGAAAGTCAAGACCCACGATGAACTTCGCGCTTGGATGACCAAGAAGGACGTTCGATATGCTGGCGCTCCCAAGATTGATGGGCTGGCAGTCACTCTGCATTATAAAGATGGTAAGTTTCATCTCGCCGCCACAAGAGGAGATGGGGCTGTCGGTCAGGATGTCACTGACAACGTTCGCTACATCAATTCTATTCCCAAATCATTTCGCACTCCATTCACTGGAGAACTCAGAGGCGAGATATATATGAAGCGTTCCATTTGGAAGCAGCTGGTTGCCGATGGAGAAGACTTGAAGAATCCTCGCAATGCTGCATCAGGTGCCTTGCTACAGAAAGATCCCAAGAAGACTGCTGAGAAAGAGATTCACTTTCTGTGTTACGCTGTGGTTAGCGATCATAGCTGTGCTACCGAAATGGACATAGCAAAGTATGTCAAAGACAACCTCAAAGGCATCGACTATGTTGAGATGGAACTGTTCTCCAAGAACTTCATCGACAAATGGGCTGCTAAACGAGAGAAGCTGGACTACGATATTGATGGTCTGGTCTTCTCCATCAATGACTTGGCCATTCAGAAATCTCTTGGCATGAAGTCTGACAAATATCCCAAAGGCAAGATAGCCTACAAATTTCCCGCAGAGAAAAAGAAAACTGTCATCAAGAACATCGAATGGCAGGTGGGTCGCACCGGAAGGATAACTCCTGTTGCTAAACTCGAACCCGTACAACTGGCAGGAACCACTGTCGAAAGTCCCACTCTTCATAATCTTGGTCAAATTATGGCTAAAGGTATTCACATTGGGGCTGAGGTTCTCATCGAAAAAGGTGGGGACATCATTCCTCAAGTGCTCAGAGTAACCAAACCAGCATCCAAAAAAGGTATGGTTATCGACAAGATTAACTACCCTCACACTTGTCCTGACTGTAATGCAAAAACGACTAGTGATCAAACAACTGTGACCTGTGTGAGTCCTACCTGTCCCGCACAAGCCAAATTCAAAATATCACACTATCTCAAGAAGATTGATGCCAAGGGCATCAGCGATGGTACCATCGACAAACTGTGGAACGCAGAAATTGTGCGCACCATTCCCGATCTCTATCAGACCGATGCTATCGAGTTGGCATCTCTGGAAGGCATGGGAAAACGCTCCGCTGAGATATTTCTCAAAGCCATTGACTCCAAGAAGGAACTTCCTCTGGCTACCTTTCTTACCGCACTCGGCATTCAAGGGTGTTCGACTTCAACCTCGAAAGACATTGCCAAACACTTCAAGACCCTGGAAAATGTCAGACAAGCCACCACCAACGAACTGTGTAAGCTCGAAGGCATTGCTGGCACAACCGCCAACTATATTGTGGATGGTCTTAATGATATGGCTTCCATCATCGAGCAACTGTGCAAGTATGTAACTGTGCTTGACATGGAGGAACAATCTGGTGGTCTGAACGGTAAAAAGTTCTGCTTCACCGGAGACTTCGAGTCAGCAGGAAAGGCTGAACTCAAACAGATGGTCGAGAACAACAACGGTGTGGTCAAATCCAGTGTCACCAAAGATTTGGACTATCTGGTTCAATCTGATCCCGACAGCACCTCGTCTAAGTCCAAGAAAGCTAAGGAAAGAGGTGTGGAAATTTTGGGTGAGACAGCCTTTCTCATTATGATTGAAAAGGTCGAAGTCAACAAGCCCAAGACCACAGTAACCAAAGTTACACCCAAGCCCAAGAAGAAGTCAGTCGAACTTGAACAAGCAGAGATGTTCTAATGGCTGGATTGATAATCTCAATAGATTCATCTGCTATACACGTTGTGGCTGTGCATGATCATGTTTTCGCGCAAGCAAAAGAGATCTATGAAAACAGTGAATTTAGCAG
>Ga0180433_10002852_pt1 | contig 26077 bp, 17 predicted proteins | sample SS_ome_8_FD_132980 | JGI IMG/M metagenome (GOLD analysis project Ga0180433, IMG submission 132980) | Hypersaline lake sediment archaeal communities from the Salton Sea, California, USA - SS_1_D_1 metaG | ecosystem: Environmental > Aquatic > Non-marine Saline and Alkaline > Hypersaline >... | reverse complement strand
TGGTCACTGGTCACTGGTCACTGGTCACTGGTCACTGGTCACTGGTCACTGGTCACTGGTCACTGGTCACTGGTCACTGGTCACTGGTCACTGGTCACTTTTTCCTGTTAACTCTTCCCTCTCAGCTGTTGACTTTTTCTTTAAGCGGGGGTTTCTGTATGTGGTGATCTTCACTGAACTGGTAGTCGCGGAAGATGTCTTCGGCTGACGGAAGCTGCCAGCTGCCGTCAGACATTCTGTTTGTGGTTTCTTTCAGTCTGTAGGTGGTGTCGCCGCATGTCCAGCAGTCATACCGGGCCATTCCGGTGCAAAGGCAGGTTTGATCAGTGATCTTCATCCGCTGGCCCTTTTGGCTGGATTCGAGTGCCTTGTAATAGGAGTCGATGTAGCCGCATTTGCCTTTGTTGTCCAGCAGGTAGCCGAGACCTTCACAATTGGGTCTGATCGTATAGTTGAGCACAGGAGAGTTCCTGAGCATTCTCATCGGGTAGCCTGTGGGAGAGACGGTATTGACGACAATGTCTTCGTGTTCAGCGTTGAGGTAGTGCTGTTTTACCTTGTCAGGGAGACCGGACTCTTTTGTGATCGTGAACCGTGTTGCCACCTGCACGGCTGAAGCTCCCGCATTGAGAAAGTTTGCGGCGTCGGTCCCTGTAAAGATGCCCCCGGCAGGTATGACAGGAATGTTGAGGTTTTGGGTTTTCAGAAATTCATGTACCTCGTTGACAATAGCGTGCAGTTCATGTGTCTTCCAGTCGTCCGGGCCGAAACCGAGATGGCCTCCCGCAAGTGGCCCCTCGACAATAATGTAATCGGGTATGCGCTCCAGTTTGACAGCGCGTTTCATGAAGATGGTCAGGGCGCGCAGTGACGAGATGATAATGCCGATTTTTACGTCATGAAACCGTTCGTGGTCTTTGATGAGGTCAAGCGTTCTCAGGTTGAGTCCCGCGGCAAGAGTCAGACCGTCTATTCCTGCATCCATGGCGGCGGCAAGTCTCACCTGAAGGGTATCGGACGAACTGCGCATGGTCAGTTTTTCCATGCAGTTCATGAAAATCGCCCCGTTGCCGGTTTTTTGAGAAATTGTGTGCTCGACATATCTCTTCTGAGCCTCTGCAACCTCTTCGAGATCGAAGTATTCGTCAGACTTGTCCGGATTTCCCGCGTTGTAGCTGTATTTTTTCCTTTTTCGAGAGGTATACGAGGTGTTGAATAGCTGGTCGCAGACATGGCACACTTCAGCGTCGGAGATATGCCCGATTCCTCCAAGCTGTTCAGCCGCAAGAGCAAGTTCTGTTGTTGAAATGTTTACCCCCATGCCGCCTATGACGATCGGGATATATTCCTTGTTGCCTAATTGCAGCCTGAAATTGTCTACCTTCATGTTGCGTTGTGAGATCTTGGCCGGCTTTTGTACGGTCGGACGTGTAAAACTGAATTAATCTGGGCCATTAAGGCCAAAAGAACAAAAGATATGATATTTCATCATATAAAACCATACGCTCTTCTTATAAATAAGGGCTTTTTTGGCTCTCAGGACGAGATTATTTGCATCTCCCAGTGGGACAAGATGCAGAATGTTTGAGAAAAGGATTCAAGATTATTACATTGGCATGACTTGTAAAAATAGGGCAAAAACTCTTTTGCCTCAATAAAATCAATGGCTTTATAAGGAGATCTGGCATGATTAAACTGGTATTGCTTCGTCATGGAGAGAGTCAGTGGAACAGAGAAAACCGCTTCACAGGCTGGTATGATATCGGTTTAAGTGAAAAAGGGGAGACTGAGTCCAGGGCTGCTGGTGAAATCCTTAAAAAAGAGGGCTTTGTTTTTGATGTCGCCTATACTTCGGTGTTGAAGAGGGCGATAGGTACGCTGTGGAATGTTCTTGAAGGGATGGATCTGATGTGGATACCGGTTTTCAAGAACTGGCGCCTGAACGAGCGGCACTATGGCGCGTTACAGGGAATGAACAAAGCTGAAACCGCCCGGCAGCATGGTGAAGAGCAGGTGCTTGTATGGCGCAGAAGCTATGACACCCCTCCTCCTCCGCTTGAAAAAAATGATCCCCGATTTCCCGGAAACGATCCTCGTTACGCGACTCTCGCTCCAGAGGAAGTTCCTGTTACAGAGTGCCTCAAAGACACTGTTGACCGCTTTCTGCCGTTATGGAACGATGAGATCGCTCCAATGATCAGGTCGGGAAAGCGGGTTATCATTGCTGCCCACGGAAATTCACTCAGGGCATTGGTCAAATACCTTGATAATATATCGGAAGAGGATATTGTCGGATTGAATATTCCGACAGGTGTTCCGCTTGTCTATGAACTGGATGATGATCTGAAACCATTGAAAAGTTACTATCTGGGCGATCAGGAGGAACTGCAAAAGGCGATCGATTCGGTGGCTAATCAGGGTAAAGCGTAGTTGCCGGCAGGGTTGTGTGTGTCGGGAAAAATTAACTGAAAAGTATATATTCCCCACTTCAATTCCGAGAGCGCCTTATGAAGAGACATAATAATTTTAGATAAGAGAAGTACCTGGAACTATGAAAGCAATGCAAGCAACAGGGCTCTATGACCCGCGTTTTGAGCATGATTCCTGTGGTGTGGGTTTTGTGGCGAATATAAAAGGTATTCGGTCCCATGAGATTGTTGAACAGGGATTGAAAGTGCTTGAAAAGATGAAGCATCGCGGCGCTTGCGGATGCGAGAATAATACAGGTGACGGCTCGGGTATTCTTATCCAGCTTCCTGACCGTTATTTAAGGAAAGTCTGTGAGGAAAGGGATATTGAGCTTCCTGCTGAAGGTTCATATGCGGTAGGTATGGCATTTATGCCTCCGGATATTTCGCAGCGCCGCGCCATCGAAGATATATGTAGACAGATGGTACAGGCCGAGGGACAGAAATTTCTCGGTCTGAGAAAAGTTTCTACCTGCAATTCCTCACTGGGTAACACCGCGAAATCTCAGGAGCCGGTGGTGAAGATGTTTTTTGTTGAAAAAGGCAAGGGTACTGTTTCTGATGAGGAATTCGGCAGAAAGCTCTATGTTATCCGCCGCCGGATTACAAAGAGAGTTAAGTATACGGCAGGACTTCTCGGAAGCAACTATTTCTATATCAGCAGCCTTTCCCATCGTACCATTGTCTATAAAGGGATGCTGCTGCCTGAGCAGGTATCGCTGTTTTATCCTGAACTTCTGGATCCCGATGTTGAAAGCGCGATTGCGATGGTGCATTCGAGGTTCAGCACCAATACCTTTCCAAGCTGGGACCGTGCTCATCCCTACCGCTTTCTGAGTCACAATGGCGAGATAAATACCCTGCGGGGAAACATCAACTGGATGAAGGCCAGGGAAAAGATGTTCGAGTCAGGATTGTTCGGCAGCAGCATAGAGCATATCAAGCCGGTTATCATGGAGGACGGGAGTGATTCGGCCATACTTGATAATGTTTTTGAGTTGCTTACGTTGAGCGGACGCTCTCTTGCTCATGCAGCGATGATGCTGATTCCTGAACCGTGGAACGGGCGGAGTGATATGACGGAAGAAAAACATGCTTTTTATGAGTATAACAGCTGTCTGATGGAGCCATGGGACGGTCCGGCCTCTGTGGCTTTCACCGACGGCGTTCAGATTGGTGCAATTCTTGACCGTAACGGATTGCGTCCATCCCGTTACTATATCACCAAGGATGATCTGGTGGTTATGGCATCGGAAGCGGGTGTGCTCGATATTGAACCTGAAAGAATTCTGAAGAAAGATCGTTTGCAGCCGGGAAGGATGTTTCTGGTCGATACTGCTCAGGGCCGTATCATATCTGACAAGGAGATCAAGGAGACGGTGGCCAAGGATAAGCCCTATGCAGAGTGGCTGAAACGGCATCTGCTTGAACTTGAGTCTCTCCCTGAAGGCGCGGATGGGAATCGTGAGGAAGATAACCGGAACCTGCAGTCACGTCAGAAACTGTTCGGGTATACCGAGGAGGATATAGCGCTGCATTTAATGCCTATGGCTGCCAATGGCGTCGAGCGGGTGGGGTCGATGGGGCATGATGTACCACTTGCGGCTCTCTCGAACAAGCCAAAACTGCTGTACGACTATTTTAAACAGCTTTTTGCCCAGGTGACCAATCCGCCGATTGACTCTATTCGGGAAGAGATTATCACCTCAACCATGGTCATGCTCGGGGCGGAAGGAAACCTGCTCGAACCAACCGAGGAGAACTGCCGCAGGCTGAAGATCAGCAGCCCGGTAATTACCGATGAAGAGCTTGAGAAGATCAGAACGATTGATAAACCGGGTTTCAGGTCGATTACCCTTCCTATTCTCTATAAGGTCGAAGAGGGCGGTAAGGGGATTGATCTGGCTATGCAGGATATCTGCCGCAGTTGTGAACAGGAGATCAGCAAAGGGGCGAATCTCATTATTCTTTCGGACAAAAGCACTGCGGACAAGAGCATGGCTCCTGTTCCGGCTCTGCTTGCGGCTTCCGGTCTGCATCATTTTCTGATCAATGCCGGGCTTCGGACAAGAGCAAGCCTTGTTCTTGAATCCGCGGAACCGAGAACCGTACATCATTTCGCCCTTCTTATCGGATACGGCGTTGGCGCGATCAATCCGTATCTGGCCCTTGAATCAATAGGCGACCTTGTTGAAAAAGAAAGAATACCATCGATCGACGCAACGACAGCGAAGAAAAACTATGTAAAGGCCATTATGAAGGGCGTTGTCAAGGCCATGGCGAAGATGGGAATTTCAACCATTCAAAGTTATAGCGGCGCGCAGATCTTCGAAGCTGTCGGGCTCAACTCGCGCCTTGTTGACGCCTACTTTACCAGAACGGCCTCCCGGATTGAGGGGATTGGTATCGATGTTCTTGCCGAAGAGGTAAGAAAACGTCATGAAGCATCCTATCCGGCTTCAGGAAATGATGTTGATCCGGGCCTTGAGAGCGGTGGAGAGAGAAAGTGGCGGCACGACGGCGAAGGCCATCTTTTCAGTCCCGAGGCGATCCATATTCTTCAGTACGCCTGCCGTACCGGGGATTATGAGATGTTTAAAAAATATGAAAGTCTTATCGATGAGCAGAGCTCCGAGCTCTTTACGCTTCGCGGTCTCATGGACATCAGGTTCAGCAAGAACCCGGTGCCGATAGAGGAGGTTGAACCGGTTGAAGAGATTCTTAAGCGTTTTAAAACCGGGGCGATGTCCTATGGTTCCATAAGCAAGGAGGCGCATGAGACGCTGGCCATAGCCATGAACCGTCTTGGAGGAAAAAGCAATACCGGTGAAGGAGGAGAAGATCCGGGCCGTTTCACGCCAGACAACAATGGTGATTCGAGAAAGTCCGCGATCAAGCAGGTGGCATCAGGCCGGTTCGGGGTTACCAGTGAGTATCTGACAAACGCGCAGGAAATTCAGATCAAGATGGCTCAGGGCGCCAAGCCCGGTGAAGGCGGCCAGCTCCCGGGCAGCAAGGTGTACCCGTGGGTTGCAAAAACCCGTCATTCCACACCTGGTGTGGGCCTGATTTCACCTCCGCCTCATCATGATATTTATTCGATCGAGGACCTTGCCCAGCTGATTCACGATCTGAAAAATGCCAACCGGAACGCCCGGATCAATGTTAAACTTGTCTCGACGGTCGGTGTCGGCACTATTGCTGCCGGTGTCGCCAAGGCTCATGCGGACGTTGTGCTGATAAGCGGTCATGACGGCGGTACCGGCGCTTCACCCCTTTCAAGCATCATGCACGCAGGAATGCCATGGGAACTGGGGCTTGCGGAAACCCATCAGACCCTTGTGCTCAATAACCTGAGAAGCCGGATCATTGTTGAGGCTGACGGACAGATGAAAACCGCCAGGGATATTGTTATCGCTGCTCTTCTCGGGGCGGAGGAGTTCGGGTTCGCTACCACGGCGCTGGTTGTCATGGGCTGTATCATGATGCGTGCCTGTCAGGAAGACTCCTGCCCGGTAGGCGTCGCGACGCAGAATCCTGAACTCAGAAAAAATTTTACCGGAAAACCCGAGCATGTTGAGAACTTCATGAGATTCCTTGCTCAGGGGATTCGCGAGTACATGGCGAAAATAGGTGCCCGCACCATCAACGAGCTTGTCGGACGTACGGACAGACTTGAAATGAAAAAAGCCATACGGCACTGGAAGGCAGAGGGGATTGACCTTTCCAAAATACTTTTCAAGGCCGAACCTGGTGAGGAGGGGGAAAGTCTCTATAACACCACTTCACAGGATCACGGGATAGAGGGCAGCCTTGATATGAGAACGTTGCTCAGGATCTGTGAGCCGGCAATCAAAAGAAAGGAAAAAGTACAATCAACTCTTCCGATCCACAATACCGATCGTGTTGTCGGTACTATTGTAGGCAACGAGGTGACCAAAGCGCACGGAGCAGAAGGCCTTCCGGAAGATACCATTCAGATCAAGTTCTTCGGGTCCGCGGGACAGAGTTTCGGAGCGTTTATTCCCAATGGCATGACGCTTGAGCTTGAAGGGGATGCGAATGATTATATCGGCAAAGGTCTCTCCGGCGGAAAAATTATTGTCTATCCTCCCAAGGAGTCGACGTTTACACCTGAAAAGAACATCATCATCGGTAATGTCGCGTTTTATGGGTCAATATACGGTGAGGCATACATCTGCGGTATGGCCGGTGAGCGTTTCTGTGTACGCAACAGCGGACTTGAGGCTGTTGTTGAAGCTGTGGGAGACCACTGCTGTGAATATATGACTGGAGGTACGGTTGTTGTTCTGGGCACTACAGGCAAGAACTTTGCCGCGGGTATGTCCGGTGGAACGGCGTATGTCTATGACGCCGACGGGACATTTGAGGAACGCTGCAACCATCAGATGGTGGGGCTCTATGTAATGGACGATGAGAGCGAGTTAGCCAGACTTCGCGGCATGATCGAGCGTCATCAGGAATACACCAACAGTTCTCTTGCTGGCAGGCTTCTTGAAGGCTGGGAGGAAGAGAAAAACCGTTTCGTCAAAGTCTACCCTCATGATTTCAAGCGAGCCGCAGAGGCTATGCAGAGCGTTCTGAAAGAAGGTATGTCGGGGGATGATGCTGTCATGGCGGCATTCCTGAAAAATATTAACGATCCATCGCGTGTCTCCGGAAACTGAGTCGGCAGGCAATGCTTGTCATTGTTAAAAGAAAGAGAAGTAAATGGGTAAAGTAAAAGGTTTTTTGGATCATGACAGGGCGGTTCCCGAAGACAGGCTGCCGCTCGAACGTATAAAGGACTGGAAGGAATTTCACGAAATGATGTCTGATGAGGCGTTGCGTGAACAGGGTGCCCGGTGCATGGATTGCGGTACACCCTATTGTCATACGGGCTTCATGCTCAGCGGTATGACATCAGGATGTCCTGTGCATAACCTGATCCCCGAATGGAACGACCATCTTTATAGAGGCTTCTGGCGCGAGGCCTATGAGCGCCTGGCAAAAACAAACAACTTCCCTGAATTTACAGGACGAGTCTGCCCCGCGCCGTGTGAAGGATCTTGTGTGCTGGGTATCATAGAACCGCCTGTTACGATCAAGAATATCGAATGCTCGATAGTCGAACATGCTTTTGAACAGGGCTGGGTGAAGCCGCAGCAGGTGGCGGAACGTACCGGCAAACGGGTTGCCGTTGTCGGGTCAGGCCCGGCAGGTCTTGCCTGTGCCGACCAGTTGAACAAGGCAGGCCATACGGTGACGGTGTATGAGCGTGATGACCGAATTGGCGGATTGCTCATGTACGGTATTCCGAATATGAAGCTTGACAAGGAGGCTGTCGTGCAGCGCCGCGTTGATCTGATGGAAGAGGAAGGTGTTTCTTTTGTCGTCAATACCGAAGTGGGAAAGGATTATTCCTCTGAAAAGCTTCTCGCTGAAAACGATGCGGTTGTTCTCTGCACCGGATCGACAAGGCCGAGAGATCTTGATGTTGAAGGACGGAAAAACAAGGGGGTCTACTTCGCGATGGATTTTCTCCGTTCAAGCACGAAAGCTGTTTTAAGCAAGTCCGCGCCGACAGTTTCCGCCAAAGACAAGGCGGTTGTGGTTATCGGCGGCGGAGATACCGGTACAGACTGTGTCGCCACATCCATTCGTCAGGGCTGTAAAAGCGTTGTGCAGCTTGAGATTATGCCTGAACCACCGCTGGAGCGTCAGCCTGACAATCCCTGGCCTGAATGGCCTAAAACCCTCAAGGTTGATTACGGTCAGGAAGAAGCGGCAGCTCTTCAGGGTGAAGATCCGAGACGGTACAGTATCATGACCAAGAAACTGCTCGGTGACGGTAACGGTCGATTGACGGGAGTCGAGATCTGCAAAGTGGCATGGGAGAAGAAAGAGGAGCGTTTTGTTCCCCGCCCGGTTTCCGGAACCGAGGAAATTATCCCGGCCGACATGGTTTTGCTCGCCATGGGATTTTTAGGACCGGAAGAAGGGTTATTACAACAGTTGAAAGTTGAACAGGAAGAGTGTTCCAACATCAAGGCTCTATACGGCGACTTCAGAACCAGCATGATCAAGGTTTTCGCCGCCGGTGACGCGAGGAGAGGGCAGAGCCTTATTGTCTGGGCGATCAATGAAGGCAGAGCGGCTGCTCGCGAATGTGATCGCTATCTGATGGGATGTACTAATCTTCCATAAGTGCTCTCTGCGAGTGTTGGGTTGTGGTTTTTCTTTATTTCTGAATTCTGTACGAATAGCTCATTGGGGACATAACAAGGTTGATTTATGGAAAAACAGAGATTGCGCGAGTTGCTCAAGCAACTGCATCAGGAACTTGAGCAGACCAATACAGTTGATGAAAGTACCGGAGAAGTGCTTGCCGACCTGAAAGAGGATATCAACAGGCTTGTTCAGGAAGAAACCACAATAGAGGATGAACAGGAAGGGTTGACCGAGCGCCTCAACGATGCGGTAGGGCATTTCGAGGAAGACCATCCAAAGCTTTCCATGGTGATGCAGCACGTTCTTGACAGTCTGGCAAGAATGGGTTTTTGATGAAACGGTCTATCAGCAGCTCGAAAAAGGAATTCGAAATGTCAACAGGAAAAGAGAAGATGAAAGGTAAAGGTAAAGATGGCGGCGGCAATGAGGTCGTATTGTGTTCTTTCTGCGGAAGGGGCAGTGACGAGGTGAGCAGTATGGTCGCAGGCCCGAAAGCGTTTATCTGTGACAGGTGTATCATGAGCTCCGTTGAAATTCTCCGCAAGGAGATCAGCGCCATTAAGCCAACCGCTCAAGCGGTCAGTCAGCCGTTTCAGCCACGCCTTCTGAACCCGAAAAGCATTATGGAGTCGCTCGGCCAATATGTGATCGGTCAGGAACGAGCCAGGAAATCATTGTCCGTAGCTGTCTATAACCACTATAAACGTATCGAGTCACAGGAATGGGTGAGGGATGACGATGATGTGGTCATCGAGAAGAGCAATATTCTGCTTATTGGCCCTACCGGAACGGGTAAAACCCTTCTTGCGCAGACGCTGGCCAACCTTCTTGAAGTTCCCTTTACCATTGTTGACGCCACCTCTCTCACGGAGGCAGGATATGTCGGCGACGATGTCGAAACGATTCTCGCACGTCTGCTTCAGGCGTCCGATTTCAATCTCGAAAGAGCCGAGAAAGGGATTATCTATGTCGACGAGATCGACAAGATCGCCCGCAAGTCGGCCAATGTTTCCATTACCCGCGATGTTTCAGGGGAAGGCGTGCAGCAGGCGCTTCTGAAGATACTCGAGGGAGCGGTTGTCGGCGTTCCGCCGAGGGGCGGCAGGAAACACCCTGAGCAGCAGCTGATCAATGTCAATACCAGGAACATTCTTTTCATCTGCGGCGGAGCCTTTGAAGGCCTCGACAAGATTATCGGTCGAAGGGTAGCCAAAGCTTCCATCGGTTTCGGGACAGCGGTCAAAGCGCAGCAGCTTGAATCAGATCCTGAAATTCTCAAAGAGGTTTCCCAGGACGATATGCATGAATACGGGCTGATCCCTGAATTTATCGGTCGTCTCCCGGTCATTTCCACACTCGACCCGCTCGACAGCAAAGCCCTGCGAAACATTCTTGTCGAACCGAAGAATGCGCTTATCAAGCAGTATCAGAAACTGTTCGAAATGGAGGAGTGCGAACTGGTTTTTGAGGACAAGGCGCTTGACAGCGTTGTAGAAATCGCCATAGACCGCGGAACCGGCGCCCGGGCTCTGCGTTCCGTACTCGAAGGCATCATGATCGACATCATGTTCGAACTGCCCTCGATGAGCGGCGTACGCAAATGCGTCATCACCGAAGCGGTGATTGCCGGCGAGGGAGAACCTGAATTCTATTACGAAGACGGCAAGAAGAAAAAAACAGCCTGATTTTTGATGAGCAGATGCTTTGCATTTCTCTCATGAAATCATATATTGTCAGCCCTTAGGGTGATTAGCTCAGTTGGTTAGAGCGCTACCTTGACATGGTAGAGGTCAGAGGTTCGACTCCTCTATCACCCACACATAGAGAACGAAAAAGCACGGTTATCCCGTGCTTTTTTTGTTTGCCATATCATTTCCCATTCCTTCACCACCCGATGACCTTCTCCCGGGCAAGATCCAGCCTCATAAGCCAGTTTGACCCATGCCGATGAGTACAGTGCAGACCTCTGACGTCTTGTCGGTCATGGCATAGATTTCGAAAATTGAAGTATTTTATTGTATTTTCTGTAGTGCATATAGAGGTGATTAGAAAAGATGTTTTGCGATTTGCTGCAAGCATTGTGCTTACGGAACAACGGATGCACACTCAGTAGCAGGACACCGGCATCGCTGGTGATGTTTCTACCTTGGAAATCAAGCGTGACTTTTTTGCCTTGGACCGGGGTTAGGATGGCGCAGAAGAAGGCGCAAATAAAGATTGTTGTGTATGCTGTCCGATGATTATATTCGTGGAAAGGGAGTGCATGGATATCGCATGTATTTTATTGTCTAAGCGCCAATAAAATAATACATTGCGGGGTTATGCACCCCTTTTTTTATTGTTCTCGTGAATTATTCAGGTTAAAAAACAGGATAAGACTCAATAATAACAGGATGTCGGACAGTACGGAACATATTGCTAAACTCAAGGAGCTACTGAATGCAGAACTTCAGAAATCCAACACGGATAATTCTGTTGTACTTCAGCTTTCCCATGAGTTGGCTCAATTGGATGAGGAACAAGTCCGGTTCTCAGTTGATGCTGGTATTATAAATCGTTTGGGTAAAGAGCTTGTTGGTAGACATGAAACCGCAGTATCCGAACTTGTAAAAAATGCTTACGATGCTGACGCAACAAAAGTCTCTTTGACATTTGAGAGTGCATGGAATGAAGGAGGCACCCTGACAATTATTGATAACGGTGTTGGTATGGACAGAGGGCAGCTCATAGGAGGTTTTATGAGACTGTCGTCAGCTGACAAAATTCACAACCCGGTTTCTCCTCGCTATGGCAGGACTCGCGCAGGTAAAAAAGGGATAGGAAGATTTGCGACTCAACGTCTAGGTGCGAAACTGACTATCACAACGCAAATTTTGGATGCCGACACAGCTCTTGAAGTATGTATTGAATGGGCGAGGTTTGAAACAGATAAGGAACTTCAGCTAATCTCAAATCAAGTCAAAGAAGTTGATAAGGTCCAAGAGGAAGGTACCATTCTTAAAATTGAAGGACTGAGAGAAGCGTGGTCAGATGCGATGATTAAAAGAGCCTATCGCTATACTTCAGACCTTTTACAACCTTTTCCACTTTCAGAAAAGCGAAAAGAGAGCGAAGAAGATAGAACTGATCCAGGGTTTCAGAGCAATTATTTCAGACAAGACAATGATGATATCAATCCCATTATTGATGATCAAGAGGCATTCTTTCAGCATGCTTTAGCCGAAATTGAAGGGTATGTTCTTGAATCAGGCCAAGGCTGTTGGTCTTTGAAAAGTGATCGCTTGAATTTTCCCGAAGAAGTCTTCTTAATAGGCAAAGAAAGAGATGATGAGAAGTCTCCTTTTGAGCAAATTAAAAATATACATTTCAAATGCTTTTACTTTATATACGATTCGTCTCTTCTTCCTAAGCAAGTAATGACATTCATTCGTTCAGTAGCAAGAGATTCTGGTGGTATTCGTTTATATAGAAATGGATTTAGAGTTCTTCCTTATGGCGAAAATGAAAATGATTGGTTAGGCTTAGACGCCTCTGTTAGAAGAAGGGTTATTCTAACACCCCACGGTAATAATAACTTTTTTGGCTTTGTTGAACTCTCAGACCCAAATGGTGAATTATTTAACGAGACTTCTAGCAGAGAAGGACTTATTGAGAATGATGCATTTCACCAATTGACCGACTTTGTTTTTCGATCCATGGTTACTGCAACTAAAAAAGTAGCTGAATTAAGAAAACGGAAAAAGAGTACAAGTCAAAAAGACTGGGAGAAAAAGGGAAAGAAAAAAAACGAGGATGATATTGATTTTGCCATTTTAGATTTAAAAGACATTGTAGGTGATGACGCGAGTAGAGAATCAGAAAATGATCCGAGCCCTACTCCTGATAGTGACTCTGGAAAAAACGAACAAATAAAAGGAGCTATTGAGAAGATAGAAGCAGCCAGAGCTAAAGAAAAAGAGGATAAACAGGTACTCATTGAGGAATTGAATATGTTAAGAGTCTTAGCTGGTCTAGGACTTGTTATTGGTGAGTTCGTACATGAAGTCGAACGGTTTCTTCCTGCATTCGATGCCGATATATCCTATATCAAAAAAGCTGTGGAAAAAATGAAGACAGCTTTGAAAAGAGCCGAGAGGTTAGATGCTAATTTAAAGTCTTTCACCACCTATACTTCATACTTCTATGAAGCAATTTCTAGAAATGTACTTCGAGAATTGGAGCCGATTGAAATTCGGGATATAGTGGATATGTTTCGTGAAGTAATTAAGGAGGATATAAAACGTTCCGCCTACACTTTTCGCGAACCAATTTTTGAAGATTATAATTTATGGACAATTCCTATGCATAGGTCAGAATGGGCATCCATTCTATTCAACTTTTATATTAATTCTAAGAAAGGAATTAAGCGGGCAGGTAACCCAGGAGAATTATTGATAAGAGCTGGACGTGAAGAAGGGAATATATTTCTTGAGTTTTCTGATAATGGGGATGGCATACCAACCGAAAATCACGACAAAATATTTAACGCCTTTTTCACTACTACTTCAGCCGCTGGTAGAAATGCCTCAGATGAAGAAGCATTGAGAGGAATAGGTTTAGGACTAAAAATAGTACGAGATATAGTCGAAAGTTATGGCGGGGAGATTTACGTGGCTTCGCCACATGAGGGCTTTGTAACTACAATGCGAATAGAAATACCTGAAAATAGCGATGAATCAGAAGAAGATGAGTAAGGCAAAGTATATCTACATAGATGATGAGTTCGACCAATCTACTGAAGCCATAAGGGATGGATTGAGTGATACTGGAATAGTTGAGGTAGACCTTGTTCAGGTAAAAGAGTTTAAAGATCAGATTACCAGCTTCGAAGGCGAGTTACAAACTTATGATGGAGCAATTCTGGATTTGAGACTTGATGGAAATCATGCTTTGAATGTAAAATACACAGCCATTTCCTTAGCACAAGAGCATCGAGCGAGAAGTGCGGCTGATGAAGGAATAAAGGATATCCCCCTTGTGCTTTGCTCAACTGATAAGAAGATAAGAGAACTCTATGACCGAGATCAAACAAGTCATGACTTGTTTGATTTTGCATTTAAGAAGGACAAACAACCAGACTGGGAAGAGATCGCCAAAACCATGCAATCCTTGGCTATTGGATATGGCGTATTAGGAGCTTCTCAAATAGGAGAATTTGAGTTTGTTGGACGAGACATTTCGCATATCGACAGTCGTGTTTTTGATGAATTCTCTGATCCAGATATTCAATACCCCGCTCATGAACTTGCACAGCATATTATTAAGAACCTTTTTCTTCAACCAGGTCCTTTGATTAATCAAGCAGTTCTTGCTGCCAGGCTAGGAATTGATGTTGAGAACTCCTCTGATTGGGAAACTCTCTTGAATGAATTTTATTTCAAGGCTCAATATACTGGAGTTTTCTGTGATGGCTGGAAAAGATGGTGGGCAGACTTGGTCAATGAGATATTCAAAAAGCTCAGTGGGAAGCGCTTGGCAGCCCTTAATGCGTTAGAAAGAGTCAAACTGCTTAAGGATGCTACAGGGTTAGAAAGATTGGTTGCCGCACCCCCAATCGAACACAGCATCAGCTCGAATTATTGGACGGTCTGTGAATATTTTCAGAAGCCACTCGACCCCATGGAAGGCTTTAAAGTATTTGCACGTAAGCAGCAGAAATCTTGGCAAGATAGTAGGTATTTGTCCTTTGAAGCTGCTGCTGAGAGAAAAGGGATTAGAGATGGATTGAAAGTTCAGCCTCAAGAGGCTGAAAGACTAGAGAAGGCTAAAGAGAGAGTAATGAATCAAAGATGAAGGTACGCAATAATATAATGCACTTTAGAAAAGAGCGTGCGCGTGAACTTGAAATTCTTGGCAAGGCACTAGAAAAAAATATTCAAAGTGGTGTTTCCAGTCCTATTCAAAGGGCTGTATCACAATTGCAAGATCCGAACTTTGTTTTGTTATTCAAAGATGGTTCGACTGATCCCGATATCTGGGGATATGAGATTGATGATTTCGAACTTGATATACCAAAGTCTCGACATATTGCACCTAATGAGGTAGACAATTTAAAACTCAGCTTAAGCCTAAAAGTGATAGCAAATTGTGCTGATTGGGAAAACCTGAATGACCCCTTAAGGGAATTGAGTTTTCGAGTCAGGATTAAGGGCTTGGGCGACAAAGCGTACTATTCCGGCTTTCATATTGATAGGCATCCAATACAAAATAATGAAGGGGAAATACACCCTATTTATCATCTGCAGTATATTGTTAATCCCAATGAGGAAAATGATTTTGCTTACGGTAATGTTCTTTCAATCGATACCCCACGGGTTATGCACTATCCGTTGGAATTTGTTTTAGGTATAGGTTATTTAACTTCTAATTTTTTTCCAACGGCTTATCAAGTTTTATTAGATGATGGGTGCTTTGTAAACCTTTATCGATGCTATCAAAAAAGATTTTGGAAGCCGTATTCTCATGCATTGGCTAATTACTGGAAACCGTATTCAGAAGTAGATATAACATGGGATCCACGGGCAGTATGTCCTTTTCTGGTTTAGGGTTTTATGAACAAAGCATTACTTGCATATCTGCAATCAAATAAACTCACCACTTTTGAGGTTGATAGGCTAATTGTTTCAGCATATTTGGCTTCTTTTGCTCTTCATCCTAAAAGGGATAATTTTCTTCAAAACTATATCATTCGTGAAAGCGACGATGATTATCCATCATTTATGGCTTTCAAGCAGATTTGTGAATTTAAGGATGTTGAAGATCTAATCAAACTCTTTGAATTTGTCATCTCTCCTCAGGAAAAGGTGGTTACTGGTGCAGTTTATACACCTCATGCTATTCGTGTATACATTATTGAAGAATGTTTTGCAGAGATTGGCGACTTGGAGAATGTCACCGTCCTCGATCCAGCGTGTGGTTGTTCTGGTTTTCTGTTGACCGCCTCAAAGTCTATACATGAACGAACAGGAAAACCATATGCTGAAATATTTCAGGGAAACATTTTCGGTTTAGACATTCAAGAGTACTCTATCACTCGATCTAAAATCCTCTTGACTCTTTTTGCATTAACTGAAGGAGAGGCGGATGGGAATTTTGAATTCAACTTATTTAAAGGTAATGCCCTAAATTTTCAATGGAGCGACCAGATCAATGATTTTCAGGGATTTCAAGCCATAGTCGGTAACCCTCCTTATGTTTGCTCACGGAATATTGATGAAAAGTCAAAAAAGTACATTTTTGATTGGAGAGTTAGTGCCAGTGGCCACCCAGATATGTATATACCTTTTTTTCAAATAGGTGTAGAAAACTTAGCACAAAATGGAATTCTAGGATTTATAACCATGAATACATTCTTTAAGAGTGTGAATGGTCGAGCACTTCGAAAATACTTTGAAGAAGAGCTGGTTTCATTACGAATACTAGACTTTGGAGATAATCAGATATTTCAGAGTAAATCCACATATACATGTATTTGTCTAATTCAAAATGAGTCTTCTGATTTGGTTGAGTATGCCTGTGGAAACGAGGAGTCATTAGATCAGGAAATTCAGTATAACCAAATCCCCTATGTTCAATTGAATCATACAAACGGCTGGAATCTCCAACACCATGATTTACTAAACCAGATTGAACAGACAGGTCAACCTTTCGGAAAACTTTATACTACGAGAAATGGAATCGCTACCCTGAAAAATAACATTTACATTTTCAATGAAATTGAAGAGGATGATGATTATTATTATCTGAAAAATGGAGCGGTATACCCGATAGAAAAGAGGATTTGTAAGGGTATTATCAACCCGAATAAATTCACAAAGGCAAAAAACGTGGATGAACTTCTTCAGAATGCAATTTTCCCCTATTATTTTGATGTTAGTGGTGATGCTATATTGATTCCTGAAGAACAGATAGAAGGAGATTGCCCAATGGCTTTTGAATATCTCAAGGCAAAACGTGATCTGTTGGCAACTAGGGATAAAGGAAAAGGAAGCTATGAAAGCTGGTATGCCTATGGTCGGAACCAATCCTTGGAGCGATTTAAATTTAAATTGTTTTTCCCGCACATCACTCCACATATACCAAATTACACTATTAGTAATGATGAAGAATTGCTATTTTACAATGGAATTGCCGTTGTGTCTGAACAAGAGCAAGAGCTGAAGTTTCTGCAAAAGTTAATGAGTTCGGATTTATTTTGGTTTTATGTGGTACATTCCAGCAAACCTTACGGTTCAGGTTACTTCTCACTCAGTCGAAATTATATCAAAGGGTTTGGTGTGGCAGAGTTCAGCCAAGAAGAAAAGGGAATCATAATTAATTCGAAACAGGATGATGCAAATAGGTTGATTCAAGACCGCTACGGTATTCAATTGAATGATTGAATCTTTTGGTTCTTCGAAGAATTTAGTGGCAAAGCTGCATAGCAAATTGAATCGGACCCCAGTTTTCAGACAGCGATTTAAGTTGGTGACTTGCCCAAAAGAAAGGAGCAAGTATGAGCGAAAAGGAGCGCAAGAGCTTCAGTTCTGACTTCAAGGCCAAGGTGGCGTTAGAAGCCGCCCCTGCCTTCGTGGTTGAAAAATATTTTTACAACCAGTTAACCTGAATAATTCATGAGGCACCATTGAAAGTCACCTCTCCCATCAAACCCCCGAGCTTCATGCGGCACTGCTGACGCTGCGAATACCATTCATGTACAGGACTCCGGTTTATGCACTCCGTCCGCATTGCACTTGAGCCGTTCTTGACACTTTTTAGCCCATAGATGATGTGTTTTTTAATTCGTAAGATTTCGCATAAAAGATTATGGGCATAAAAGAGATATATTCGATAATAAACGATAAATCGCAAGGGGCCTAGTATAAGCAGAGGGAAGTGGGTTGTTGTTGGCTATTTGTTTACTGAAAACGTCCCAGAGTACCCTATACAATTTCCCATAGCACCCCGGAAAAAAGTATGTTATAGAACAAGTTGAATGCAACAAGGAGAAAGCAATGAGAAAAAATGTCTGGTTTTGGCTAATCGTGATTGCAGCAATAGCCGTAAGTATTACTATGATTATCCGTCAGGATAAGCCTATTCCTGAGGAGAATGAGGTACTTAAGGCAAATCTGGCGTGTTTTCACCTATATATATCGGCACCCATTGTCGCTGCAGATTTATCTGAAAAAATCGTTCCAGGCAAGGATTGCTTTGCAGAAGCAGGCATCAATCCCACAATCATCAAAAGAAGCAAGGGACCTGAAATTGTCGATGCTCTAGTTGGTGGTTCTGCCGACTTCGGGACACTGGCTATAACACCACAAGTGTTTCAGTTATTGCAGGGATCAGAATTCGTTATTTTTGCGACAATCCAAACAACAGATCACGATATCAAAGTTGTAGGGTATAGAAGTGCTGGAGTGAACGACGGGGCTTCTCTGAAAGGAAAGCGTATTGGATTCGTAGGGGGCACATTTGGTGAAATCTTTTTGAATCGATACCTCAAAAAACATGGCATGTCGCGAAATGACATCTCATTAACAAGTGGCGGGCCCGCGCAATTGCGAGATTTATTTCTTAGCAAAGCCCTTGATGCAATTATCATTTGGGAGCCCATTATCCAAGACATTCTAGCCGATCCATCGATAAATAAGGCCGATATTATGGTTGATGTTGATCCAAGCATCTATACCGGAAGAATTAATCTGGTTGCCCGCCCAGAGGTGCTAAAAGCAAAGGCAGAAGAAGCTCGTCGCTTGGTACAATCCATGATCGCAGCAGAAGGTCTTATACAAGACCATCCAGATAAAGTACGCCTTAATCTTGAAGCATGGCTGGATCGAAAACCAGACACACTTATTGATGTGTTCGACAAAGAAACTTTCATAGTGAAACTGGATGTGCCGGGTCTTATACGTGATCTTCAAATGGAAGCAAAATGGGCACAAGAAGCGATTTTTCATGGCAAGGCGAAGATGCCAAAGGATTTCTCCAAGTATGTTGATGCCTCCATATTGAAAGCCGTAGCTCAGGATAGGATCAAGGAGTAAAGAATAGTGAAGCCAAACGAAAAGCCGATAAAACGCCAAAGGCCATGGCTGCGCCCAACTCTTCAGGTGGTTGTTGCGCCTGCTACTTTTATTTTGCTCTGGTCAATCATAGCACCACAGTATCATCTTCCTTCCGTTAAAGCCATTGGATTAGCTGTTGCGGAAATGATAGAAGTCGGAACTTATTGGCATGACATTATTATCAGTTCTATACGAGGTTTATCTGGATTCTCAATAGGTTTTGCATTGGGTGCATTTTTCGGCATTCTGACGGGGCGATTCTCACAACTATTCTTGTTGTTTGGAGGGCTTCTTCATTTCCTTCGATGGACACCTGTACTTGCATTGCTACCGTTAACGATTCGTATTGGGGGGCTGGGTGAGCAACCCAAAATTTTTCTGGTGGCATGGGCTTGTTTCTTTGTCTCATGGGCTTATACCCATGTTGCCGTAAGCAAATTGAATCCTGCCTACATTTGGTGGTCTAAGAGTTTGGGCTTGAATCTCCGGCAACGTCTATTTCGAGTGTACGCACCCTCAGTTTCTCCATCTCTTATCGGTGGTGCTCGTGTTGCTCTTGCCGTGGGTATGATTGTTGTCGTGGCTGCGGAACTGGGTGGAACCATACAAGAAGGATTTTTCCGAGATGGTCTTGGGTATAGGATTTCTCGCGCTATCGAAACGAATCGAAATGATATCAATATCGCTTGTATATTGACATTCGGATTGATTGGAACATGTTTTGATTTTGCACTAGTGCAGTTTGTCAAAAGAGGTCTCCGGGTATTAACGGGAATCGATTTTTACAGGAACGAAGGATAATGGATAAAGCGCACTTAAGCATAGAAAACCTGACTGTTCGCTACGGAAAGACAGTTGTTGTGGATTCGTTTTCACTAGAAGTGGACAGCGAAACGGTAGTTCTTTTCGGACCCAGTGGGTGCGGCAAGACTACCATTTTGAAGGCAATACTCGGTGTGTCAGAATATGGAAAACATGTTGAGGGGAACATTCTTTTCAACGACAAACAGCTTATGCACGATGATGGATATGTTGGAATGGTGTTTCAAGGGCCAATAGTGCCATCATGGATGACTGTTTCCGCTCTCTGCCGCATCGGGAGTAAAATGCGCGAATATAGCGCAAAAGAACAGAACTCAAAAATCGAGAAGATGCTGAATCGCTTTGGTATCAGCAACTTAATAAATAGATACCCTTATCAACTTAGCGGCGGGCAAAAACAACGAGTCGCGCTAGCAGTTACCCTGCTTAATGAACCAAGCATATTATTGATGGATGAGCCAAGCACATTTATAGATGGGATGACTCGAATTGCAATATGGGATTTCTTGGAGAAAGAAGTCCGAACGCTCGGGATACCTACAATAGTAGTTAGCCATGATCCAGCAGAAGCAATTCGACTTGCGGACAAAATATATTGTCTTTCAAGTCCTGCAGCAATAACTCGATCTTTGGATGTTCCTTTTGCTCATCCTCGCAACGACTCTATGTTGCGCAACGAAGATGTGTGGGAGCTTAGGAATACGCTGATTTCGTCATAACTACAACTTTCCCTTTGCTTTTTTGCTGACTATTTGAGCAGAATTAAAGTGGTGTGAAGACTTCGGGTGTGTATCAGCTGATTGAAAAGGTGTTCAAAGGAGTCAAATTTATCAACGGAATCGAGAAGACACTTGCCGCTTAGAAACTTTCAATACACAACTTTTGGCAATTTCTCATGGATCAATTTCAACCCGAAGAGGAGGAGCTATCTCGTCCCCTGTAGCCTTGAGCTCTAACATGAAAAGATGGATCTTGTTCTCCCCTTTTTTAACGTTCCATATATGAATGTCGCCATCTTGAGAAACAACAATTACCGCCTCGACGTCTTCATGACAGGCCATCAATGCAGCATTCCATCTGCGAGAGCCTACATTTTCAAGTGGCCATTTACCGTTGTTCTTTTCTTTAACAGAGTTCTTGAACTTGCCGAGGAGATCGGCTTGTGAGGGTTCAGGTGTGAGTAGATGTCGATGATCCCAATTTTGATCACCGATTTTTCTTATAGTGGCACCATCATGGCCAATAAGCGCCACGAGATCATCAGTATCAAGACGATCTCGCAAGCGCCATGGCTTGCCCATAGCATGGAATTTGACATCAGTATTGCCGTTCATGAAAACAATGATTCCTCCTTTATTGGGATCATTTGCTAAGCGTTTAACGATGTCGATTGTGTCTTTCATAACCGCCGTTTGCTCAGCATTAATCAGCTGACGAATGTGTTGATTTAGTTTATTCATACGGGGGTCCTCATTGCCCAAAAGTTGCCATTTCCCTTCTTTCCAGCGAAAGAGCTCTTTAACTTCAGTATCTGTAATTCGAATAAGACCCGCACAGGCATGATTACCGTTAACGTAGGCAAGAAGACAGCTCGGAAGCTTTACTTTTGTGTGTTCGTGCAACCTGTCATCAACAAGTTGTCCCCAATTTGAATCATTCAGAGTTACTAATCCTGTAGGTGCCGTACCCTGCTCTGTAGAGATATCCCAAAACAAAGCATGTCGTCCCTTCTCGAACCAAGGATAATGCTCATGAGAAAGGGTTTTGGCAGAAGCCTTAGCTGCAAGAGTCATATCATTGCCGGGTGTTTCCGTCTCTTTGTCAACATCAGGAATCGCAAATGGAGATAGATTGATATCGTACTGTTTCTGATTGGCATCCGTTTTCTGTTCTGTATCAAATAATCTTAGCCGAGTATTAGCATTGTCCTCAAACTCGCTCTGTTCGCCAACTACAAAGTAGAAATCAAGCGAATTCCCCTCATGCTTGCTTCTGTCTAACTGCTTGGCAAGTAGCAACTGCCATGCAGTTAATAGCTGGACGGACTCTTTATATGAAGGTGGGGCATGCGATTTCAAATCAACAGATGTGTCGAATCTACTGTTCTGAGGTAGTTTAAGACTTTCTTTGATTACATCATAGCGTTTTGGGCGCCTGTTTCTATACCGCACATTACTTAATAGATTATTGAGAATGTTATTAACGCCATCCAAATCATTCCTGTGGATAGCGGGAGACATTATAGCAACAGCTAGATGCAATGATATATCATTTTTGTTTCCGTTAAGCTGATCATTAAACTTGGCATGAACAAGTATACTACATGAATCAGTATCTGTTTTGGTAACATTATTATTGTTGACATTAGCGCCAAAATACATGAGTGCTGACTGCACCGCAGCTAGCTGTTCCCATGTTTTACGTCGTTTATTGAGCTCCTTATTCCAAGATTTCATGCGATTTCGTTCTGCGAGTCCCATGCCGAATACATGAGATCGAGCTAGCGCGAAATTTTCTCGCCATGTTGGTTGTATAGTAAACTTCTTCTTCTGATTGTAAATCTGATCACAAGCATCGAGGTAGAGTTGTGTAAAAAATTCGGATGTACACTCAGAAGGGGCTAAGGCACTCGCCGCTTCACGGCTCATTATCCAATCAAATATCATTGATTGTTGGCGAATGTCTGACTTCCGCTTTTCTATCACAAGAAACTTCCTCTTCTGGCCATTTTCTTTTATGGTCAATTGACCAATCAGAGGCTCATTAGGCAGAATTTTCTTTTTTAGACCATTTATGGCCATATGGAGAAATGTGTTGTCTCTGTCTAAGTATTTGATATATTCTGTGAGAGCTATTCTATGGAGCTTGTCTAGATTTCCTGTATAATCTGTTTTATTCTTTGCATATTTAGCAATATTAGCCAAGCCTGTATTTTCGGAAACTCTTACGGTACTCCGTCGCAACAGATATGGATTGCTGATAGGACCAGTAAGGTAGTGAAGAAACAACACTTCAGTCGGTCTTGCCTTGGTGACCTGCATAATTTGATTGGCTTGCTGGTCTAACTGCTCCAATATAATCGATTGACCATTCGCATTGTTATTATGCATAGCTCAAGTTCCTTTGCTGGATATTCTGGGTTCTAAGTTCCTTTTCCTTTAACAGCATACATTCTTGTTTTGTATCTCCCCAAGTTGCAACCCTAGAACCGAAAGAGTCTTGTAAAGAATGTAATACCTTTGTCAGTTCTATATAATTTGTTTTAGTATAGACCGAAATATAGAGGGACATGAGGTATTTATAGTTTAATAAATCAGATTCATTTAGTGTGATTCCTGTAAATTCACGATACTGATTTAGAATCTGCGGACAGGAAATGCATTGTTCAAATAGAGCTGATCCAGGAAGAGGCATAACAATGCTTACAGTGAGCTCATCAACACTTTTCAGAGACGAGATTCTCTTGATAAGCGATATATTCGCCATGAGAGAGGAATGGCTTTCACCTGGTAGTCCTACTAGGAATCCTGGCCAAACTCTAATGCCCGCATTTGAATATCGGTGTATCTCATCGATGAGAGATTCGATAGTGTAGCTAGACCTGTAATGACGAGTCAAACGACCTGACCAGTGAAGCATTGATTCAATCCCCATGAAGATTACATCTACACCCATATTTTGCAGGTCCGCGGGAAGATCATCGGGATTGGTGCTGGGATAACTGTAGATGCGAAAACGTGCGCTACGCTTTCCGCGCATTTTCGCCATCTTTCGAACCAATCCCGGTGCGAAAGTGTCACCAGTCTCAAAGAAGTAGTCTATGCCCGCCTGAGATTGCAGATGGTCTATATGCATCCAGTATCGATTAGCCGACATAGTCCTATAACCAACAGTAGGAATAGAACAGTATTCACAACGTTTATTGGAATGTTGGCATCCACGAATGCCCGAAAAAGGAAACGCCGCCATCGCTGGATCACCGGGTTTTGCTCGCCACCGATAGGCTGGAAGTAAGAGACTCAGGTCAATAAATGGAAGATGGTCCATATCCGGTAATTCACCCCATGACCCAGCTGTTCCGCCTTCTAAAATAAGATCTTTATCACGATACACAACGCCCGGAATTTCTATTAGAGGATCTCCTCGTAATAGCCGTTCCAACGCAATTTCGCCCTCACCACGTATGACACAGTCAATTGACGGGCGATTGCGAAGAATGCGATGCGCCATCCATGTTGGGTGTGGACCTCCAATCAAAATATGAACATTTGGATTACGAGCTTTCAACGCCTCTGCCATCAGGCAAGATTCCTCATAATTACTGAACCAAGCCGAAAATCCAATTATAGGGGCATCCAGCAAAGCCATAAGCTGATTTCTGCTTAGAAGTTTACCGTCAAACACCTCCACTGTGATATGAGGTAGCTTCTCTTTGATATAACTTGCTAATGCAAGTAATCCAAGCGGTGGCTGTGGTTGAACCTCTGCTTCATGTGCCAAATGTCCATGTGTGTGTCTGCAAAACACGAACTGTACTTTATCTACATTCTTCTGAAGAATATTCATTTTCATAACACAAGAAACTATCAGTTTTGCGTCTTCTTGCCATGTCTCTTCCATAAGCATATTATAAGCACATGGTTATTAATCAAGATCAAGTTCCAACGGATGTGCCCCTGATCAATAGGGTACGTCTTCTTGGTGAAAATCCGTGTGTGCATATGCTTTTAAGCATTATTTCTAAAACCAAATGCTCAACTTTTTTAAGGTGAATTTCTGCTCACCTTACATTCTATATATAGTATCTAAAACGAACACATAAGTTCAATATTTTTATCTCATCCTCTCTAGAATCTTATTGCTCATTTTCTTAAATGAATCTCTGCCATCTTTATTCATCTTCTTTAGTTTATTGATGTTTTTCTCAATCATATTTGTTTTGAATCTTTGCCCATAATACTCATCTTCAACCCTTAAAACACATATATTAGGATGAATTATTTCCTTCAGCTCTTGATTTGTGTTTGAGCTAGATCTTATTATTTTTTCAAAAAATGTATAGATGTTAAAATTCTTATAGAACCTTTCTTTCAGGCTGATCGTTTTATAGTCATATTTTCCTGTGCCGACGCTTAGGATTCTTAACCTATCAATCTCATCTCCCAATATCTTCAAAGCATCATTTAAGGCATAAAAAGAAGGATCATTTGCTATATATCCGCCATCAACAGCATCAAAAGGCTCCATATTAGTTGGATATATTCTCTTTTTTTTAAAAATAGGATATGCTGAACACGAAGCCTGAACTGCATCTGAAATCATACACCCAAATCCAGGAATAGCGCCTTGTTTAGTATAATTTTTATTATGCATCTGACGAATAGAGCTTTTAAATATAGCCGGTCTTTGCTTATCAAAATTAAGTGCCACAATGCCAATCATGGTGTTCTCACTAAATGAATTGAAATTCTTCTTGCTAAACAATTCATTCGCACATCTTTCAAGTTGTTTGCTTTTATCATACGGTGACGCTTCCCCCATTATTATAGGAATATGCTCAAGGTACAAATCATAAATATCATCAATCTTCCAGCCAAGTGCAATTAACGCTGCGATTATCGAGCCTGTACTTGTTCCATAGACAAGTGAAAAATAGTCTGATAATGGGGCACCAATATTGCTCTCCATTTCTTTAAGAACTCCTAATGAATAAACTCCTTTTGATCCACCTCCATCAAGTGATAGCACTTTAAAGTCTGAAACAGATTTTGCAACTTGCATTTTTACCCCTCTTTAGTGAGTTGCTTTCAAAAGTTGTGTTTTTGGCCAAGAGCCCTAAGTGAATAGCAAGTGCTACAGAAAAAAAGAAGCACATTTATGGGCATCTCTATTTATTTATTCCTCGGTTCAATTGCTTCGTTGATCGGTGCTCAAAATCCTCATGTACTTCATGTACACTCCGGTTTCTGCGCTCCGTTCGCCTTGCTCTTGAAACGCTCATGAACAATAAATAGAGGTGCCCTTATGAAGACACAATCATAATTCATATTACACAATCTTGAGAATACCACCAATCCGAAACTGGAATGCGTATGCACCGTTAACTGGACTGCACAGAAGTTGATAATGCCGGAGGGACTTGTTCAGTAGGGCCGTTTGGAACAGCCTTGCATCATGATCGTCATTTTTGCTGGGAGGATCGTTTCTGTATATTACACTGTAATACAATGCAGTATGACGGTAAAAAAATGAGGATCACTTGCCATGCTGACTTCACAGCAAAAAGAACGTCGGGATCAGCTGAGTCTGAGAATCGCATCAAGTACCAAGAAACGCATCGAGGCACTGGCGCAAGCCACGAGGCGGTCGAAATCATTTGTCATCGAAGAGGCCATCAATCAGTACCTTGAGCTCAATGAATGGCAGATTGAGAGCATACAGAGGGGGATTGAAGATGTGAAGGCA
>Ga0180433_10002850_pt1 | contig 26101 bp, 27 predicted proteins | sample SS_ome_8_FD_132980 | JGI IMG/M metagenome (GOLD analysis project Ga0180433, IMG submission 132980) | Hypersaline lake sediment archaeal communities from the Salton Sea, California, USA - SS_1_D_1 metaG | ecosystem: Environmental > Aquatic > Non-marine Saline and Alkaline > Hypersaline >... | reverse complement strand
CCTTCCTTTGATTTGATTATCTTTTCATTGTAGGTTTTCGTGCCCGGAGCAAAGCTCTTTGTGGCTATCGCTCCCTTTAAATCATAAACACCTTCAGGAAGTTTCAAATTCTCGTGCCCTCCACAACTTTTGTTTCCACTTCACCGTTGGTCATTTTGTTAAGCTTGTCGTAGAACTCGCCCTGCAGGCCCGCGAAAATCTCGACAACGACTACAAGGCTTCCGTCGGAAAGCCATTGCTCTTTCTTTATACCGTAATTCTTGACAGTTCCGTAGCATCTTTGCGCATAAGTAGGCGGGATTTTAACGGCAACATTGATTTTCTCGAATTTCATCGGAAGAATCGTTCTCATCTGCTTCACGACTTCTTCAAGCTGCTCCCTTGCATCCTTGAAAGGATCCATGTGTATTCTTGCCTGCTCCATCGCATTCTCTATTCTTGCTACGGGGTGTGGCGCTTTTGTCCGGGGGTCTATCGCCTCTTTTGCTATTATCGCAACTACCTGCTTCCTTTTTTCCTCTACCTTTTTCCTTCTCTGGTCGGTGGTAAGCTGTATCTCCCCTTTCTTCAGTATCAAGTCAAGGACCTGCATTATGTCGGTTGTTCCGAAGGTTTTTTCGATATCCCCTGATTTTGCCCTTTCGCCCTTTTTCGCATCGGAATATATCTCTTCGGCAACCAGTATATTCTTTAAATCCGGCTTCCTGCCATCGCGGTATGCTTCCGCAGCTTCGGGATCAACGTAAATCTCGAATTTCTTTCCGCCTTTTTCGTACGAAGCTATTATTGCCTTATCCAGTGACGTCATATTTCCACCCCAAATTACTGTTCAAAGGGAAAGCTTTTAAGTATTGTATAAGCCGGACTTTCCCCGCCCAGTCTGCTCTGCATAAGCACGAATTCGGTTACCTCAAATTCCCCGAACACATCTGAATTGTGCTTTTCAACAAAGTCCCTGGCGTCTATTTTTCTTTTTACCCTGGCAATGGTGGCATGCGAGGAGAAGGGACGGTTTTCCTTGGGTACAAGTCCTTCAAGCGCATTTTCTATTTCCGCTGCAAGCTTGGGCATTTCATCGCATTTGGCCCCTGCCCATATCACCTTTACGTAGTCCATGTCGGGGAAAACGCCTGCTCCTGAGACAACACATCTGAATTTGTCGTATTTGATGCTGTCCAGCCTCGATTCAAGTTCGGGTATTCTGTCTTCTGCAAAATCCCCTATGAATTTCAATGTTATGTGGATGTTCTGCCGCTCCACCCGCTTAACGCCTTCTTCAGGAAGCTCTTTGGCAAGAGAATGCACCTTCTCCTTTATCTCGTCCGGAAGTTCCACTGCTATGAAAAGTCTTTTGGTCCCTACCATAAGAGTTTTAAAACACGTAATTGAATATAAAACCCTATGTTCTCGCTGCCTAATGAGATTTATTTTGTGGAGAGCTACGGGCTTTCGCTTATGCTCAGCGGAGAAAAGATAAAGCCCAGAGAGTACAATGAACGCGCGGGATACGGGGTGAGAGTGCTCAAGGACAAGAAACTTGGCTTCTCTTACTGCGAAAAAAAAGAAAATCTGGAAAAGGCGCTGGAATCCGCGGAAAAAACTTCAAGGTTCTCCAGGAAGACCGGATTTACATTCGCCCCCGAAGCGGATTACAAGAAAATGAATACATACGACAGAAGGATAGAATACATGGAGCCCGGGGAGCTGAAATCGATACTTGAACAGGTAAGGGACGGTGCGGAAAGATATTCCAAAAACACCAAGATAGTGCTGAGCACCGAAACAGACCGAGTGGAACTCGAAAACACAGAAGGATTCACGGGAAAACACACAGACAGCTCTCTTTCGATATACGCGGAAGTCATGGACGACGGCGGATTCGGCTATTATTCCAATGCATTCACCCACCTGCCCGGAGATTATTCCGGGATGGGCCTGCATGCGGCGGAGCTTGCAAGAAAAATGAGAAAGCCGGCAAAACCGGTGGCCGGTGAATACGACGTCATCATGGAAACGGAAGTTCTGGAGGAACTTATAGACATCATGATTCCGTCTTTTCTGGGAGACTGGAAAAGAAGGGGCATAAGCAGGCTTACCGACAAGCAGGGAAAAAAATTCTTTGATGAAAAATTCAGCATGTATGAAGACGGAACCCTGGAAACTGTATCCGGAAGGCCGTTTGACGAAGAAGGAACGCCTTCCGGGAGAATTGCGGTAGTTGAAAAAGGAATCGTGGAAAATTTCGCATACAACCGTGAAACCGCAGCGCTCGAGGGAGTGGAAAAAAACGGCCAGTGCAACAGGCCGGGGTTCAGCACTCCCCCCGCCACCGGATTCTCAAACCTTGAGATAGGAACCGGGAATGTTGAAAGCCTCACCGACGAATATCCGGACGCGATTAACATATATTCCCTGCACGGAACCCACACCGCGAACAGGACCAGCGGGGATTTTGGGGTGGAAGTGAATGCCGCCTTTGTGGGAAAGGACGAGACCGCGGTGGGCGGATTCATGCTCACCGGAAACATATTTAATCTTTTCAAAAACATAAAAGGGATTGAGAAACGGGCAAAGAAATCGGGTGGATTCATTTCGCCGAGGATTGCATTCGAAAAACTCAAGGTGGTTTCCTGAAAAAATTCAAAACAACCGCGGATATAGAAGATCCGAAAAGGCTCATAGACCAGATAATAGGCCAGGACAAGGCAGTGGATATTGTCAAAAAGGCGGCAAAGCAGAAAAGGAACGTTCTGCTGATAGGGCCTCCAGGAACCGGAAAGAGCATGCTGGCGCAGGCCATGGCAGAACTCATGCCGGTGGAGAATCTGGAGGATGTCGTTGCATACAATAATACTGCAGATGAGAACCAGCCCCTTATAGACGTTATGAAAACATATCCCGATTATAATTATCTTGAGCATCATAAAAAATATCTGAGATATTTTTCACCTGCCGAAATAAACATGCTTAAAAGCGGAAAAACCCTGCATGGGCTGGGGCTTGGAAGAAGAATAACGAAAAAGAAAAAGCCCGAGGAGGAGAAGGGAGGGGGAATACACCCTCTTATCCTTGTGATAGTGCTGGGAGCAGTGCTTTACGCCCTCATTTTCGTTGTAGAAATTCCCGAAAATGCGAAATGGTTCGTTGTTGCAGGAATCCTGGGATTGGGATTCCTGTACGTGCTGTCCAATGCCACTTCGGGAATAGGAAAAAAGCTTTCATTAAGGCCGGATACCGGAAGCGGCCCCAAGCTCCTGATAGACAACACCGGAAAGAAGAACGCTCCTTTCATAGACGCAACCGGGACCAAAGCGGGCGCGCTGCTCGGCGACGTGAAACACGATCCTCTGCAGTCAGGAGGACTTGGAACTCCCGCGCATCTGAGGGTGGAAGCGGGAGCGGTCCACAGGGCAAACAAGGGAGTGTTGTTCATAGACGAAATAGCATCATTGAAGATGAACTGGCAGCAGGAGCTTCTTACCGCCATGCAGGAGAAGAAATACAAAATAACCGGGCAGAGCGAGATGAGTTCTGGCGCCCTGGTGAAAACATCGCCGATTCCAACCGACTTTGTTCTGGTGGCTGCCGGGAACCTTCCGGATATGCAGCAGATACATCCCGCTCTCCGTTCAAGGATAAGGGGCGGAGGATATGAAATTTACGTTGAGGACAGTATGGAGGATACGCCTGAAAACGAGGAAAAGCTCGTAAGATTCGTTGCGCAGGAAGTAAAGAAGGATGCGAAGATACCCGACTTTGAAGGGGAAGCGGTGACGGAGATAATCGAAGAAGCAAGACGGCTTTCCGGGAGAAGAAAGAAATTCTCGCTGAACCTGAGGGAACTCGGGGGTCTCGTAAGGGCCGCGGGAGACATTGCAAAAGATAAGAAGAAAAATATCGTGACAAAGAAAGAAGTCCTTGAAGCGCTTAAGGTATTCAGGCCCATAGAAAGCCAGCTTGGAAGCAAGATAATAGAAAGGAAAAGGGAATACCAGATAATACAGACAAAAGGCGCACAGACCGGAAGGGTAAACGGACTTGCCGTTCTGGGCGAATCTAGAGCGGGACTCGTTCTTCCGATGGTTGCGGAAGTAACGCCCGCATCTTCAAAAAGCGAAGGAAAGGTAATCGCAACAGGAAAACTGGGGACTATTGCCAAGGAAGCGGTTGCAAACGTATCCGCGATAATCAAAAAACATGTTGGAACCGACATTGCACGGAAAGACATCCACATCCAGTTCATACAGACTTACGAGGGTGTTGAAGGCGACAGTGCTTCCATCGCAACTGCGGTTGCGGTGATATCCGCGTTGACCGAAATACCCGTAAAGCAGGATTATGCGATGACCGGCTCCCTGGATATCCGGGGAAGGGTGCTGCCGGTGGGCGGCATCACATCGAAAATAGAGGCTGCGATAGAAAGCGGGCTTACCAAGGTCCTTATACCCAAATCGAATGTGGAAGACGTCTATCTGTCAAAAGACAGAAAAAAGAAGATAGAGATAATAGAAGTGGAAAATATAGTGGACGTTCTCCAGAATATAATGAAGGACTGCAAGGCGAAAAAAGAGCTTTTAAGGAAGATGAAAAAACAGTATAAATGATTATTCCCCGGCCCTGAGCACTACTTTTTCGTCTATCGTTACTATCGAGGATATCGGCAGGGTGTACTTCTTTTCCAGTATGGTCTGGATTATGAGATTTCCTTTCCTGACGTCCAGGCCCACGATTTTGCCCAGGTATACCCCCTGGTCGCTTACCGCCTCCTTTCCTTCAATCTTCATTTCCACAAGGATGTCCCTGCGGTAAACGTTAATAGCCCAGTTCGCAAGATAGGCGAGCATCAGGCAGATAACCAGTGCGAGGATGAAAGTACCGAAGTCTATGTAAGGCGGATTCAGGTTGACCACCCACAGGCTCGCTATCCATATCAGGATTGCGGACAGCGCAGCCCCCACGGTATAAAGAACGTACCTGGTCATTTCGTATCTTTTCTTGTCCGCAAGCGCATCGATGAATTTTCCGAGCATTATCAGGAACATGCCCAGAAATACCGGCCATACCACGCTTCCCAGCACATAGCCCGCAAGCTTTTCGCCTGAAAGATGGGGCTGCTGGGACTCGAACGCCTGGAAGCCGACGTATACCGCTATGATGAAAAGCGCAAATCCTCCGAGGTAGCCTATCCATCCGGGCTTTTCCATCGAGAATCTGAAGTCTTTCACGACATCCGTTATCATCTCGTCTATGCCCATCATCCTTATCAGCAGGTAAAGGCCTACGATTATACCTACTGGCTGCCATCCAAGACCGAGATAATCCGACAATGAAATGAAAAGTATGAACAGTGCGGGTATTCCGATGAGTATTTTGGCATAATAGGGATCCTTAAGTTTTTCAAGAAGAACGAAATAGGTCTTTTCAAGCTCTTTCGCCTGTTTTACGAATATTATCTTGGTGGAGTCTATTTTCAGCCTCGAACGTATTATCGGCAATACTTCTTCATCCGATGCTCCATCGGTCACCAGAAGGCATGATGAGGGGTTCAGCTCCTGGACGACTTTATCCAGCTGGGCGCTTATTTTCTTGTCCGCCTTGTAGCCGAGTTTCTCGTCCCCTGTAAGGGTCACCAGCTCCACCACCTGCTTGTCCTTGGTCATCTGGTCGTACAGCTTAACCGCGTAAAAGATTGCATTAACGTCTGAATCCTCCGGGTCTGAAAGCGCGAGCTTCATGGCCGCATTCATGTTCGCCTCCCTGCCTACGACTGGACCTCCTATTTTCGCCTTTTCCTTAAGGTCGTTGTCACGGTCTATGCAGATTATCAGCGTAGGCTTCTTCATTCCCGCACCTTTTTTTCATACCGATAGGAACATTTATATACTGGTGCATGCTTTTAAAATAAGTTCTTTTCAGTAAATTTTCCTCAAGGTGAATGATTATGACAATCAAAATTCTGAAAAAAGAGAAAAATGAACTCGAAGTGGACCTGGGAGAAGCGGATTATTCGGTAGCGCAGGTTATAGCTGCAAGACTGCAGGAGACAAAGGGAGTGGAATTCGCGGCATGCAAGATAACCCATCCGGTTGTCGGAACCCCGCATCTTATCGTGAAAACGAAAACCGCAGACCCGGTAAAGCTGGTAACCAAGGAAATAGAGGAAGTTAAGAAGGAAATTTCAGAGTTCAAAAAACAGTTCTCAGACATAGCCAAATAAGAGGCAGGGCTATGGATAGGAAATCGGTGGAGCAGCTGAAAACATCCTTGAGAACAATACTGCCAATTCCATTAGAAATCGTGATAATAGTAGCCACTCTTGCGCTTTACATAATTTCGCTTAATATTTTCACTTCTCCTGAAACGGATTTTATTCCGCTGGCCATAGGCATGTTGATAATCCTCGAGATAGTTTTCTTCGTAGTCGTTGAAGTGAAGACGGGAGTGAAAAAGCATGGATGGAAGCATGAAATCGTTGATACTGTAATAGCGATAGTTATTGCGCTTATTTTATGGTTCGGGGCTACAATAGTACTTAATACCAGCACGCCAGTATCGGGAGTGGTTTCATGCAGCATGCTTCCAAATCTGGAGAGAGGGGACTTCATAATCGTGCAGGGCGCGGAGACCAAAGCATATGAGATATCGATGACCCGGTCCGAACTTGAATCGCTGAACGGACCTGTCACTGCTTTTGCCGACGGGATGGAATATCTTGTTCCCATGCCTCTTTATTCCTACTGCAACTGCAATCCAGCGGATTCCCTATGCCGGAAATTCGACAAGAACCCGGAAAGCGTGGTTGAAAAAACCGGGCCTTTCACGTATCATTATGCGATGTGCGGATTCGATTATAAAAACGAGGACATGACGGGCTACGGGAAATGCCTTGAATACGTTGAATTCAAAGGGAAGAAGTATTATGCAAATCTTTCACATGACACCATAGTCTACATGCCCGCTTCCGGGGACCTTTACGGAAACGTAGGCGACATCGTGCACAGGGCATTCTTCAAAATAGACGTTGACGGAGATAGATACTACCTTACCAAAGGAGACAATAATCCGATAATGGACATACAGGTCGTCGGCTGCGGAGACCCGGAAATTATGAATCACCCCGTTCCCGAAGAAAACGTAAAAGGGAAAGTAATCGGAAGAATCCCATATCTCGGATATCTTAAGCTGCTGATATCCGGATACTGGCATGAAGATTCGCAGTGTAAATGGATAATGGATTATGCTACGGTTGGTTGAGCCCGTCCTCATCCCCGTCGTATTTGTATACTATAAGAGAACGGATTATATTCGCCCTTTTCTTTCCAAGCCCGGGAACCTCAAGGAGTTCCCTTTCCTGCGCAGTCATGACTTTCTCAACGGTCCCGAAATGATTCAGCAGCGCCTGGGCGAGCTTGGGTCCCACAGTAGGCAGCATTTCAACCACAGAGCGCTGGGTCTGGGACGGGGTGAATGTTTTTCTTTTTGCGAAAATCCTGAGGGGATGTTTTCTTGCAATCTGCTCGTGCTTTCCTATTGCAAACAGCAATTCGGCGGTTGATTTCATGTCCTTCGTGAAAATCAATGATACGCCGAAGTCGGCCATGATTGTGGCATAAGTGCCGAGCAGCGCCTCCCTCCTGATTCTTTCCGGGGAATCCTTCTTCATGCCTTCCACTATAAGGACCACCGCCGGATAATTCGATGAAAGATGGTGGAGCTGTGTGAACAGCCTCCCGTCGATAATGGAACTTTCAAAATCGGCCCTGGTTTTCCTTTCAACAACAAGTTTTGAAGAGCATATGAAATCACCCAGATCAAGGGGCTGTCTTTTTACCACCCCGCCCATGCTTTCCAGGTATTCATCGAAAAGCTCGCTTTCCCGGTGGTCTATTATTATTTTTACCTTTTCACGGTCTTCCGCATCCAAAAACTGCTGCAAATCACTTCACCCGCTTTAGATATTCCCGTATTTCGTCGAAACCTATGCTGCAGCCCGAGAACTTTATTTTGTAAAGAGCCGCCTCGAATGAATTTTTCCTCATGTTCTGGTACTTGTTGAAATATCCGTTTTCATATGCCACGGATACAAGTTCGCTGCTCCTTATCACGTTAAGATTTGAAATTTTTCCCGAAAGCTCGTTCATGTTTTTCCTGTTCACCATCACGTTTATTTTAAATTCGTGCTCCAGGTGCTTTTTTATGCTGAAAGGCGCCTCGATTAGAAGCCTGGTGGTTCTTTCATCTACAAGAAGATTGTCCACGCCCAGTTCAATTGCAAGGGCAATCGTTTCGGCCTCGCCTTTCTGGATGAGCTTTATGGGCTTTCCGCGCATGTAAAAAAGATTGTTGGCGTAATTCATTATCCTGTCCGCCTCCGAATTGGTTTCCTTTTTTTCTATCTTGGTTATAACCCCGTCGTTTACCGCATCCTGTATTCTTATCGCCGAGAAGAGATATCTCTTCACCTTTTTGTTTATGGGATACAATATCATTTCCTCTTCCACTGCAGGAGGAATTATGAAGCGCACATGGTATTTTTTTGAAAAATAATAAAGCAGATCAATAAGGCAGGACGAAGTGAGGGAGATGAAAATTCCGGAATCGCAGATTATGTCTTTTTGCTTCATATTAGCCCCCCAGCATCTTTTTGGCTTTTTTGATCCGTTCTTTCAGCTTGACTTCTTCCTTAAGCCGGTCGAACATCATCGTGTTGCCCGCATAATCCTGTATGTCCTGCTTTTCTATTCCGCTGAGTTCGGATGCCGCTCCCAGTGAAATTCCCTGCGCGTACATAGTTGCAGCGAGCTTTATCCTTCCTTTTGAAACCAGATCCCGTACGTATCTCCGGTCCGCCTTTTCAAGAGACCTTATTCTCTGGTCTGTTTTTTTCAGTATTTTGAGCAGTTCTTCATCATTTGCCCTGCCGACCGCGCGCACAAGCTCCTGGAGCGATTTTTCTATGTCTTTGAGTTCTTTCCCGTATTCGTCGGAGACCAGCCTGGGCTTTGAGGTTATTTTTGAGAGGACGTATGCGACCACCGCAAGCTCGAAATACAGCTTGCTGGACTTCAAGGAAGCCTCTTCGAGAATTTCATTTTTAAGTTTCCTGAGTTTTTTATCATCCTTTCTCCTGAAGTAGCGCAGAAGTGAGTTGCAGGTTTGTTTTAAGGAGGTCAATGTGTTCACCTTTATATAAACATGAAGGAATCACGATAGGTTTATAAATGTATCATGATCATATCATGATAGTTGCGTGATCTTAGCGCAACCATACACAACAGTTACGACGGTGATGTTTATATGACAGATAACAAGGAGAAAATATATAAATCTAATGCCGGCGGAAGCGCGTTCAAGAACGAGATAAAAAGCGACCTCGAAGAGAACGTGGATAAATTCCGGGACCCCATAGTCCTCGGAGAATTGGTCTACAAACTTCTCGAGGAAAGAGAGAATACGAACAGGATACTGAAGAACATACTCGCCAAGCTTGAAGCGATGGAAACCGGAAAAACACCGAAAACAGAAGAAGAGACGATACTTCCTGAAATCGATTCGGAAATACTTTCCTTCATAAGCGAAAAAGGAAAGGTAACGGCCGAAGACATCAGGAAAAAATTCAGTTACAAAGGAAAAAACGCTGCATCGGCCCGTTTGAACAGGCTTTGCGGCATGGGCCTGCTGAAGAAAAAGCAGGCCGGGAAGAAGGTTTACTTCTTTCCTTAATAAATTGGGATTCTATCTCGCTTATTAAAAGGATAAACACTTCGTGCTTATCCATGGCAAGGTAGAGAACAGGTACCATCTCCCGCCTCTCAACCCTCACTCATCCTTTTTGGTACCTTTTCTCACCTGTTATCCTCCCACTCGGAAATCCTCTCGACCAGGGGATTTCTACCCTATTTTTTTATTTTTTTAAAAGATTCAGCGTGAGCCGGTTAAAACAAGAATCGTTCCCTGTGAAACGAGCTCAGTGAGGTCTTTTGCAAATTCATTCCTTACTTCACTGCTTGTGAGTCCGTCTTTTTTAGGCAATAATGAGAAGGACATCTGTGCCTTGTCGTGGGTGAGAACATGCAGAAGGCATGAATTCTCTTCCGATTCGCTCATGTTCCTGAATGCCTCAAGGGCAACGTTTATTCTTCCGAAACTGTCTGCCTTTGAAGAAGAGCTATTGGATTTTTCTCCCTCAATGAAAAATGCTTTTCCTTCTCTTAGCGCCCTTACCGTTTCTGTCCTTGACCTGTCGCTTGTTCTTTCAATGAAATCCTTGAAGTTCCTTGCCTCAACCTTAACCGGCGGCTCTCTTATATTCCTCATTACCCTGAATTTCCTCATAGCTAGCTCTGACATAAACAAAACCTCCTTCTCAATAACTGGATTTAAAATTAAAATAAAAGTAAAAAAGAAAGAATCTACTCTTTCTTCTTGACGTCGAGAACGACACCGGCCGCTACCGTCTGGCCCATGTCCCTGATTGCGAATCTTCCGAGCGGAGCAAAGTCCTGGAATTTCTCAATGACAATGGGCTTGAGCGGCTGGATCCTGAGGACTGCAACGTCACCGGTCTTAACGAAGTCTGATTTTCCTTCAACCGGCTGTCCTGTCTTCGGGTCCTTCTTCTCAACGATTTCAGTTACCCTTCCTGCGAACTGCGCAGTGTGGATGTGGAATACGGGTGTGTATCCTACTGAAATTGCAGTCGGGTGGTTAAGAACAACTACCTGTGCAGTGAATTCTGCTGCAACGGTCGGAGGATTGTCGGAGGGTCCGATAACGTCCCCTCTCTTGATGTCTTTTTTGTCTACACCCTTGAGGTTGAAACCTACGTTGTCACCGGAGACTGCTTCGGTAAGCTCCTGGTGATGCATCTCGATTTTCTTTACTTCACCGGATGCGCCCGAAGGCATAACAGTTACGTTCATACCCGGCTTCATAGTACCGGTTTCAACTCTTCCCACCGGAACGGTTCCGTGTCCGGTAATAGTGAATACATCCTGGATAGGAAGTCTGAGTGCCTTGTCTACCGGCTTCTCAGGCACGTTGAAAGTATCGATTACCTCGAGAATGGTAGGTCCATTATACCACGACATCTTGTCGGATTTCTTGGTAATGTTGTCTCCAGCATATCCAGATGCCGGAATGAACTGAACCTTTGATACGTCATATCCGATACCTTTCAGAAGCGTTTCTACTTCGGCTTTTACCTTCTTGTAGTTCTCCTCGCTGTAGTTGACCGCGTCCATCTTGTTCATGTTTACTGCGAGCTGGTTGATACCGAGAACTTTTGCAAGGAACGCATGTTCCTTGGTCTGGGGCTGGATACCGTCTTTTACCGAAACCTGAAGTACGGCTGCATCTGCCTGTGATGCACCGGTAATCATGTTCTTAACGAAGTCCCTGTGTCCCGGAGCATCGATAATGGTGCAGTAGTATTTCGGAGACTCGAACTCCTTGTGTGCGATATCTATCGTCACACCTCTTTCCCTTTCTTCCTTGAGACTGTCCATGACGAACGCGAATTCGAATGTACCCTTACCGAGCTTGTTTGCTTCCTCTTTCATCCTGTTAAGTACCTGCTCTGAAATCGCGCCGGTCTCATATAGGATTCTTCCTACTGTGGTTGACTTACCAGAGTCAACATGTCCTATAAAGACTAAATTCAAGTGTTCCTTCTTTGCCATATTTATACCTCCAATCTCTCATATTTTATTTTACCGATTAGAAAACGGTGAGATAGTTTAATAAGTAGGTTTTTAAAAAACTTTCCATTCGGTTCTCGGAGATGATGCAATCCTCATGATTATTCAGACCTTAAAAACCACAAATGCTAACCTTATAAACAGTATCGTGCAAAGGATGTCCAATGGCGAGGCTGTACTATAGGAATGCGCATAAAAGAAAAAAGGCAGATGTTCCCGGGCCTGGAAAAACCGCATGGAAAGGATTTCTGCTTACCGACGACATAGTCCATACCGGATTGTCGATGACTGCGGACGGCCTGCACAGTGTAAGCAGGAAATTCACCAGAAAAACGCTTGCATTCGGCACTATAGCTGCCGGATTTGCAACCGATACCGTTATGGCACAGCCAAAAGAAACGAAAGAACTGGCATTGAATATTTTTTCAAATGTATGCTGCGTAGTAATAGGAAAGATGATAATAGACTGGAAAATGGACAAGGACAATAATCCAAACAAATTTACTGGCGGGCTTATCGACAGGTTCCTGAGAATTGCACGGATGCCGATTCTGGCAGTAGGTGCTTTCGAAATGGCTGTTGCAGGAATGGCTTTCAAATTCCCTGCAATAGAAAACTACCTGAAATTTGATGCAATGGGGAGCGGTATTGCATGCGCTGCTATGGGCATTGCATGCTATCTGATAAGTTCAAGCACAGGAACATACCTGGAATTCGAAAAAAAGTCGTTTGAAATTTTCAAAAAGATAGAGGAAACGGTATTCGGCAAAGAAGAGTAGAAAATCCCTTGAGAAAAGATGGTACACCCGAAGGCTCCATCTTTCCTCCCACTCGCTCATAAGAGCGGATGATAACTTATAATACAAGTGTTTAAATTCCTTGATTTGCTTCTCGGAGAAATAAAATCACTGCAGTATATTTTTTCCCAGTTTTTGGTTTTCCCAACGTATGAAAAAGAAGTAGAGTAGTTTAAAAATATTTGTTGCGGAGACTATGCTATGGCCAGCAGGAATAAACGCATAGAGGACAAATTAAAGATAATACGGGCAGGAACGATAATATTCGCGCTTATCGTCATTATCGTGATAGCGGCGGTTGCACTGCAGATGACTGCTCCTGAAGAAGAACCGCCTGTCGGAAACGGTGAAATACCGTTCGAGCATTACAACGAAACGGAAAACGAAACCATGGAGAATGAAACGGTAACCGGAAACGAGACGGAATTCTGCGATGACGAATGTCTTTACCAGAAGGCGGTTTCGGAAGTGGACATAAAATACTGCGAATGGATGCTCAATGAAACTTATGAACAGGAATGCTACGAAGCGATAGCGAATGAAAGCACCGACGCCTGCCTCAGGGTGCTGGCCATCGGAGGACTTGAAAAATGCATAGTTGAAAACGTCAACAGGACGGGCGACATCTCACTGTGCGAGAATCTAAACGACGAAAAGATAATTGAATGCAAGGCATTGTTCGAGCCATGCTATGCTTACGGAAATACGACAGACCAGAGGATATGCCTTGCGCTTAAAAACGATAATCCGGAATACTGCGAGCAGGATCCGGTCTGTCTTTTGAATTACAGCCTTGAAGTTGCGGACAAAACAATCTGCGACAGCATTACCGGCTATATCGCTGAAAGAACCGCATGCAAATCAATCCATGATATGCAGGATTATTGCGTTAATCTGCAGTCTGTGGCCGAGATGGAGTACTGCTGGGAGCTTTACGCGATTGCAACCGACCAGCCCCTGCTTTGCACGCAGATAACTACCGAAAGCCAGTATGCTCTTGAGTGTTATTCTTATTTCGCTGCAAAGAACGATGATTTAAGCTTCTGCGATGCACAGAACATACAGCTGAACGACAGGTGGAACTGTTATACCGCATACACGCTTTCGACAGGGGATTTGAGCGGATGCGATGCGATAGACCGGCTTGCAAGCACGCACATGTTCAACTGCTATTTCCAGTACGGTAAAAAATACGGAAACCCCCAGGCATGCGCGATGATGGACGACCCCGGATTCGCAAACACCTGTTATGTCGGGGTTATAATGAACAATACGAATCTGGATTGGGAATACTGCGCGGGAGTCGTTGTTACCGACTGGAGAAACAAGTGCTATACCCAGTCCGCACAGATTGAGATGGACATAAGCCTGTGCGATTTCATAACTACCGGTCCCGAAAGGCAGTTATGCATAAACTCGTACCATACTTTCATAAACGGGGAATCAGATTAGCCTGACATGCTTGTCCGCAACAAGATGGGATACGTATCCGACAAAACCGAACAATGCGAACTGCAGGCTTGAAATCAGGAACAAAAGGAAAAAGAAGATGCCCGCAAAAAGAAGAGTATGCACTATCCCTCTGTGCCTTGGTTTCAGGTAGGTAATTATTATGGTATATAATCCGGTTATTGCCAGTGCTGAAATTATTATTGTCCTGAAATTGGTTATTATGCAGTCTGCGTCAGCATAGCAAGTAGACGACAATGCGAAGAAAATCCCGAACACCGGTACTGTCAAATCCGCTGTCTTCCTTATTTTGCTTGAATCGTGGTCTATATCGGGAGCCAGAGCGGATATCCCGCCTATCACTGCTGCAAGGAAAATAACGAAGATGTCATTCTGCAGTATCAATGCCAGCACCGCGGCTGAAAATGCTCCTATGATAAAATGGGGTCGCCAGTTCATGGATATAAAAAGAAAAATAAAAAATAAAAAGTTAATTGATTTTCACTGAATTTCAAAGCTTGCATGGACAGTTGCACTGACTTCTATCTGTCCGCCTGAAAGCTCTGTCGAAGGCGCCGGTGCGGAAGCCGCTTCTGCATACATCACATCGTAGTTCCGGTAAGACGGAGAATAGTCATAGCTTGTTGATGCGCTGAATGCATCCCCTACGGTTGCGCCAAGGCCCGCTGCAATGCTCTGGGCTTTTGTCTTTGAGTTTGCAGACGCCTCTTCAAGAAGCTCGTTTTTGACTTCATCCCTCGTTTCGGGCTTGAGAGTGAATGAAATATAATCCACTTCCGCCCCCGCTCCTGCAGCGGCATCGACAATGTCTCCGCCCTGGTCAAGGTTGTAAACGTTGACCTGTATTGAATGGGTGGTTTCGTATCCTGTTATCACGTAATCGTAATAACAGTCCGTTTTGCTCGTTTCGTTCTCGCAGATGTAGTGGCTTTCCTGAACGACATCGACCGAATATCTCGTTGTCTTTATGTCTTCGTCTTCTATTCCGAATCCGCTTAATGCGGTCTTAATCGCATTTATTTCGGCTGCTGTCTGCTGCTGGGATTCAGTAGCATCCTCCGCCTCGTTTTCAACGGTAAAGCTGAGAACCAGCATATCCGGGTCTACGTAATCGGTTGCGGTTGCGCTAACGTCTATCGTATGCTCGGGAGGAATGCTCGAAACATAAACATTCGGGTTTTCCTCTACGTTGAATACGGGTTGGGGCATGGAAGTTGCAAGAAGATACGCTCCTCCGATAAGCGCCACTCCCACTATAACAGCAAAAACCAGGTTTGAATTCCATATATCGTTTCCGGCCATAATTTAATCACCTCATAATGGTGAGCAGTGAACGAAGTTCACTCAATCACCGGAACTATGTGGAAAAAGAAAGTTTAAAAAGAAAAGCAGATCGTCAGGTATCTGCCTTACACCTTTTCTCCCAATCCCCTGAGTTTGGTTTTTGCAAGCTCCCTTGAATCCTCATGGGGGGAGTTGTTGGCGATTTTCCTTATCGCTCCGGCTCTTACTACGTTCTGGGTTGCAACAACCCGTTCAAGTCTTGTTGCCCCACCGATTGCTTTTTCCACATTTCTTCTTTCATATGCATTGTTGTCCTCGTCAAGAACAGAAACCCTGTGTCTAATGGGCCTCTGTCCTCTTCCGTTTCCCGTATTCCTATTAATACTCCTCCTCATATCGAACACCTCTTTAAAATCAGATTTTTGTTTTTCATTAAAAATGGTTATTGTGCGCTAACGTTAATAAATGTAATTATCAAATTGGGTTCATGCGAAGCACGGTTCTTATTCTCATATTAGGATTTTTACTGATATTCGGTTGTGTTGAAGAGACAGAAACTCCTGAAATAGAAGTTCCTGTGGTGGAAACACCGGAAACCGAAAGTCAGGAAAGTTACGTAGATTTTTCAGACGGTAATTTTTCAATGGACTACCCGTCTTCATGGACGGATTTTGAAAAGGAAGAAGATGAAATCCTCAGGACCGGCTACGGTAACTGCGTGGCAATAGTTAAAAAGCAGACGCTGGCTCCGAATTATCTAAAGGCCGTGATAACCGAGCATGCCGAGCAGGTGGAATGGAAAGGAGACGAATCCGAATTCGATTTTAGCCTGGAAGACGGAACAGTGGTGCATTCTAAAAACAAAGTCGTATTCTGCGAATGCGGCTCGTACTGGATAAGCGTGAGCTGCCTGAAAAGTTCATTTGATAATGAAACAGCTGACAGGATTATAGATTCTGCGGAATGCTCATATGAACTGCCTCCCATTTATACTGGAAAAGGAAAGCCGGGAATGATAATCCTTGCAACCGAAGAGACGATGCTGGATACATACTGCCCGAACGTTAAGAGAGTGCGCGAGACTGGTGCGCCGATAATCCATGGCTACATCGCCTGGGGTGCGACTGAAAAATCCGAAGATGACTATGACTGGGTTGGAATGGATTACAAGATGGAGATTAGCAGTCTTCACGGCATGGAGCGCTCAATCGTAATAGACATCATAAGGACCAATGATATAGGGGATATACCGTCCGATGTGGAATTTACAAGCTTCGACGACCCTGAGCTTAAGGAAAGATTTGCCGATTTCGCGGTAGAAGTGCTTGACAGGTACGGTGATAACATCAGCTACATAGAAATAGGAAATGAAGTCGACATCTATCTTGCAAACCACCGGGATGAAATTGATGAATTCAAAGAGCTTTATGGGTATACGTATGACCGGATAAAGGATAAGCATCCCGACGTCAAAATAGGAACGGTATTCGCATACCATGCTGCAAAAAAAGCCAACGCGACAGATATAATCGAGGAAATTTCCGATGTCGGGGATTTCAACGCATTCACGCTTTATATTTACAATGAAAATTTTGCATTCAATACGGATATGGATGAAGTGCCGGAATATTTTGATGAGATGGATGAGATTTCAGAAAAGCCGTTTGCGGTTGTGGAGACCGGCTGGAGCACTTCGGCTCTGCTTGAATCCAGCGAAGAGAAGCAGGCTGAGTATGTAGATGAAGTATTTTCCATTCTTGAGGAGAAAAAGGACAGGATTGAATTCCTCACGTGGTTCGGAACCAATGACATACCTGATGAAACGTGCGGACTGATTGCAGAAAGCTTCATTACTGAAGATATAGAGCATGTCAAGGGGACGGAGTACATGAAGTATTTCGAGGCGTTCATATGCACCGAAGGATTAAGGACGATTGAAAATGAACCGAAGCCGGGATGGAATGAATGGATAAAGAAAACAAAGGAATATACCGGAATCGAATAGCCTTTTAAATACTAACCATAAAGATAAATTTAGGTGATTATGTGTTAAAAAAAGTGTATGTAATTGGGGTATTGCTGGCACTTGTTGTCAGCATGGGATGCATAACCATTGATTACAGTGCAGAACAGGAATTCAGGGAAGACGGAACTTCAACAATTGTAATAGACGAATATATCGGATTCGACAGGGAATCCCTGGACTCTTATTCAGGTATGGGCGGAACGGATTCGGAAGAACCGTCTACTATTGCAGCCATGCTTATGCTGGAGTATTATACAACCGAAGACTATGCAAACAGCTTATGCAGCCTCATGGACAGTGATATCGAATGCGAGGGAAGAAAAAACGGGTATATGCATGTCGAAGCGGAGCTTGAACCGGGCGATTACTACATCGTGGAAAAGGAAACCGACTGGGTGGGCATGAAAGAGGTCATAACTTACGAGATAGAAATGGCCCCGATGGCAATGTATTATGTATATGAAAACCACGATGAAGAAGAGGTCCAGGAGATGATAAAGGACAATGCCGTGAACTACGCGTTATCTGGCATTGACGAGCATCTTACAAAAGACTTCTACTGCGAGGAATACGGCTATCCCGACGTTCTTTGTGAAGTTTCCTCCATATCCGATGGAAAAGCCACTGTCGAGCTTACGGGGGACTCTTACGGGGGTCCTGTAAATGTAAAATGGATAGGGTGTTCGGATAAGTCGTACAGCAATTTCATATATGTCTACAACAACTCTGAAGCAAAGGCGATGTTCGGCAGCACCACTACCATTGATGAAACGCTTGCCTATGAGGATGCCATGACAAAAACAGTCGACTGTCCGGCAAAGCCGAAAACGATAGTGGTCGCTTATGAATCCGAATCCTATTACAGTGAAGAAATGGAGGAGGACCTGGCCGTTTTCGAAGTCGCGAGCAAGGAAGAGATAAAGGACAATATAGAAGAGGAATTAACTGCGGATACCGGAAGCCTGAACAGCGGACTTTTGTCAGGTTCAATGGACACTTCGGATGTTGACGCGGACGACATGTTCCTGAATTTCAAGAAAGCCGAAATAGCGGGAGTAGACATTGAGCAGTTAAGCGAAGCTTCGGGAGCAACAGCACTCTACAATATGGAAATAGATGTAGAGTATCGGGCAAAATTCCCCAACACCGTAACCGGCGCGGAGATAGACAGGGATGAACTGAAGGTCAGGAACAACGTAGTCACAGTGGAAATGGACGACTTTGAGCGCACTTCCGGAGACTATCTGATAGTGACTACGGAAAAATACATTTCGCCTCTCGGGTCGTTCACCTGGGTGCTCATAGGGGGAATAATCGTCCTGATAGTAATGGCTCTTCTGGTCAAGGCATTCAGGAAATAGAATTTCTTTTTTTTTATTTTTTTATACCGGTGTTATAAAAATCAGTTTATGCCCCTTCCCTGTTCTCAAGCTTTCTCTTGATTGATTTCAGAGAAACAAAGCTGTCACGCTCCATTTCGTCGAGCCTGAATGAAATCATCGTTTTCTGCTCTTGGAGCCTTGGGATAAGAACGAATTCAAGCGCATTTACCCTTCTTTTCGTCTTTTCAATCTCAAGGATAAGCCTTTTCATCGCGGTTTCCGTTTCCGCAAGCCTGATGACCATTGAAAGAATCTCATCGAAATCCGCAACAGCATCATCGATTTTTGCGGAAGTCCCTGCAACCGAATAGCTGTCCAGCCTGATGAATTCCTTCTGCTCCATCTCTACGTTTATGGTGGGAATCTTAACTCCCATGACGTTTTTCACTTCAATGTCAAGGTCAATATCTTTTCTTAGGTCAAGGGAAACCTTTTCAAGCTGCTGGACGGAGTGGTAGAGCTCTGCAAGCGCAAGGGAATTGTAGCCCTTCGCCATCTTCTTTGCAAGCTCTCCGCGCAAATCCTTTGCCTTTTTCAGTATCTTGAAGAATTCAAGAATAAGAGCGTCCCTTTTCTGCTTTAGGAGCTTGTGGCCCTTTTTGGCAAGGGCTATGCGCTCCTTTGTCTTGATGAGCTCCATTCTTGTCGGATTTACGTCCGTTGTTCCGGCCATTTAACATCTACTCCTTTACTTCGGCTTTCTCCTTCGCTTCAACCTTTTCCTCTTCCTCTTTTGCTTTCGGAAGGTATTTCTTTATGTAGTCGGTCTTAACCCTCTTGAGTTCCTCTTCTGGCAGTATCGAAAGCAGTTCCCAGCCGATTTCAAGCGTTTTTTCAATGTTCCTGTCTTCGTATGCTCCCTGCTGGACGAACCTGCTTTCGAATTCGTCTGCAACTTTAAGGAATTTCCTGTCTGTTGCGCTCAATGCCTCTTCACCTACGACCGCGCTGAGGCTTCTCAGGTCTCTTCCTGAAGCATAAGCGGAATAAAGCTGGTCTGAAACACCCTTATGGTCCTCCCTTGTCTTTCCGGGACCGATACCCTTGTTCATAAGCCTTGAAAGTGAAGGCAGTATATCAACCGGCGGATAAATATTCTTCCTGTGGATGTCCCTGCTGAGTATTATCTGCCCTTCGGTAATGTAACCGGTAAGGTCAGGAATCGGATGCGTCTTGTCATCTCCTGGCATCGTAAGGATAGGCAATTGCGTAACAGAACCTTTCGCCCCTTTCACCCTTCCCGCTCTTTCGTAAATTGTAGACAGGTCCGTATACATGTATCCTGGGTATCCTCTTCTTCCCGGAACCTCGTTTCTTGCGGAGGAAATCTCACGCAATGCCTCACAGTAGTTGGTCATGTCCGTAATCAGGGTAAGCACATGCATGTCCTGCTCGTATGCAAGATATTCAGCTGTAGTCAGTGCAAGCCTGGGGGTAATCAAACGCTCTACCGAAGGGTCGTCCGCCAGGTTCAGGAAAAGAACCGCATTCTCAAGCGCTCCGGTTTTTTCGAAATCACGGATGAAGAATGATGCCTCCTCGTGAGTAATACCTACCGCTGCAAAAACAACGGCGAATTTCTCACCACTTCCGCGGACCTTTGCCTGTCTTGCAATCTGGACTGCAAGCTGATTGTGGGGAAGACCTGCACCCGAAAAGATGGGCAGTTTCTGTCCTCTTACCAGCGTGTTAGTTCCGTCTATCGTTGAAACGCCAGTCTGGATAAATTCAGAAGGCTCTTCACGTGAATAAGGATTAATGGGAAGACCGTTGATGTCAAGCTTCTCTTCCGGAATTATCTTGGGGCCCTTGTCCCTGGGCTCGCCGAGTCCGGTGAAAGCCCTTCCGAGCATTTCGGTGCTCAGGCCGATTCTCATCGTCTCTCCAAGGAATCTTACCGATGTTCCGGTGGTGTTGATACCCGAAGTCGGACCGAAAACCTGCACGACCGCGGCGGTCTGGCTTACGTCAAGAACCTGCCCTTTTCTTCTTTCACCGCTCGGAAGCATGATTTCAACTATTTCATTGTAGCCGACTCCCGAAACGTCCGAAACGAATACAAGCGGACCCGCAATCTGCGTAATTGTCTTATACTCCTTCATCATAATCACCTGCTTTTTATGAGTTTCTCGAACTCATCATCCATCTCCTTCTGGAGTTTTTCGAATTCCTTGAGCTTTTCCTCAGGAATCTCCCTCATCCTTCCGATTTTCTTTACAGAATCAAGCTCCTGTATTTTCTTGAGCTGGACTCCCAGGTCAAGGGCCGAACTCGTCCTGTTGTGGAAATTAAGGATGGTTTTAAGCATGTGGTATTGTTTTTCCAGACTGCACTTCGCATCGACATCGCTGAATGCGTTCTGCTGGAGATAGTCCTCCCTGAGCATCTTGGTCACCAGAAGAACCGCCTGCTCTTTTTCGGGAAGGGCGTCGGGTCCTACCAGCTGCACGACTTCCTGCAATTCCGCCTCTTTCTGCAGAAGACCCATGGACTTTTTCGTAAGGTCGGGGAAATCTGATGAGATCTGCTCCATAAGCCATGGCTCGAGCGCTTCCTTGTACAATGAATAGCTTTTAAGCCAGTTGAATGCCGGGAAGTGTCTTCTGTATGCAAGCGAAGCATCCAGAGCAAGGAAAACTTTCGTAACACGCAAAGTATTCTGTGAAACAGGTTCGGAAATATCACCACCTGGGGGCGAAACCGCTCCGATAACAGAAACAGAACCGTATCTTTCATCACTTCCAAGACACCTTACACGTCCTGCCCTTTCATAGAATTCCGCAAGCCTTCTTGCAAGATAAGCGGGATAACCTTCCTCACCGGGCATCTCTTCAAGACGTCCGCCGATTTCTCTCATCGCTTCCGCCCATCGCGAAGTTGAATCGGCCATCAACGCTACGTCATAGCCCATGTCCCTGAAGTATTCTGCCATCGTAATACCTGTATATACTGAAGCTTCACGCGCTGCAACGGGCATGTTTGAAGTATTTGCGATAAGTACTGTCCTTTCCATCAAAGGTTTTCCTGTGTTCGGGTCGATAAGCTCGGGGAATTCCTTGAGTACATCAGTCATCTCGTTTCCACGCTCTCCGCATCCGATGTAAACGACTATCTGCGTATCCGAATATTTAGCAAGTGAGTGCTGTGTAACCGTTTTTCCGGAACCGAAAGGACCGGGAACACACGCGGTTCCTCCTTTTGCAATCGGGAAGAAAGTATCTATGACCCTCTGTCCTGTAACCAGCGGTATGGTGGGCGGGAATTTCTCTATGCAGGGTCTTGCCTGCCTTACGACCCATTTCTGGTAAAGCCTGACAGGGTGCTTTTTTCCTTCTCTTGAAACCTTGGCAACCACTTCATCGACAGTGAATTTCCCTGATTTTATGTCGTCGAGTTTTCCGTCAACCGGGGCCATAATCCTGTGCTCGATAAGCTCTGTTTCCTGCACCGTTCCGAGTATGTCCCCTCTTTTGACTTTGTCTCCCTTTTTCATTTTTGCCTTGAAGTCCCATTTCTTCTTCCTGTCAAGAGGCTCGGTAACGACTCCCCGCTGGATGTAGAAGCCTTTCGATTTCTCTTCAATCTGTTCAAGAGGCCTCTGGATACCGTCATAGAAATTCTTCAGGATACCCGGTCCGAGTTCTACGGACAAAGGCTCTCCTGTCGATTCCACAGGCTCTCCGGGCTGCAAACCCGAAGTATCCTCATAGACCTGGACAACTGCAGTATCTCCTACTATCTTGATTATTTCTCCGATAAGCTTGTCCTTTCCGACTTTGACGACGTCGTAAAGTTTTGCTCCGGGCAGATCCGCTTCACAGACGGGACCGGATATTCTTTTTATGTATCCACCTTTCTTAACCATTTTTCTCTCCTCCATAATCATTTCTTTGCAAGGTCGAAACCGAGAGCGCGCTTTATCAGCTGTCTTATTTCATCCCCTTCCTCGCTCACTCCGCTGTAGGCGGGCATCGGGATGACAACCGGATAAGCGATGCTGTCCAGTTTTTTCTTCAACCTCCAGTCTATTTTGTTCAATAAATATTCGTTGACGACTATTATTCCGAATTCCTCCTCTGCCAGGGCCTGCTCCAGCTTTTTCTCGAAATCGCTTTCGTCGGCTGCCCTGCAGTGCTCCAGACCTGCCAGGCGCATGCCCGTTACGAGCGGTGCGTCGCCGATTACAAGAATCTTCGCTTTCGTCATACTATCACAAGCATGTCCCGCACTTCCTGCTCAGGAATGTTGAACTCTTTCGCTTTCGCAACTTTCCTGACGTTGTGCATTTCCGTCTCCTTCAGCAGTATGAAACCGAGTATGACTCCCAGTGAAAGAATCGTCCTGTGGAATGCGGTGGCCTTTTCCGCTGCAAGGGCCTTCTCAAGCGCCATCTCCAGGTCGACCAGCCTCGGGTTTTCCTTTACATCCAGCTTCCTGAACCTCGACTTTATAAGGGAAAGGCTCAGCTGCCTGTCCGGAGCGTCTATCAGCTTCTCAACGAAAGACGGCTTCAGCGTTCCGCCCCTTATCAGGTATTTCTGGATTTCCTCCTTGCCGAACTGGTATTTCTTCAGCCTTTCCACTATCAGGATGTTCTTGGCGTCTATCTCCTTTTTCATTATCCTCCTTATCGAAGTTATTTCCTTTCCGCCGACTTCAGAAAGCCCCTTGTCCATGAACAGGTAGGCGTACGCGTCGATGATGCTTTCCGCCTGCAGGAACGTATTCATGTTCTTCAATGCATTGTTGAATATGTCCCGCATGTTCTTGCTGAAATCCGCGGTGCTCACAGAAAGCATTTCTTTGCCCAGCTCTGTTTTCTTAAGCTCGTTGAAAAGCTCGTCTCCTTCGGCCTTCATTATCCTTTCCGCATCCGATTCCGAAAGCCCGCCTATGTCGAACAGGTAGGGTTTTACTTCGCGGTAGCTCATACCCTGCTGCTTCGCGTGTATGAGAGTTTTCATATTGAGAATATTCCATTTCCTCAAAAGCGCGTCAACCGCCGGCCTGTCGGATTCCGGAGTAAACCTCAGTATTTTCCTGACCGTCTTGGAGAAATTCTTTGCGGATGCTATTTCAACGACCTGCGAGCCGGTGTCCCCGCCTTCACCCAGAAAATCCCCTTTGTAGGAGGTTCTCTGCAGGAGTTCTATCATACCGTCGGTTGTTTTCACCCTTATCATTTCATCATATGTGCCCGAATCAAGAAGAAGACCTTTCATTGCCTTCACTCTCGAATTCGCATACCCGTACTTAAGGGCGCGAGACTGAATATTCAAACCCATTAGTCCACCATCATTTTTCTCCGAACAATTCCGTTGAAATCTTTTTTCTCAGTTCGTCTCTCCTGAGTTCGAAAAGAGTTTCCAGCGTCAGGTCTGCTCTCATCTTCCCGTCTCCGGTTTCTATCATTATTCCTCCGAGCGAATCAAGGTCGGTCAAAACCCTGCATCCTTTCGGAAGTTTGGGAAGAAGTTTCTTGTCAGTCTTGAGCACATGCACTGTAAGCTTTTCCCCCTGAAGTTCATCCATTGCGGCCTTGACGCTACGGGACATGAAGTCTTTGTATTCCTTTGACTTCCTTATCTCTCCCAGCGAATCGAAAATGTCTTCAATGGCGTTGTTTATGGCATCCTCCCTGGCTTCGGCTGTAATTCGCTTGGCCTCGAGTCTTGCCCATGCAAGCCTTTCGTTCCTCTGGTCTTTTAGGACATTCCCGACTTCCTTTTCCGCCTGTTTCTCCATGCCGGCCATTTTTTCGCGTTCCCTGGCCTTCATCTCCCTGACATGGCTCTCGGCCGCTTCGACGATTTTGGATGCCTCTTCCCTTGCCTCTTCAAGCAAGGAAGAGGTGAGCTTCTCTATTCCCATGGTATCCACCTTATGAAATACCGCGGGTTTAGTGAGCTCCCATCGTCGTGTACAGCAGGAACGCTATGATGAAACCGAACAGCGCCAGAATTTCCGGAAGTACGATGTAAATCAGGATGTTCTTCTCAAACTCCGGCCTCTCTGCAACTACGCCCATAGCCGCAGAACCCAATGCTCCCTGGGACCATGCCGCCGCGAGTGCGCTGAGTCCCATTGCAATTCCGGCTCCTATTGCCGCTGCGCCACCTGAGTCCAAAAACATGGACATTGCTTCTGTATCTGCCATATATTTTCACCTCTTATTTTTTCAACGAAAACGGGTTGAACAACAACCCTCCACCTTCCAGGAATTTAGACCTGAACTCTATTACGTTAAGCCTGCCTCCCTGTATGATGGCCTCGAACATTGCGATAAACGTGTTTATCGAATGGAGTATGATTAAAAGCGGAAGTAAGATGATAACGAGCAGTCCTGCGGACGGAAGCGGAACGAATATCCTGTTGATTATTTCCGCCAGCACCACGCCGACCACACCCACTGCCGCAATTCTTGTGTATGATAGGACATTTCCGGCCAGTCCCGGAATTTCGAGTATTCCCACTATTCCTTCGGTAAGGAACAGGCCTATTGCCGATATTATCAGAAGGGCCAGTCCGGGAAGCATAAGCATTTCCGGAAGGTAGGTGAGGAACCCGCCTATCGCGAAAGTTCCCCCGATTATTACACCCAGCCATGCGATGCTGGCATAAGCATGCTTCCGGTGGTGGTTCCATTTGTTGTAAGCTCCGATTATGAATCCTGCGCCGAGATGGACTATTCCCGTAATTATCGTAACCCCGAGAAGCAGCGGGAAGTGATGGAGCCTGCTGAACAGACCCTGGTACAAAGGCGATGAAATCGCCGGAAGTCCCCATCCCGCGAGCACTTCAAACCATCCGATGTGGCTGAAGCCCGCCCATTCGTCGAATAAAAGTCCGAACAGGATTGCGAATACCGCGGAAGTAAGCCATATCCTCGAAACGCTGCTCAGGACATAATTGTTTTTGAATTTTGAAAGGAAAAACGATGCTATCGCAAGCGAAATCAGGCCGTATATGACGTCTCCCACTATCAGTCCGTATATTATCGGAAGGCTTATGAAATACGTGATGGTCGGGTCTATCTCGAAATAATTGGGCATTGAATATGCCTTGGTAATGTATTCGAAAGGATTTCTTAAACCAGGATTTTCAAGGACTACCGGCGGCTGTTCGTGGTGTGATATCCCCACCTCCTCCAGAACGACGTCTTCCCCGAATGCATTCAGTGCAGCCTTGAGCTTGCTGAAATCTTCCTCCTTTATCCAACCCTGGATTACCGATATCCGGTCGGAGTCCGCGAACTTCGATGATATTTCGTTTCTTTCCGCCTCCACATCCAGTATCTCAACAAGATTCTGGACTTTGGCGCCGTACTGCTCGGTAAGCTGTCTTTTTTCTGTTTCAAGGTTTTCCAGCTTCTTGCTGTCCTCCTTGAGCTGGTAGTCTAGTCTTGAATGCTCGTCCTCGGGAGTGGTCATACCTTCGGGCAGG
>Ga0180433_10002848_pt1 | contig 26104 bp, 43 predicted proteins | sample SS_ome_8_FD_132980 | JGI IMG/M metagenome (GOLD analysis project Ga0180433, IMG submission 132980) | Hypersaline lake sediment archaeal communities from the Salton Sea, California, USA - SS_1_D_1 metaG | ecosystem: Environmental > Aquatic > Non-marine Saline and Alkaline > Hypersaline >... | reverse complement strand
TGTGGGGAATATCCCCTGGCTTTTCAATTGATTCCCGATACTTTCCCCCTTCCGTGGTTCCTTTGATTCAATCTCCGGGGGCTTCCAGTCAATCCCATGCATCGCTGCCGTTAATGATAAATCGATCAGTTTTTCCTGGTCTTCCCGGTCTTGCTTTTTTAACCTTCTATCCAAATAAAAACAAACATTCTCGAATTCTTCTGAAAAAACCTTCTCCCTCTTTAATATGTCCCCGTCAGATAGTTCAAATATAATGTCTTCAACTACTTCGCTAAATCCTTCATTGATCTTGCCAGAATCTTTTGCACCTGCGTCATTATCTGGGGGGCAAAGTCGAGGAAATCTTCGGGCAATTTCAGAACATGAACGAAAAAATGGCCAATAACCTCCCAGGGGACATCAATATCAATTTCCTCTGTATCAAAGTATTTGAGGTTCTCACAAATTTGATCTTTGTTGAACTTTTTGCCCTTTTCGATAAGCAACGTCGCTAATATCCATTCAAATAACTCATTTTTGCCTGCAATGGCGATAACTTTCGGGGACTTAAAATCTGCAAAAGAATCAACCCCAAAATCTTCCAGCTTGCTAATAACAAGCTGTACTTGCTTTAAACAGGGTTTTTTATAAACATATTCCCTGCTGCCGATTTTATATGACTTCTCCATTCTCACCTCGCGAAATATATTTAAGTTGTGTATTCTTCCTCATAACTAAATAAAGCGCCTGGTTCTGTGGCGTGATCCCAGTCAGACAAGCACTCAAAAACCACGTCCGGTTCACGATGTTGCTTTCGGTGGAAGTCCAGCATAAAGCTCAATGTATCCTTATCACCGGCAACCGCTCTTAATATGTGAATGTAGTCGTAAAGAGGGCTGGCTGCGTGCGTCTGTGGGGCTTTGACGTCGATCTGCCAGTACGGGAGTTCTCTCAATCCGCCAACATACAGCTCCTTGTTTTTTGGGGAATCCCCGGAATTATCTGTGATGTCACTTGTCTGGTATCCCAAATACCTGGCTAAATTTTCATCTAGATTCACTTCCTTGACTTTCAGCTTTAGAATGCCGCTTTCAGCGTGGATGTAGACCTTCCCCGGCGCGGTGTGGCGCTGGACTTCGTCGTACAGCTTCTCGGCTTCATAATTAAATTCAACCGCAGCCTCTACTGATAGCGCTCCAATATCGGCCATAACACCGGAATCATACGGCTTCATCAGTATAATAGCGGCCCCATGCCTGAAATTCCCGTCTGTTATACTCATTTTATTTCCTCAATAGATAAATCGTTCTTTTTATTTGCTTTCTTACTGTTTTTTGCCCGCTCTTTAATTGCCAGTAGAGCAATATCCCTTTTAATTCTCAAGGGAATTCCTCGTTCAATGCAAATCAATTGATCTTTGACTTGAATAGTTACTTTTTTATATGAGTTCAAATCCAGGATTAAATGCACAAATTCCTGTGTTTCGTTCTGTTTATCCATTTTATGGCTCTGTATTTAAAAGATGAAAGTCACTTTCAAACATGATTTCGCATATCCCGATATTTGCTCCCCAGTCCATATAAGGATTAATACTGACAGGATCAGTAGACATAACATACGCCTGGCTCCTGGCAACATCGGCTGTTAAACATTTAATAACATCGCCCATGAGATTTTCAAGGGCGTCACTCAGCAATCCAATGCCTTCAATATCTTTGTCTGTCTTCACATAACCGATAATCCCGTAAGAAAACTTTTGCTCATATCCCGTAGCGTTGTGATTATAGCCTCCCGGCTTTATGGTTCCGGTTCCTGATATAACATTAATAAATGGGAACTCATTTACTTTTGAATAGTGTTTAAACCGTCGCGTAACTTTAGTTCCAACCTCGCTCACATAGCCTTTAGCGACTGTAATGTTTTGTAACGACGTTTCTACGTCCTTTATGATCTCAATCCGCCTATACATTAGCCCACAATCCTATAATCCGGTTCTCAATAATTCCCATTATTTTCGGTTCTGCCTCTTTTAGCGCCGGTGATAAGAAAGGCCTCGCCTGAACACTCCGTGCCGGTAATTCAACCTTTTTTGCAAATACTTCCTGACCATTAATGAAAAAGTGCAATGCCTTTGCCTTGACCGGTCTAATCGTCATTGCCGGGATCGTTCCTCCGTGCTCGTGAAGGGGTAAATATGGAACCCGGGACCCAAATCTGGCATGGATTTCCAAGCCTTCTATATTAACCTCTCTGATTTGCTCCCTCGCACCTGTCGGACTGAATGCCCCGCCTTGTGGTGATAACGACCGGATGCCGCGGCCAGATCGAACGGTTAACTTGCTGGGATTCGTTCGCAACCCTTCACCGCCTGGTGAAATCCAGTACTTTGCCTGTGATATTTGCCCGATCAAATCAAACGCATCGGCGACACCGGCAGAAAGCTCATGGGGTAACTTTTCCAGAAACCTGTCAATTCGCTTTTTTAACTCTTTGTCTTTGATTTTAATATCTGTTTTCATATTGCTATTCGTTTATGGTTACGTAATGCTTCCTGTAATGGGCCTGAAAGTTGATTAATAAAAGATAACGTACCTCCGCCCTGGCCCTGGGAGATACTTGCTTTTCCTAACCGGCCTTCACCGGCATCGCTGCCTTTGTAGAGTAAAACAGCAATCTCTAAACTTGCCTCTGTAATTGTTGCCGGAATGTTATCAGCAGCATAACCTGCGTTATACGAAATTTCAATGTTTTGAATCCCATTAGAGAAAAATCCGGCTTTCAGTTTAATAATCCCATTTTCGTAAAAAACATAATCATCGCTGTCAACTGCTGCCTCATCCTCTGCTAAAGAGCTAACCGAATTAATAGGATAATGCCGCAACACGATGAAATTTGACCTGCCGTCGCCATCGTATTTTTCTGAATAGTCCGTCGCTTCGATGTCTCTTTTCAAATAGTCTTTCACGACCTGCGAAGACCTGGTTATAAAATTCGTCAGTAGATCGTCCTGGGCATCGGAAGTTATTTTCAGATGATCTTTTAACAGTGCTAATGACCCTAACATTATGCTTGCTCTAATTCATCGGGGTTCACAGCTTCATTTTCCGAAGGAATAACCTCATTTTTGAGGCCCGGATTTTCAAGCTCTTTAACTTCCTGTTTGGATAGCTTCCTCACAGAATCACCCAGGACTTTGGCCCGTTGCGGATCAATCCTGATGATGGCTCCCTTCGGATAGCCCGCGCCATCTTCATTAATTCGCTCTTTTACTTCAACGTAAATTCCCATGGTATTCCTTTCAATTATGACAGAGCCGAATTCAACTATCATCAAACCCGGCTCTTATTATATTTTATCTCGCTTTAAAATATATTTATTGAATATCAAACAGCAGCCGTTTTTAAACAGGCATACGCTTCCTCAATAGCAAGCTGAATATCAACTCTTTCAATAACTCTAAGAGCCTTCATATCCTGTTCAAACAGCTTATTTGAACCAACGGTGGCCTCTTCTGCGATCTTAATACTTACTTGCTTCCGGTCACCAAAAAGCGTGTATTTAGGATCACCAAAAGCCACAAACTTTGTGGCGACTGCACTCTGAGCTGTACCCGGCATTACATCCGTTATATGATAAGGATAACCCCAGATAGTACCAGGCTGTGATCCTGCCGGGGCCTGCCAGATATATTGGCCGTTATCATCTTTCAATTTACGGACGTAATTTAGAATATTCTTATGCATGAAGTATGCGCCATTTGCTTCGCTGTTACCACTGACGGCATTGGGGAGGTCACTCAGGTTATCCGCCGTAATGTTAGCGAATGCCGTCATTCCAGCACCCATCGTAACGACATTGACTGAACTTCCGCCCAAAATGCCGGTGATCGGTGAACCGGTTCCGGTTAGCCATTGAGTATCTTCTCCGCCCGCTATCGCTTCCGCGAAAAGTTGAAACAAATAATCGAGAACATCAACCTCGGCATCGTCAACGAACTCGTTTGATAAACCGGCAATCCCGGCGCATTTCTTGGTATCAAGTTGAATTTGGCCAAAATTGGGTGTAGACTCGGTAATTTGACCGTTCTCGCTTACCCAATACGCTGTAACACCGGTAGCTCCTGCTTTGGGGAAATTCATCTTGTCACGAGTCATGGGAACGACTCTGCATAATTTCCGTGCCAGGCCATAATTCGGGATTAACCGAATGACCTCCGCCCGGAATTCTTCCGGTACTAAATACCCGCCAGCAGTGGAAGTACCCTCGGATAGCGCCCGGATTTCAGCTAAGTCGTTCATAAAAACGGCCTTGATGAATTTAAGGCTGCGTTCTTTCCTGGATAACTTTGCCACATCTTCCGGTGAATCGGCTCCGGGGAATACACCATGCTTACGATCCACTTTTGTCAGTGGCTCCAATGCCTTTCGGATTGCATTTATCAGCAATTCATCTAACTGCTGCGTCGTAAGCTGTATAATTTGTGCCTGCGGTTCCTGCTGGACGATGGGTTCCTGTTGTGTGTTTTTATCTTTTGGCACTGTTAAACTCCTTTATTTAAAAATATTACTAAACTTTTCCCTTTAATCTCCTGAGTTCTCCATCGATCAACTGGGGCAACCTGTTTTTGAGGTATATATCCAAATCGACTAAACTCCCCGGAGTTTTATCCTTGTTTGACTGATTATATAAAAGTTGCTCTAAATCATCTAATTTTTTCGACATCGCTTCGATGATTTTAGCACTATCCCCCATGTTTTTGAACAGGTCTTCCAGCCTCTGATTAACGAGATTTTCCTGCTCCCGCTTTTCGAATGCCGTTATTAAATTTCTCGATTTGACAATACCATTTTTAATTGCTAATTTCAATGAATCCTCATTTGCCGGAACCGGCACGGCAGATATTTCATACAACCCAACTTTCGTGAATATCCGCCAGGGTTTTTCCTTGATGCCCCACTTTTCCCGGAGTTGATCATACAACTCGTCATCGTCGGCAACTCCCTTTAATGGATCAAAACCGATTGAGAATGCATTGAGGTAGTCTTCTTTGTAAAGCTGCCAGACTTCCTCCGCGAATGCTGTTTTGGCAAATTGCGGCTTAAACAGTAATCCTTTTTCATCGGGCTTTGCCCACATAGACCGGGCAACCGGTGGACTCTTGTAATCATGCGCCCAGGGGATAACCGGGTTTTTGTTAAACCTCTTTAGATCAAAGGCGTCGGGCAGGATCACCGTACCGTAAGCATCCATTGTTTTGGTGGAGGCGTAAGCCACAAATGATCGCTCCTCCTCGTTTATATCGCGCACCTCGATCCCTAATTCTCTATTCTGTAAAATTTCGTCCATTTTTACCTCACTGATATTTTGTAGTTATTTTCCATGAAATTTGTTAAAATCGGGTTAAGCTGTATAATTACCATTAGTTGTATCTTTTAAACGGTTTTTTAAAATCGTTTAATTTCCGTTTATTACCCCTTATTACCGTTTAAACTATAGTAAAAATCGTATTATGGTATGATTGCTAAATAAAATGATCTTTAATGTCGTTTTATGTTAAAATACGCTGTTTTTACGTGATGTTACCAACAACTTAATTATTAACAACTTATGCGGCCTCATAAAAAGCACCTCCAGAATACCGTTTAAAAACTCGTTTTTTCGGGTTTTTGTATTTCCATGCCCGTTTTTTGAGATCGTCTCTTAGGATCGATTTATGGGCTTTTTAGCTACCCTCAATTACCGGCAATTCTGTACACCGACAATTGATAATTTCTGCAATATCAGCGTCTGGATCGCCCGGATATTTCAGGAGAATGCCCGATCTTGTCTCAAAATAGTCATCTAATCCGACGGTGATTCCATCAAGTACCTGGTGGCTTTCCCTGGTGTGTTCATCCCTGGCAGATAGCCAGGTTTTGCCCGTAACGATTCCTAACTGGTTATAGCTCTCAAATATGCCGAAATTCGTCGTTGATGTCGCCTCAGTCCGGGCGATTCGTAACGAACGATATTGATCGGCAAAACCAAATACTTTGTCGATGCGTTCGGCAAATGCCTCCATCGCCTCATCATTGGCAAACGCTTCGGTCAATTCCCCTCTCAGGCTTTTTATTGTGGTGTCGTTCACCTGAAAAGAGAATTTATACTTTTTTTCTCTCAGGAAGCGAGCTACCCTGGGGTTCTTAAAATCAAACGTACTATCAACACCTAAGTCGGAGATCGCTTTCTCAGCAGCGCCTAACAGCATATCCTGATAGTTGGCGCCCATCTCCTCGGAAAAGATTCGCTCCCAGTCGTTCCTGCCAAATAGTATAGATTCGATTTGGGCTGCATTTCTGACGAGGCTCTTTTCATTGAATACTTTTTTAAGATTGTCCAGGACTTCAGCTTTCTGCCGCCCAAACAACTTTCGTACATCACGGCGGAATGAACGCTCCGCAGGATAATGAAGCGCTATGTAACTGCGCCACTGGGCTTCTTTAACCTTTTCAGCGTCCCTTTTGAGACCTGGAAATCCGTATTGCTTAATCTGCCTGTCTGATGGCGTCTCTATTCCTGAACCAGCCTGAACCAAATTAAACGGCATCCACGGGGCATCTCCCCATTTAGCCGGTTTCTTACCTAAAGCTTCTCGTTCCTCATTGATCGTTGTTACATAATTCTTCAAATTAGTTTCCCGCTCCTTCAGGAGAAGAACCCTGTTTTTCGGGACAGGGTCATCAAATTGAAGCGAAAGCTTAAGATCATATTTCGGGGTCAAATCCTTATTCAACTTGGAGCCGATCAATTTCAGCCGGGGAGAGATAACTTCCGACTGAAATGTGTAATCGTTGGCCTCTGCATTGGCCCGGTTAACGTCTTCGACCAGCCCTAACTTTGAACCGGGGACTCCAAAGATTGCCAAAATATCATCCCTGGTTAATTTCCGGGATGCCATGAAATCCAGCTCAGAAGGAGATACTTGTACGTTTTTATACTTTGCCCCTGCCTGCAAAATGGCGATCTTCCCCTGGTTCTCTATACCGCCATACGTTCGATGCCAGGCGTGTCGCAATCTATCGGTTGTTGGCTCATCAAGTGTTTGGTCTGTTTCCAGCACGCCTTTTGGCCTGCCGTCGTTTTTAAACAGGTTTAGGGAATATTTCTTCATATACAGATCAATATCATAACTATACGCAGCCGCCTTTAACGGGCTGCAACCATAGTAAATGTTATTAGGATCGGGGTAACGGAGGTGTACAATTTCATCCCGATCAAAAGCGATTTGCTTTCCCTGGTATCTATACAAATACCCCTTAATTATTTCCTGTTTATCCGGCACAACCCACATTCGATCCGGAGGAACCGGCCATATTTCTCCAGGAACATTCAACCGGTTTTTGGGGAGATACCAGTAACTATTGCCGGTTAACTCCAGCCAGGTAACAGTTAATTCCCATAATTCATATTGAGTATGAATTGGGTTTATGTTTTGTAATAATTCCAAAAGAACATGATCTTCTATTTCCATCTTTTTTTGCAACTGCTGATATAATCTCAATGGCACTTTCGCTACATTCCGGGCAATAATAGAAGCACAGGCATAGACCCAGCCCTGGTATGCTTTGAGCATTTCCGCCTGATCGGCATTATGAGAAATCCCGCCGCTATACGAAAAGCTGCCGTCGACATTGGTATAAAAGCGGCTTGATATTTTACCTAATACCCAGTTTTCTATTTTCTGTTTGATCTTCATAGTCACTCTATATTAGTACAATTAAGTCCGCTACTCTCTGGCCTAAGCGATACACTCCTGTTAACGCATCCGGGCCGTCGTCTTCAACGGCTCGGCCCTCGTCATAAAACAAAAGTTGCTCTATGAGCAACCCCTGATCTCCCTGGCCCTTTAAAAATCGGATTAAACCCAGTTCTATCGGTCGCGATAACCTTGAAATCCGTACAACTTTATTTTCTGAATTCGAGAAGCCCCTGGGGAAATAATTGTAGCCGTGATCTTTCGCGTATTGCTGAAAGTCGGTGTCCAGGAACTTCTGACTTGAATTATCTTCGTATTCCCACAATTCGGGCTTTAACGTGCTGTACACGTTATAGCCGTGCATAATCATCATATTTACTGAAGCTTTTCGAATCCAGGCATCTCTAATATAGCAGATGCCGTTTTCATCAAAGCTGACGACAAGGGTGGCCTTAAAATTATGCGTTTGGCCCCGGCCCACGCTGGGATCAGTGTATTGAAATGTTCTCAGTGCCCGTCCGAGCAATTCCTTTTCTTTGTAATACGTTACCCACTCTTCTCTAAATAACCCATCTTCATCAACCGGATTGTTCTGCATCCACCGGTTAAACTCGACGGTTCCCATATCCTTCTTCAACCGTTTTAAACTGGCTTTCGACCGGCCTTCCGGCCAAAAAGAACTGCCGTCTGCAAAGATTGCAGGCCAGACGGCTGATCTGTATTTGGAGCGCCCCTTTTCGTCTTTCTCCCTGACAAAAGTATCAAGGATACAGTTCTTACGGATGATCTGGCCTTCCATCAACATGCTGCCGCCCTCTGCCAGACATCCTCGTAACTCGCCTCGAATCCAGCTTACACCCCGCTTTATCAGTTTCGGATTGAATACATTCTTCCAGTTTTCAAAATCAATGATTACTATACGATCCGGTCGGTACTGACGCCAGCGCATACTCTTAACCGCCTGCCCCCGTCCTCTGCTCAACACCCGGATATTGTTAGCCGTGACAAAATCATCGTCCTGCCAGCGATAACGCCCTTTCAGATCGCCAAAATCCTGTTTAATCCGGTCGTTCTCTTCAATTTCCAACTTAATAAACCGGGCGAAATCGCTGGCCTGGGTGTCGGTCTCCGAAACGAGCATTTCAAAGTGCTTTAATCCAAAACATATATCATGAAGCTGCACTACCAGGCCGTCAATCGTTGTTTTCCCTGATTCTCGCGGCCCGGCAAGGAAGCACATTTCATCTTTCACATCCAGGAATGCATTTAACTGGCGATGGAAATCACCAAAAGGTTTATAGCAATAATGGGGGAGATAGTTCGCAGCAAACCAAAGCCGGTCAACTTTTGCCCGATCTTTTCGTTCTTTCTTAGCAATATCGGAGTCATCAACAAACTCCGTTGCTTTCGACTTCATCTTTTCGAGAATCTGATCTACCCTCTTATCATACTCTCTGATTGTGATTTTACGCTGTGCCATTATACCCCGATTGCTCTCCATCGAAAAGTGAGTGTTGAACCCATGTTTTGCATTATATAAAACCCTGTTAACGTAATTTGCTCTAAACGATACCCGGTACTGGCCCCATAGCCTCCTAAGCCGTCATTTCTGAGATCAGCCCCCTCGTAATAAGCGGTTATCAGGGGTATCTCATTGAATGTTCTATTAAACGTAACCTGTGTTGCGGAGGCATTGGGGACACTTATGTTCCCACTGTCATAAATAACATGGCCATGGTATTCACCATCGGCCACCGTGCTGCCGTCAGCCCTGGCTTTATCGTTGTTATCCATTGTGGCTAACTTTGCCGATGTAACTAAATCCTGTGTATTCCAGGTGACTTCTGAATAAGGCATATTACCAGATTATCCTTCCATCATCGCATTTATGGCCGACATCGCAAAAGCAATACGCGCTGATGTCGCCCATTAAGCTGTTTACATCAAACGCTTTCAGCGATATATCTCTCTTTAGCAGTCGCTTTTGCGTTTCAATAATTTCGATTGCCCGGTTTTCATAGACCGGGTTTAAGCTGTTTATATAATAATGCTCTCCGATGTCTATCGCGAGAGCATGTAATTTCTCTTTTATGGGGTCGAATACCCTGACCCCGTCATGCCATAAATTATAATAAAACGTGGCCATCCAGTGCACAAGTCCGGCATCTTCAGAGGTGAACCCGTGGAGCTTTATTTCGAATATGTCCTCGGTAGCGTCATTCGGGTAAACGTACTCATTCAAATAAGCAGAGTTTTCGTAGTCGTAATTAAAAAATATCCTGAACGCCTCTATCGGCGCTAATGTCTCGCTCTTGCATTCTTTCAGATCGTTATAATTTTGAAGATTATAAAAACTATCCTGGTATTTCGGGCGATATACGTCGATGGCCAGCTTACCGTCCCGGTTGCTGAACGGTGTCGAATTCCCATGGTTAGCGACCAGCTCAATCGCTTTTAACACCGTTGTTGTCCTGTCAAATGAGATCGAAAGCTTAAACAATGCCAGCCAATTGTGGGCACGGTCAAAGCTATAATCCGTATCCAGTGTCGAAGGATACGTTCCGCTTTTATCAATGTCACTATCGCTTAACATCGTTTTTGCCAGGTCGTGGATGATTTCGATAAGTACCTTGTTTTCCCATGTCCGGCAGGTACTGAATGTTATTGAATCACCTTCATCAAAAGTGCCTGTCCAGTCACCGGATGCGATTTTAATCTGGCTGTCGGTTGCATCCGTATTTGAATAAAAATCCGATCCTGTGCTTCCTTCCTTTTCGGTAACACCGGGGCCGTCAACGGTATAATTACCGGAACCATCCGTGAACGTGATCGTCCATTGCCCTAATTTACAGTACGTTGAATAAATCGTCATATCATCCAGCGTACCTGTGCTGGAGCCGGTGCGTTCGTAGGAGATCGTACTTTGGGAGACACCATCCTTAATCCGGTTGTAGGTATCTGCCGTCAGCTTTTCATCTAACAGCACTTTGAAGAGATCAACCAGGACAAACGACGCGTTCGCTTTTTCCAGCTTGACTGCTTCCAGATACATCAGTCCCTGGTTGACATCGCTGGATGTCCCGGCCATTTTCGATTTTATCTGTACTTCCGTATGATACCAGTCTGTACCATACAGAAATGACTCCGCGTCCAATTCATTAAAATAGGAGTCTGGGTCATTAAATTTCAAATTGACTTGTGAAGCGATATATTGCCCCAATTTACCAGGCAATATATTTTTCTTCTGGACAAGCGCGCCCATCGATGCTAAACGTTCACTCAAATCAACATTGTCGCCGGAAGGATCGAACACTACTTTTACACGGTGTTTTGCGCCGATGGGGCGATCTAACTGCGCCTGCCAGTCGCTATTTAACTCTTTGTACCACATTAATCAAGAACTTCCGTGCCCAGGTCTGTCAGCGTCTTAATAACGATGTCCACAACTTCTTTCGTGGAAATCTTGTTATCATCCTTAAGCGCTTTTGCCACATTAGCTAATGCCCGTGATACAACTTCAACCGCTTCATAAGTCTCTAAGGCCATAACTACTCCTTTTTAAATTGTTTGTGTTTAGTATATTTATGCGTCCCACCGATCCCCAGCATTCCCAGTCCGGTCGAAAGGACGTAAGGCGCTGCCGGGACGGTGAACTTTATTTGAAACATAATGATGCCGATAATGGTTACAAGAATCCCGCTTAGGGTTTTCTTGCCGTTAATTCTATTCCAGATCGTTTTCATCGATCCCTCGTATAATCAAAAAATCCCTGCACCAGCTTTGTTACAAATTCTATTTGGCCAACTTTTAAATTGATCTTTTTTATATAGCTGGAAAACTCGGTCATGACTGTGATAACCTGCGTTCGCAGGTCAGTTGTCTTTCTTAATTTTTCCAGGGACGCCACAATCTTGGAAATGGCGTCTGCAAAACCCTTGATGTCTTTTAACGTAATGTCTTCCTTTTTTACAAAGTCATCTAACTTCTCATGTAAAAGGGTCTCTATAACTTCGATGGCTCCCCTGGCTGTCTTGTTATATTCAAGGCGTTTCTCTTCCCAGTTGTACTTCCGTTTCCATCGTTCTATTGTTCGCCAGGATATTCCAAGCAACTCACCGATCTCTGTGCATTTCTTATTTTTGCGGATATACATACTTTCCGCTTCCATGCCGTAACTTCTATATTTAGCCATTTAAATTAACCTCGCTATCAAAGTGATTAGAGAAAATATGGCTGTGCAGACAGCAAGGCCGCCCAACCAGTAGCCTTTCCAGCGCTCGACAACCTGCTCAAGCTGGGTAACACGGTCATCAATGAGCGCGTTGAATTGCCTTTGCTCTACTGCAAAGTCGTCAAATTTTTCGCCTAGGTGTATGATGTCTCTTCTAAATTCTGCGATTGCTATTTTCAATTCCTCGTTTAACATACATTCTCCCTAAAATAGCAGCGCCCAGGATGGGAGGTGGTATGAGCCACCATCCTGGGCAACTGTCGTGTAACCGAGATTAATGAGAAGGAGGTACTCTTGATGGTGGAAACGTCTTCTATTTGCCTGATTATATAATATTTCAGGGTTTTAATCCAATGAATTCACCATGTAATGACGCAAAATGTCATAAATAAAAAAGCCCCTCGTAATTAACTTACAAGGGGCTTTCGGGGTACATGCAACGAGTACTAATTGTGGCGTGCAGATTCTGCTAATTTATCAACAATCATCTCCAGTTCTGACGTGGTTGCATACAGCCCGTTAGAGAGATCACTATCCTCACTGGCCTTTGACAGGCAATAGAGGATCGCAATTTTGGTGTTCGCCTCATCGAACAAGGTGTTTAATTCATCACTGAATAGGGGTTCATTTTCCATGGTGACACCTCCCTGTGCGATAGTTGGTTTTGGCCACCTCTGTTGATAAATACGGCAATATTCCCGATTTGCGTAAAATATTAACGCATATATTATTGATTAATGATTTCATCGGCGATCACCCCCGGCAAAGGTTAGCATTTTTAAACGTACCAGCCTGATGTAGCCCTCTTTTATCTTACTAACAAGATGTTCCTGATAGTAGCGCAATAAAAGGGGAGGGCATTTAACTGTTTCATCAGTATCAAATTCAGCATCAATCGTATTCAACCAATCTGTTAGACTATCTATGGAAATACATTCAAAAGTACGACCATTAAGACCCATCACACAGCTTATGTAAGTCCCCTGTCTGATAGAGTCTTTCTCAAAATTATTATCCAGGCAGAGGTTATCACAGATCGCATCAATACTTACAAACAGTTGGTTTTTATAGATGAAAAGCGGAATCGTTTTAAACAGCACGGTCACCATTAACGGTATTACCTGATTCAGTTTCATTTTGCCCCACTCCTCTCTTTGATATAATCAGGAGATAAAAACAATAATCCTTCTTTCATATCCGAAGAAAGATTATCACCATCTTGATGCTCTTTTAGCAAACATGGGAAAAAGAACAATAGATGTTCTTCTGCAAGTTCCGGCCCCTGCGGAATCTCTTGAGGTTTGGATGCTTTACTCTTCATCTTAATCACCACCTCCCTTCTCTGTTTTTATTATACTGCCATATAAGCCGGGCAATGGTTCTTTTACAAACCTGGGAAGCATCTTTATTTTTATCATAAAATTCGGCCATGCTCTTTCTGGCTCTCGGATATGTGTTTAAATATTTCTCCAGCATCGCACGTTCTTTGGGGTATTTTCTTAATTTTAGATACGTTATAGTAACAGTATTTGTTAATACAGAAGGATCCGGAATTGTTTCATGATTAACAGGAATATTGTCCAGATCATAAGCCTGAGGACATAACTTTCTTCTCATCTTATCCGCTTCCAGGAGTGCTTCATTCAAGCGAAGGGACACCTCCATTAATTTATCTTTGGAATATTGCCCATTAGGCTCTTCCCCTTTGAACGCCGGGTTATAAGCAGCTCCCTTATTAAAATAGTTGTATAATACTGTAAAGCATTCTTCCTGGTAACGTTCAATCAAGCCTGGATTATTTGTTTTGTCAGGATTAATTGAAAAGAGCCAGCCATTTATCTTCTTTAACGGGATACAACCCATTGTTTGGCGCCCACCTTTTGTAGGTATGGGGGTTTCCCAATACCCATACTTTTCTGCTTTCATCTTTAATTTAATCAATTGGGTAGGCCAGTCTAAATTTAAATTCTCGCAAATCGGCTTCATAGCAACGAATTGCTCACCATCCTTAATAACGACAGTAATTTTCTGCCCATGAAAGGGTACTTTTTCTAAAGCATACTCAGTATTCACTGAATCTCGAATACCATACACATGGTTCTCCAGTATTGCCAGACATTCTTTCTGGTAACACTCTACTAATTTGGGACTTCTCATCTTATTGACATTAATCGAAAAAAGCCATTTATTAAGATTTTTCAAAGGGATACAACCCATGTCCCTTCTTTTCCCATCGCTTGAAACCACTGTGACAAGCCTGTACTCAAAATCCCTATGGCTTAACAACTTCCTGCACTGACCGTTCCAATCCAACTCTAAATTTTTACAGATTGGTTTCATTACTATAAATTTATCCCTGCCTTTAATGACCACACTAATCTTTTGGTCATAAAACGGGACTTTCTCTAATGTGTGTTGTACATTCATAGAAGTATCTCCTTCTAAAAGAGTTCGAAAACAAAAAGACCTGCCAGGGACTTGCGTGAAGCTCTTTAGCGAGACTTCCCGATGATCTCTACAATCACCAGAGTCGGCCTGACAGGTCTTTAATTATTTTCGAATTTAAAAAGCTAAAGAGTTCTACGCATTATTAATATCGTCAAATACGTAGAAAAAAGCAAGCGTTTTTTTCATTTGGTTAAAAATAGTTACAGCAATATTATTTTCGGCCTGTGCTCGTTCTAATTACCCGCAATACTACCAGTAAAATTGCTATCATAATTATACCGGTTATTATGTTGAAAAGCCGTTTGAATATGCGGCACAATGATTTAAATGTTTTACCACAATTCATCTTTTCAAATCCGGTTTAACAAAAAGCTCCCGGCCCAGTTCATAGGACATGCTTTGCAGCATCGCATATAAAATCAATTCCATCTCAGGGTCATTCCTGGCTTCCTCATATATCTTCCTGAGCGAGTTTAACGTATATTGGGCTTTATCGCGGGAATCTACCGGCAGAATCTTTATTATCACTTCGATCTGTGGATTCTTACCATCCCATAGCGCCCGGCTAAAATCGTCGATTTCCGTTAATATATTACTATTCATCTTAACTCCCTCCGAGTAAGAATTAATTACAGCAATAAGGGTGAAAATCTAATATCATATTATCATAGATATGGCCAATATATTCAATTGTATAATCCATGAACATCAGGAAGTATTTCTCCGGTTCAGGACAGTGCAGAGATTCTTCATAACATATCTGAATCAATTGTAATGTAAATAATAAATCTTCGCCCTCGTTTGATTTCAGGGCATACTCTACGGGATTTGGTTCAAGCCCATAGAGTAATTGCTCTGTAAATTCTTTAATAACGTCATCTGAATTCATGTTACTCCCTCGCTAATTCAATTGCCGTTCATCAGCTTCATAAAAGTAATGTCTAATTTGGCCATATTAATCAGGGTGTTAATAGAGCTGTTTATCGAATTGGCCTGGGGAATATAAGCCTTGTCTCTCTTAACCTTCTTTATATTCTCCATGATCGTGGCCTTTAGTTCAACCAATTCGTTTTTCTTTGGTAATAGTTCAAGTGCATCAACTTTATCATTTCCAATAGGTAAAAATTCAGCTATTTCCTTTTCTACCTCATCACAAGAGAATTCAAATGTTTTTTTATCTGTTACAATTTCCACCGAATCGTCATTAAAACGATACCTGACGATTCTATGCTCTCTGGTATTGATTAAAAAGGATCGTCCTATCATTTCATCTAATCTTTGTTGTAAATTCATTGATTACTCCTCTCGTTTTTAATTGGACACCATGAAGGAATAAAAGAAGTCATACCGATGTATCGCCCATTTCCCTCTGGATGGGGAACCAACGGTAATTCTTCAAATTCAATTCGCTTTATATCCGGATGGTTGCAAAAATGATCGTAAAGCGGTCTGTTTTCACAAATTACCCTTACCTTAGAATGGTAATCACACAAACAACAATTTGTAAGTAACAACCAATTATTTCGCTTCATTCAGTGCCCTTCTCAGTTTTAATTGCGCCCGCTTAAGCTCAATTATATGCGGGTACTGTTTAACTTCTTCTCTCATATCTAAATCTTTTGGAAACAGGGTATAGGCGATATAATTATCAATATTATAGTGCCTGCCCTCTGCCCAATTCTTTCTCATCTTCACAGAAGCTTTTGCATGATTCATATTACGTCGGGCATTATCTGCCCGGCTCATACAGTGCAGATTTTCTATCCTGCAATCCAGTGTATCGCCGTTCTTAAACGCTATCACATGGCTTTCCGGGATTTCACCGTGATGCATCCGCCACACATGCCGGTGATAGAGACACCAATCACCTTCTCCCAGCCGGATATACTTATAAGGCGTCTGTGTCCTCTTATGCAGCCTGATCCCGATATAGCCGTCATGTTTGGTATTATGCGGCTTATGCCCTTGTTTAAATTCCGTCGCTGGTGAAAAATGAATCCCTTTTAAATCCTTGTTCCAGGGTTCCTGCCCTTTGACAAACTGGGTTCGTGACTTATGTGCTGCACGCACTTTATCCGACCGGCGCAGACCTAATTTATAGATTCTGGCCATAATGGACTGGTTTGTTCTGCCCATCTTTTCGGCAATCTCCGCATTCGTCATGGTACTCATACTTTCTTTCAGAAATCTATCCTGGTCATTCGTCCATTTCATGTCCGTCCCTCACTAACTCAATACTTTTATTGTTCTTAACAAGATGCCTTTTGAGGGAATTGAACGAATTCCACCAGGGGAAATAAATCGAATAGGTCTTGTTTATATCAACACCCCATTCCTTAAGATACTTCTTCCCGAATTTCAACATCCTTTTTTTGTGCTTACCTGAATAGGCGCACCTTTTGCTCTCCCGCATGAAACGCCGCCGCTCTTCACAATCTTCTGTTAAATAATTACCTTTAATAACACCATTCACATAGATACAGATAGCAAACTTAAACTTATTAACCGGGTGCACTGCTAACGAAATTTCATACCCGTCAATTTTCAGTCTGGCGGCCCCGAAAGGCTGCATATTACTCTCGACTTCCTTCCATTCCTGCTTTGTCATAACGCCTCCCTGCATTGTTTATCCTTGCCGCCTGAGAAGCTCTCCTGTTCCGGTATCTGCCGGGTTGCATGGTAATATCCTTTATAAAAGCCCATCTCATACGCCTGCATCAGTTTCAACTGCACAAATTGCAGGCTCCTTTGCTTTTCCTTGTATTGACCATACTGATACCCGAAAACACCAATGCCCAGGAGGGCTATCAATAACGCCAGGATAAACATTTTGCTTTTTCGTTTTGGTTTATAGACTTCTAACATGATCTCTCCGATCTTTATGTGAGAAAATTCATTCGTAAACTTTCTGGTATTGGTACGGCTCAATTTCCGGGATCACCTGGCCCGGAGGCACGCTTTCATACGTTTCACTTGTCATATACACATAAAACCAACCGTTGTAAGTTCCTTCAACCGGCTGCTCTACATTTAATACCTCTAAATCTTCCGGGGCATTCGTTTCGGCCTCTATAAGGTCAGCGCCCAATCGTAATAGCTCGGTCAATATTGATAACGATACCCTCATCTTTGCGATCTTTCTGTTTTTAAATCTCATCACTCACCTCGCTGCGTTAGTATAAATCTTGGTAACTTATTATTTTCTTTCACAGGACAATCGCTCCGCATGTCCTGTAATATCGCTCTGAATAATCCTTTATTATTCCCGGTATCCGGGAAAACGAGCCTGCACTCCTTTTCGCACAGATTGCGCTTTCTTTTTTCCCAGCAGATCACATTCATTACATTGAAGTTGTGCCAGTCGCTCCGCTCCTCATGTTTCTTTGGTATGTCCGGTGTAAATGCCGGTGGCAACTGGTTACGCAAAGATTGCCGCACCGGGCAATATTGCCTGAACGACGCATCCGCTACAGTTAATATCCGCCTGCCCTCCTCTGTATCGTAACATCGTATCAGACAAGGGCTTTTACAGCATTTCAGCGTAAAAGCCCACTGGCACACAAGTAATTTAAAATCTTTCATAGCGTGACTCACCGTCCCCGTCATCATATTTTTTCACCAGTGTAATCCCTGCTTCCGTTTTTAGGACGTTAATTATCTTTGACATTCGGCTCACATTTAAATCTAACGCCATTTCCAGAGCCGCTCCGTATTCTTCATCGTTGACCATGCGGTCTACTTCTCCCTTGAATTCCGTAATAAAAAGATCAAACGAATGCCATTCCGCGAGTAATTTTCTCAAAAGCTTTGTCATTCTATCTTCATTCATCATAACACCTCATTTCAATTCTTTTCTTAATTTTTTCTTCAACTTTTTCATCCCCTTATCATAGTGATGCCAGGTGATCTGGCGACTGCGTCCCCTTTCGTTACCAATCCACCTGAAACTTTTGCGTTGTTCCACACCTATCCCGTAATACCGGCGGATAATAAACTGCTGAAATTCTGTTAACTCTGATAGTAGGTTGTCTATAAAATCCGTTTCTTCGTAAGATGTGGGCTGGAGATGGTTCTGGTGGTACACTTCGTTCACGTCACAAAACGTAACGGTCTTGTAGGCAGGAGCGTGGACTACTTTTCTTTTATCGCGGATATACGTCTTTATCGCACGTTCAATATAATACTTAGCGATCGTTAAAAAACGTGCCCCGTTTTTTTCGTCGTAATGGTCAATCGCCTCAAATAAACCAATGTTCCCTTCTGATACTAACTCATCCAGCTCAACACCAGTGTTGTAGCTGGCTACAAGCCCTAATTTCAACACAAAGAGCAAATTGTGTTTTACTACTTTATTCCTGGCTTCAATATCCCCCTTTTTCGCCAGGGCAATCAGCGATCTGACCTCTTTATCCGGCAATACCGGATATTGAGATATTTTCTCTTTATAGTAATTAATTCCCGGCATTTTAAACGTCTCCCTCTTGTATAGCATAAGTTGTGATTAATTTTAGACCTCCACAACGTCACTCTTCACCTCATTTTTTCTTTGATGTATCTTTTTTAATCCTTCTATTATGTTGAAAGCGTGTTTTTGAGTCAACCAATTAATATGATCTACGCCGGTATTTTTTTTGATAAATCCTCTTAACTGATAATAATTCCATCCTAATAAGTACATCAATTTAAATATCTTTGCCTTCTGTGCCGCGGAGAGTTTGCCACTGGGAGAATGGCTGCTTCTTTTAGGCAGGCTCTTATTCAATGCTGAAATCAACGCATTTGCCTGCTTTATCGTTAATTTGGAAATCCTTCGTGTACCTGTGACACCTTCACACAGGTCACGGAGGATTTCTTCGTCCATACTCGCTTTTTTAGACATTCCCCAAATAGCTCTTATCTGACTGTTACTTGCCTTCATTTTTTTTACCATCCATTTCTACAGTTGACTTTGTTTCCATTTTGGCAACCTTGTACCAAATCCGGTCTCTCTCAATAATTTGCAGCCCGATATTCGCGAGTTCCTGAATAGATAACCCGGCGTTAATTATCTCTCGCTTGTTTAAGCTCCGCTTGACGCTGACGAATTTTACGTCCTTGATCTTATTGTTCGTAATGCGGAGGAACTTACTCCCTCCCATGTCGATTATCTTTTCAAGGACTTGCTGCCATGTCCAGTTTGGTAGTAAATCAAGCCTCTTTGAACGACGGTAACCTATGGAACCGAAGTTCAATTTGCGTGACCGGTTGCGACCTAATTTGTCCTTAATGCCCTTAAGCAGGGCCTCGTTCTTGATCTCCAGTTTTAACTTCCGATCCTGCAACTGTTTTGTTTTCGTTCTGGCCCTGGAGAGAACCTTTTCGATTGCCTCTGCCTTTTCCGCCTCTACTTTCTCCAGGCGTGCCTCAATCTTCATGACCCGCTTTAAATTCAAGTCCATATCATTAAAGATTTTTTGGGCTATCTTCTTTTTGCGCTTCTTTGTGGGAGTTGCTTTCATATTCATTGTTGACCTCACAGGTTAATTATTTCTTTTGAGTATTTTTTCTTTTCACCCGTGCACGTAGAAACCACGTACACAGAGCCATTACCGCCGTCAATTACTTCGGCAACACAAATAACGTTTTTGTTCTGGGTCTTTCCCTTCATGAACGTAATCGACCGGGCACAATTCCCGCAGTGCATTTCATCACCTCTTTTATAATTCGGGGCCGGTAGCCACAATTTTCTAAGCATTTAATCACCTCCTATTTCATGGTCATATTTTTATTAGCTAAATCCAGGATTTTTTTAGTAATTTTTCCCCCGGACATGCCACTCACATTTTCCAATAACTCAGTTAACTGACGAACGCTGCCTTTTGAATAATCCCAGGCAAGATTCGACATTTCCTGGGGAATCCCCGGACAATAGTAATTGGTAAACTTCGTAGCATCCGCCTGATCAAGATCAGGCAGGTTCCGCCGGATGGTAATACGACTGTATATCTGGTCGCATTCACGCATACCCGAAATTATTCGGTCTATAAACTCAGGTGCACCACTCAAAACAACACCACAGCCGGATAGATCGTGGATGCTTCTGATTTCTTCCAGGGCATCATAATAGCCGGTTGTTGTCCTCGTAAGGCGTTGTACCTCATCAAAGATTAGCAACTTTGGTTTACTTTTCAGGTATGTAATGATCCGGTCTTCAATCATTCCTGAATCATTCCTAATAGATGTGCCCAATACCCCGGCAACTTTTCGCACTAATTTAAATGTACTGCGATATACCGGGGTTACAGTAATCAGGGCTGTTTCCGGGTTATGCTGCATATAATGTTTTATTGCCGTCGTCTTACCACGACCGGCTTTGCCTGTCAGGGCAATCATTTTATGTCTTTTATAAGCTACGTCCAATGCCTCTAATGCTATTTTAGCCGCCTCTGTAAATATAAATGGCTCATCATTAACAATTTCCTCTCTCTTCTCAGTAAATGCCAAAAACTGCATTACCTTACTTTCGATAGTCACGACATCGCCCAGGTATTTCCCATATTTCCACTGATTTAACGTTGCCGGAGAAAGACTCATCATAGTGGCTATCTTATTCCAACTTAATGATTTATACTGGATATATTCATTAAGCATTTTTACTAATTCTTCTCGCTTAGTTGGAGATAATGCAATCTCGTGTTTCAATGCTAATGGGGTTGACATAATGTTCCTCCGCTAATAATTTATTAATTGCTTTCTTTGTTACCTGTAATTCACGGTTCAACGCGTTTGCTTTCTTAATCAATCGATCATATCGTTCTGTTAAATCTTTCATGATTCTTCCTTTCGTGGTTTATTCTTAGGCCCAAATTTTTTCACAATCTCATCATCAGTGTAAAATAGTAACCTCGGTTCCCGTTCTAACTCCTCCCTGGCCTCTGCTTTCATCAGCATATTTTCCCTGTGGTTTTCCAGCAATTGTAGCTCTTCAGCATCAAGGTTAGCATACTCACTATTTACAGCCTGTTTCATTTCTTCCGGCTGTTTAGTTGCTTCGTATTGCTCTTTGCTCTTGATCGCCTTTTCATCTTCCGTTCTTAATTTAATAATTGAAGCTTTTTCAGGTTCTTTGTCAGTGACTTTATTTTCCCTGGTTTTATTTAATTTATTCACTTCCGCCGGTTTCTTCTTCTCGTAGAGTGAGGGGACATTTTTAATCATAGCAAGTTGAGCTTTTCTCGCTCTGCCCATTTTCGCATAATCTTCTTTTGTAGCTCCCATCCGGTAATCTTTTTCTCTTGTGACCTCCGCAATAAACTCCGTTCCCCGGTACACATACAATCTGCCAGCGTCATTGAAGTCATAACGAACATCAAGTTTTTCCCCTACAAAACATTTCTCTATTAGTTCGGGCGTCCTGAACCGCCCGTTAAACATGTGTATACCGTCATTCCAGAATCGCACCTGTTTCTTTCTCATGAGCAGAAAATCAAGATTACGAGCAGGAATCCGTTCAACCGTCACATTTTTCCACAGGGACATTGGGGTCTGGCCGTCAATCCCGGAATGTTCCCTGTTATTATAATCATCTAACATCTTCTCAAGCTGATCTCCAAGTTCATCAAAATGGAGGAGTGCCCCATTCTTTAATTCTTTTTTTAATTTCTCCGGGCGTTGTTTATTATCCCGTCCACACCAGCCAGGGATATACTGCTCAAGACGCCACGCGATGTTGCGAAAAAACGGTTCAATTGGCTTCGCCCGTGCGTTGTAAGGCAATGCCGGAATGGCCTGAATATTAAGGCTCTTAAGTATAGATTCTGTTTCCTTGTGATAACCAATTGCACCTATTTTTTTAACACGACCATCTAAATAATGGCAGCGATAGTCTTTGCCATTATCGACGTAAACATTCGAGGGGATGCCGCAGCACAAAATTCCATTGCGGAGGGCCAGGGCGATTGTGTGTGAATTGGGTCGAAAAGAAAGACACCAGCCAACAAGTCTTCGGGATCGTAAATCTAACCAGGCCGTTACCCAGGGTCGCTTGATAATGGTTTTCTCTTTGTTCGCGTATACAAAAACATCAAGCTCCCGGTGATCTCCGCACCAATATTGGTTTATAAAGAGATCGTCAAAGTTACGCCGCGCGATTGGCTCATACGTTTTACTCCAGGCCTTTTTACCATCACGATAGTATATCTCCTTTGCCGGTGGGATTTCTTTAATAATACTACGCACTGTGTGATAGCCGGGGCAGTGTATTTTATTATTCTCCCGGCAATATTCTTTCAGGTACTCATAGACATGCTGGATTTTGGGCCGTGTCAGTTGCAGATATTTGGATTGGATAAGATCAACAATTTCCTCATCAACACCCTTATAGCGCTTTCCTTTCCCTTTTCCGTATTTCGGCATTAGCGCCAATATCTGCTCTTGATGAGTCTTTTTATTATAATAATAGTTGAAAATCCACCGGTTAAGCGTTCGTGCCGATATGCCGTTCTCCTCTGCCAGTCGTTTCTTTTTAGGGCCACTGGTGTCTTTATCTTCATACTCATATTGTAACGCTCTTTCTATGATTGCCAGGCGCTTGAACGCCTGGTCAACCTGCCAGTCCGGGTATTCTGCTAAATTAATACCCGCGATCTCATCAACACCGTTTATTTGATAATAACTATAAAAGACTTTAAGCTGCTCATGTCTTGGTAAAGAATCATACTTGATCCAGCGCTTGATTCCTCCCCGGCCCCCTTTGCCGGGTTTTTCGATGATTAGGTATTTATTCTTTTGTACCCAGCGTTTTGCTGTAGCATAGTCAACCTCTAAGTACATACTCAAATCTCCGATTGAAATTAAATCTGGTAATTGTTGCATTTTAAAGTCCTCTCGATAATAGTTATATTACTAATTCCAACTGCCCTAATCTTTTTTGCAATTCTCTCCGGTTCTTTGTAGTGATCTGCTTTATTGCAGGATTTTCCGATTGGATGTTATTCCAAAAGAAAATGGCGTCCCGCTTAAAATCATACTTAATCGTAGCTGGACGCCGTTTACACTGTGAATTTGTACATTCGATCTGAAACTTTTCACCAATAACCCGATAACGTCGATTGTTATCAAATCCATAAATATCGACTAAAATCAATTCAGGGGATTTGCCACAACATGGGCATGGGATTAATTTCATTCTTGTCGGGATCATTGTCTCCACCTCCAATAAATTTATTTTATACTCGTTTAACCTCGGTATTTAGTGTTTTAAGAGCCTTCTCCAGTGGCTCAATAATCCATGATTTATGGCCTGGCACTTGATATTCATTTAATTTTGCTCTCGGAGAAATGCCCTCTCCACTAACCTGGCGTCTTGCAAAATCCAACGCCTCCCTTACTTCAAACATAGCGTCTCTAATATCGATCTTTCTCATGTTACACCTCTTCTAAAATGATTTCCATTTGTCCGTTATCTTGTTTAATTCTTTTTCTGACGCCTTCTGAATATTCCATCAATCTTGTAATAGAGCCATTAATAACTGTAATATCATCGTGTGAAGAATGATTTAACAGCTTTTCAATGGTGTTTAAACACTCTTTTTGAAACATTAACATCATCTCCGCTTTTTCCATGCGGTTCCTGGCAGTGCGCGGCGGCCTGGTAATCAGATGCCCGCATTCACTGGCAATCACTTTAAGTACTGAATAATCCTTTGTCGATGCCATTAACGGGACCAACTTTTTCAGCGGGAAATTACACCCGGAGCCGCCGGTATCCGGCAATACGCTCCGGTATAAATAATTTAATGAAATCCCCAGGTCACCGGCTATTTCCTTCGGTGATTTTCGTTTGCTTTTATGCACCGTCCTCCACAGCGCTTCCTGTAGTTTTTCCATTTTCGACCTCGCTTTAATCTCAGTTTCGTAACCCATAATAAGTACGTCCATTATTTTAATTGATTTTTGTAGTTTAATTTCCTATATTAACGGTATGAAATAAAAAGCCAGGTTAAGCAGCTTTTTTTAATTTCTGCTGGTCTTCCTGGTATTTTTCCCAGAGATTGTTGATATAATCTATTACAGCCTCGTTCCCAGAACCATTTTTAATGATAGCATGAATTGTCTTTATGTTTTTATCCAATTCTCTGGCTAATATTGATTGTGTTAATTCTAAATCGATAAGCATTTTTTTTATTTCTTTGGGAGGGACTTTAAATCTTTTCGGACTTGGTATAGCTTCTCCTTTCGTATACTTTTCAAAAAGGTCGTTAATGCACTCGACAACCTTTTGATGTGTACTATAACCTTTTATTACAAGATGAACGGTAGAATAGGATATACCAAGTTCCTTTGCAATATGTGTTTGGGTTAACCCCAAATCAGACAACATTTTTTTAATTGTGTCTTTAGAAGCGTTTAATGAGATGGGTGGATTTTGTGACATAATTACCTCCAAAAATTAATAATTATTTCGTATTACAATTAAATATACAAAAAATTTCTATAACTGTCAAGAAAAATCTGAAAAATTTTCATATTTATGAAAGAAGACATCCAAGAAAGAATTCAGATTATTTTAGCACACCATAATCTGACTCAGAAACAATTCTGTAAGTATACAAAGATAAAAGAAGCGCTACTTACGGATATTCTCAAAAAAAGAAGTAACCCTGGATTCAATACTTTGTATAAAATTTATAGGGCATTTAATGTCAATTTACATTGGTTGGTAACAGGGCAGGGGAAGGACTCTTCCAGAGACGGGTGGAAAATAAATCCTATAGCCCATGATTTTGATGGGGGGCCAGAAACTTCTGTGGGAGATAGGTTAGAGCGTTTAATATCTATCATGGAAATAACTCAAAAACAGTTAATGGCTGATACCGGAATTAGATTAGCTTCTTTAGCAGGGATTTTACGCGGGAAAAGTAAACCTAACTTAGACACTCTACTGCGGTTATTTGTTAGATACAATGTGAATTTGCATTGGATTATTACTGGAGAGGGGCCAGAGTTTTACGAGGACAACATAATAAATCTAATGGTGGAAAGCAAGAACGATAAACCTGACCCCGAAGATGACCTCATAGACATTGACCCTTTAATATTAGGGGAGATTATCGACATACTAAAAAGAATCCCTATAGAAAAACAAGAGGCAATATTACAATTAATAAAAGCTCAAATATCTTTAATGAAATAAGTGCTTATTTGTTTGTAATCGCTACAAACTAACAACGAGTGTCAGATTGTAAAGCACGGTGCGCCTACTCGACATCTTAAAAAATTAATGTCATTACTTGTGTTTATTAGAGTTAATACAGTCAACACCTCGTGCGCCTACTCATGCGCCTTCTTTTAATCGGTAGTTAATTTGAAGGTAAATAGTACTATAAGCTGGTAGTACTTGAAATCATCAAAAAATCCGACCGAAAAAACCAACTCCATGACACTTTCGGGGATCATCATATCATACCAAAAAACAGCATATTAAACAGTTCTTCAAGAAAGTGTTTAAAAATTAAACGGTTTTTAATGGGACAAACTAATTACAAACCGCTCTCGTAAGTTCAATCTTTTCCCCCCAAACTTGGCATTTCAAAGTGGTGACATTTCCCCAATAAAAACACCCGATAATCTTTGTTATTTTTGGTTTTGTGTGGTCGCAAAAGTAATTCCAAAATAAGACAAAGTATTATCAACCCTATAATCCCCCCACGTAGAGAAAATTCATGAATTTT
>Ga0180433_10002847_pt1 | contig 26107 bp, 25 predicted proteins | sample SS_ome_8_FD_132980 | JGI IMG/M metagenome (GOLD analysis project Ga0180433, IMG submission 132980) | Hypersaline lake sediment archaeal communities from the Salton Sea, California, USA - SS_1_D_1 metaG | ecosystem: Environmental > Aquatic > Non-marine Saline and Alkaline > Hypersaline >... | reverse complement strand
GAAAAAAGGAAAATAAAAAAGGAAATTACACCAAACAATGAAAAAAAATTAAAAACTACTAAAGAACTACCTTTAAAATATGATATTTATAGAAAATCTACTCATTTAGTTGTTTTAATGATTATTTTATTTTACTTTTCAATTTTTTACTTCGAAGGAAATATAATGCTTTTTAATCAAAATTTAGTAATTTTTTTAGTAGGAGTCTCACTGATTGGTCTATTAACTGCTGATTTTGTAAGAATTTTAAAACCTGATATTTATCCATTAAAACCCGTGAACAGAATATTAAGAGAAAAAGAATTACACATGAGAGTAGGTTCTCATATTTCAATGGCTGTTGGATGTTTTTCTACAATACTTCTATATGGCATTTTCCAACCCTTCGGACCTTTATGCATTTGTACTTCTATTACAATGGCAATCTTTGGAGACATCTCGTCGAATTTAGTAGGTAGGACAATTGGGAGAAAAAAAATACGAAACACTAATAAGACCTATGAAGGGCTCCTTGCAGGATTTTTATCAACGCTCGTTTCAGGGATTATCATCTTATACTTACTAAGAGATTATTTTCTTACGAGTACTTTAAGTTTTCTTGTCTTACCTATTACTGGCTCTCTTATTATTGGAATATTAGATTTTTTTGATTTAGAAATTGACGATAACTTAACCTATACGTTCATTAATGCTTCAGTTTTATTTTTTATTTCGCTTTTTATTGCTTGAAACAATTACACCTTCTACAAGTTTATCAGACAACACTTTCTTGACTATAATTTGCCTTTTCTCTCCTATTTGATTTGAAGCGTTTTTTATTAATACTTTAGGACCTCCCTTAATAATATATCCAATAGCATCAGACTCATTAAAAAAACTAGTTTCTGCTATAAATACATCGAAATATTGGTTGATCATCTCTTCTTTCTTCATTTTATTAAAATTTATAATTGACCTTACGAGTTTTTTTCTATATCGATTTAACTCTTTATTATTTTGTTTCAATAGTTCTCGTTTATTTTTAAGCAAATAAAACGGAGAACCAGGAAATTCTTGATATTTATAGATTGTTATTTTATCAACACCTAATTTATATAATTTTCTAACAAATTCAATGCTCTGCGTTATATAATTTACGTTCTCGCCCGGTAAGCTATGCATGAAATAAACATGTACGCGAATTCCACTTAAAATAACATTTTTTATTACATTTAAAGTACTTGAGGGTGAATAAGGTCTACCTAGTTGATAAGCAAATTCATCAGAACCAGTTTCACATCCAATAGATAGCACGGCATTTGGAATATTAGATAGAATTTTTATAGCTCTTTCTGTACATAAGCTTGCTTTAACATTTTCAATAAAAATCTGTATTTTTTGCTCTTTTACTGGTTTCATATTTATAATATGATTGATAAGGTTCTCTAATGCTTCATAATTTGGCTCAGGAGGTATATTTGGTGTCGTGAGGATGCGATTTTCAATCAAATCTTCTCGTTTATAATCTAAAAAGTCTGGACCACCTAGAACAATTCTTCTAACGCCAATTTCCAGCAATCCTTCAATTTCAGAAACCACATTCTTTACATTACGAGATTTTGGAAAACCAAAAGTATTAATCGTTGAGCAAAATCCACATCCAGGAGGAATATTTGATGGACACTTCAAGTTTTCATGAATTTCGCCTCCTTTACATTTAATGCAGGTTTCAAGACATTTTCGATTTTCTATTAGTTCAAAGCGCGTTCTAAAATAATTTGAACACCCTCGTACACATTCCACATATACTCTCGCAGATTTGTAATTCTCGTATTGTTTTATATGTTCTAGAAATAGTTTTGGATGCTTGACCTCTCTAAATTCTTTAAGATATGAAGATGGCTCTGTGAAAGAAAGCATTCCAGCAAATCGAAAAGAAATTCCATTTATATTTTTTAGAGCGTTAAAAAATTCTTCACTAAGTCTTTCATCATTCTTTAAATATAATTCAATAATTGAACAAAGCTTTAATTCTCCTTCTCCAAAAACAGAGATATTAGCTTCAATTTTATTTAAAAGAGTTTTATCTGATGAGATTGGGCCACCAACGACAATCATCTTTTTGTTGTTTACATCTCTCCATAGTCGGATTATTTTTTTTACTGATTTTATATCCATGGACATCGCAGAAATTAGGCATACATCAAAATAACTTAAAAAATCTTTACCCATTCCCTTTTTTAAAATGACATTTTCAGCTCTAATTATTTTAATATTCAATTTTTCAATTTTTAATTGATTCAAAATCCCTGCAATTAACTTTGGACCGCCTCCGATAAAATCCCGCGAGAATTTTCTTTTTTCTTCTCCAATAGCGAGACAATCTACAATAAGGATGTTCATTTTTCCAACTTAATAAAAATCATGACAAAGTTTTTAACTCTCTTTAATACTATCGTATACTAATAAACTAGCATAGTATTATTATTTTATCAATATTTTAATTAAAAACATCATGAAAAATCATGTCTGAAGAAACTCTTAAAATTGGAAGAATATTTAAAGGAACGGTCATCGATCACATAGATGCGGGTTTAGCAATTACGATTTTAACTCTTACTGGCCTTGAAAATTCTCCAAATTTAATAACAATTGGAGTTAATGTGCCTTCAAAAAAGATGGAAATAAAAGACATAATAAAAATTGAAGGAGTTTTTCTTAATGAAGTTCAAATGCAACAAATCTCAATTTTATCACCAATAGCAACAATTTCACTTATTGATAATTATAATGTCATTGAAAAGAAAAAAGTAAAAATTCCAAAAGTAATAAAAAAACTGATCTTATGCGTAAATAAGACATGTATTACTAATTCTGAAAAGGAACCTATTAACACGGAATTTTCGGTTTTAGAAGAAAAACCCTTGAAACTTCAATGTGTATACTGCGACAGAATATATAAATTAGACGAAATTATCTTTAGTTCAAAAGAAAAAGTTGAAAAGAAAATAAGCCAAAAATTTCAATTGTAGAAAAGGAGTTCTTGAGAGATTTAACTAATAGTGAATACCTGTAATTGAGATGTAAAAAGTCACTCCTAATAATTTTAATGTAGTATGTAATATTACTCCTACAATCATGAACATGAAAAAGAAAACGCCAAGACCGGGTCTTAACACATTTTTCCAAGTCCATTCTTCCTTATCAAATTCATATCCTAATACATAATTAACTACAAAAGGAAATACAAGCATAAAAAATAACATCCAAAAAAGCAAAAGCCACCCTACAAATCCAATCAACCGTAAAATGAAAACACTTAAAGCACCAGTAACCGCTTTAATCCAGTATAAATTTGTTTCTTTTCTTAATCGAAGATCTAAAGCGGATTCTTTGATAGGTTTTTGTTTTATTTTATCCTCTTTTGAATCTATTTGTTTTTGAAGTTGTTTCTGCTTTTTCTCAGCTAATTTTTTCTGTTTCTGCCTCTCTTTTTTCACATTGACTTTATGACGGCTACGTATTTTCTTCTTTGGTTGCATAAAATAGATAATAAATCACACATAATAAATATTTATACATATTATATTCACTGTAAAGAGCATATTGAATTTACTGTAAAAAGCATGGCTCGTGTAAATTTTTCAAATTTTGATGTATTCGCAATTTCAAAAGAACTTGATGCAATACTAGCCGGTAGCTCTATAATTAATGTTTATGAAGTAGAAGATTTAGTTATATTAAAATTGAATACACGAAAAGAAGGGCGAAAAAATCTTATTGTTAAAAGCGATTCTCGAATAAATTTAACAGATTACGATTACCCTATTCCGAAATATCCTAGTCAATATATAATGTCCTTGAGAAAATTTCTTAAAAAAAGAACGATATTAAGTGTTGCTCAATTTAATTTTGATAGGATAATAATACTCGAGCTGAGCAATATTGATTCCAAACCATGGAAATTCATAATCGAACTCTTTAATAAAGGAAATTTTTTATTGCTTAATGAAAACAACATCTTAAAATTCGCAAAGAAATATAGAAAATTTAAAGATAGAGATGTTTTAGCAGGTAAAGAATTTATTTTTCCTAAGTCTCGTGGAAAAGACTTTTTAACAATTAATCAAGAAGAATTTAGGGAAATCGTCCGAGAATCTGATGCAGAAATTGTTAGAACGCTCGCAAGAAATATTAACATCGCAGGGCTCTATAGCGAAGAAATTTGTTTAAGAGCGGGGATTAATAAAAAGAAGATTGGTAAGGAGATAAACAATGATGAATTGGATACATTATATAGCGCTTTTAAAAAGTTAAGAAATGAATTTCTTTTTGGAGATATTAATGCTTATGTTGTCCTTGATGACAATGGATCGGAAGTAGATGTGCTTCCTTTTGAACTTGAAACATACCAGCAATATGAAAAAAAAAGTTATCCCTCATTTAACAGAGCTGTAGACGAATTTTATTCTAAGATTGACACTGATAACCTGAAGAAACCGATTGATCAGCGAATCAATCAACGTATTAGTGCTCAAGAAAAAATATTGAACAACCAATTAGAATACATGGAAGAGCTTAAAGAGAAGAAAAAGAAATATTATATGCATGGTGATTTTGTCTATTCTCATTTTACTCCTCTTGAAAACTTATTAAATGTAATTTTATCAGCTAAAACAAAAGGTTACTCCTGGGAAGAGATCAATAATAAGTTAGAAAGTGCCAAGCTTGAAGAATTACCTGGTACAGAATTTTTTAAAAAAATAATTCCAGCAACTAAGAAGCTTGTAATAAGGATAGAATCCGATGAAGTCTATCTCGATTTAAACAAAAGTATTGGTGAAAATGCAAATATTATCTATGCTAAAGGAAAGAAAGCTGAAAAAAAGATCAAGGGGACAATACCCGCAATTGAGCAAACAAAGTTAAAGATAAAGAACTTACAAGATGAAAAGGAATTATTAGAAACCGAAGTTGAATTTCTTATAAAAAAACCTAAGAAAAAATGGTATGAAAAATTTCATTGGTTTATATCCTCTGATGGCTTTTTAATAATTGGCGGTAAAGATGCAACTTCTAACGAAATTCTATTTAAAAAATATCTCGATTCTAACGATCTAGTGTTTCATACTAATTTTCCTGGCTCACCATTAACAATTCTAAAGAATCCAGATAACATAGAGATCTCTCAAGAAGCAATTAAAGAAACAGCTGACTTTGTAGCAAGCTATTCTCGAGCTTGGAAAGAAACATGGGGTGTTGTAGATATTTTTTTTATCCACCCTGATCAAGTGTCAAAAACGCCCCCTACAGGAGAATTTCTGCCAAAAGGATCGTTTATGATTTCAGGAAAGAAGCAGTTCATAAAAAACGCAAAAACGGAGTTAGCCATTGGTTTAGAGATTTTAAAATTAGATTCTAATAATGATGAGGAAATGCAAATACTATATCCAAAAATAATCTGTGGGCCAATAAATGCAATTAAGGCTTCTATTGAAGAAAATATCCTTGTTATAAATCCATCAAAAGGAGGGCTTTCAAAAGGAAAGCTTGCGAAAGAAATTAAGTCATTTTTTATAAAAACCTCACCAGATGAATTAAAAAAATGGATTAAGCTTCTCTCTGTTGATGATATTATTTTATGCCTTCCCACAGGATCGTCAACAATGAAAAAAAGGATTTAATGCTTAATTTTTATCCACTGATTTATTACAGAAATGTTTTTATAATCATCAAATAAGATACCATCTATCCCCATTTTTATTAGAGATTTTATTTTTTGTATTGGCTCTTTATAATGGATAAAGTCCCAAGCTAATGCTTTAATGTGATGTTTTTGACATGTTTTGATGAATTCGGGTGTAATAATGCTTGAACGCAAACTAATCAAATCAATTTTCAATGACAATCTTTCTTTTTTTCCTAAAGCCATAAATTTAGACAGAGATAATCCTTTTCCTTTTGTAATATTATAACAAGTTGTCGAATTTGGGGTTACTGTTTTTATTTCTTCTAATTCGTTAAAATATCTTCCACTAAAGATACAGTCTTTTAGTAAATCACATCTTTTGACAAGTTCTAAAACTCTAAATGTTAGCTTTTCTTCCTTTAATTCAATCATGAATTTAATTTTGCTTTTAAAAGCATCTAATACTTCTGATAATAGTAATATATGACCTTCATGTATTTTCAATTTATATTTCTTTATTTCGGGTAATGACATATTTTTTAGCTTACCCGTCCCATTTGTCGTTCTATTAATTGTTGAATCGTGAAGAACAATTATTTCATCATCTTTACTTCTCCGAACATCAAATTCAATATAATTAGCGTTACATTCAATTGCTTTCTCAAATGCCTTTAATGAGTTTTCATCAAAATCAGTTCTAGTTCCTCTATGACCAACTAAATAAAACTCCGATTCCATTTTCATTAAATAAAAATCCCTATATTTAACTTTCTTGGATTAGATATAAATAAGACACTATTATTATAAGTCCAAATAATGTAATACTAAATACATAAATATTTCGAATCGTTTGAAGTAAGGATAAGCAGCAAAGAAAAACAATTTCTTTCCAATCTGAAGGATTTCCTAATAGATCCTTATAATTCCCAAGACTAACCATCATGAAGAAAAAGAATAATAATATCAAGCTAACCCTTATCGTTATTTCAATAATATCAAAAAGGTAATTTTGATATGTAAATAGATCCATGATTTGTACGGCATTAAAGAAAATAGATAATATGAAACAACTCAATCCAATTATCGTTGTTAGCAATAATGATCTAAACGCAAATTCCTCGTTAAATACTTGTCGTTCCTTTGATTTTAATTCTTTCTCCGGCTCCTTTTGAAATTTTGGCATTTTATCCTATTAAACGACCTATTTTTTTTTTTAATATAATAATTTTATAAGAATAGAAAACAAGAAAAGCCCCAATACAGCTAAAAAAGACAATTGACAATATAAATAGCACGATTTCTGTGAAATTGGATTCTGAAGGTAAAGGATCTTGTATATCTACCAATACATTGTGGCTTTTTATGACTCCTCTTGGATACAATTCCCAATCTCCATAAGTTATATTGAAAGCATATCTACTTCCATATTCTAAAAAAACATCATCATTATCATCAGAGTTGTCAATAGGCATGGAAAATTCATAAATTATTGTATCGGAATCATACATCTTTGCAGCTCCATTTCCATCAAAAATTAAATTAGTATCGTTATGTTTTGGGTTAAAATTGTCAACGTAACAGTCTAAATACACATATTCTCCATTTGTAAGGTTAGTAAACCGTACTATCTTAGCGTCAATAAAATCTTTTGAGCTACTTGAAGAGCTATTAGAGATAAGAATTCCAATAAATTCCGTATCGTTCCGGTATAATGGATCTAAATCAAATTCAATAGAAACATAAAGATTCGTATTATCTTGCATTACCCTTAATGTTATAAGTAAATCCTCTAACGCAGTATTTGTTGTATTTGCGCCATCCCATTCACTTCCAAGAATTCCATCAATAATAGGAGCATCTGCAAATTCTGGAGTTATTTCTTCTGTGGCTCCTTGGCACAAAGTAATGAATACTATAGACATCACGGAAATCTGGATAAGAAAAATGTAAATGTGTTTTTTTAGTATGGTTTTTCTCAAAATTATTAGCCACTAGTTTTTTAGTTGTTCTTTTTTTCATTCATAAGATGTAAAATTAAAAGGTTAGTATAAATTTTTTTAAATTACACTATCATATTAAGTTTTTGAATACCAATCTAATCAAATTTGTTCTGTCGCTAAATAATTAGGAAGTAATACTACGCAATTAAATTTATTCAAATATGCGATAATATAATTAATAAGGCGTTTGATTTCACTTCTTGCATCTGCGTGATTATCATCACTGTATTTCGCAAATGGTTTAGGTCCAATACCTACCAGTAATCCAGATAAATCCTTCTCTCTTTTAATAAAAAACCAAAAAGGTTTATTTTTTTCGTTATCTTTCACTATTAAAAGCATCCATGGATTTAATGTCCAGTCCTCATCACCAGGACCCAATACTTTTTCTATTGCTCTACTTGTAATGTATTTCTTCGTCATTTTAACATTTTTTACTAAAGCATTGAAATAACTCCTTTTTATTTTCAAGTAACCTCCAAAATATGATTTTGCATCATATAGTTCGAGCTCTTGGCCCATTTCAGTTTCATTTGAAAATTTTAAGTAGATTTTCCAAGGTTCCATAATTGCATACTTTACGCTTTTTTTAATCCAATTTCATCAATTATTATTTCTTTAAATATATAACGAATCTTAGCAATAGATGCTATTAAATCTTTATATTTAATGTCTGATTTGTTTAGATTTAAATAGCATTCGTAGTTAAAGGATTCTCCTTTTTTTAATAGACCAGATGTGTGAATAATTTTAATCTCTTCAAGGATTTTTGATAAGATTTCAATGAAATTTTCGGTTACTTCAATTCCGGTAAATAACATTTTAATAATTTTCTCTTTTTCTATTGGATAAATAGTTAATCTTATGCATTCTTCAGTAGCTGATTTTACTACTAACATAAATGGGAACTCTTTCGAACCTGAAACATTTAAGAAAGATATATTTAGATTTAAAGGCTCGGTGTTTTCTATAATATAAGCACTAATATTTTCCATTTCCGTCATATTTCTGTTAATGAATAAAAAAAGTATAATATTTATAACTTTATATTGTAGTTAACTATTTTTTTCTCCTTATTGTTTTTATAGTTCCAGATGTTTTAATAGGAGATAATATGATTCTCTGTCCATTTATTTCTTTAATAAGGCTTAATGCTGAAATAATTATTTCTTTTGTGTTATGGGAGCATCTTAAAATTCCATATTTTTCCTCTACATTAAACTCTAATAACCATAACCCAATCTTATTTGCTTCTTTCATTCCAAAATACCGCCATATCGAATTCCATATTGAATTGAGGATCTCTTTTTTTTGGAAACTTACAGCATTATCTACAATGATCTTGAATAAAATGTATCTTTGTCTTTCTTTTTTCACCATTATTTCTATCAATCCCCTATTATTCTAACACCTTCTTCAATCATGTTCTTATCTTGACGCTTTTGGACTCTATTTAATATTAATTGAATATTATCGCTAAAAGCAGCTTTTGCTGTAGATAAAGGTATTCCTAATAACGAATGACAAATACTTATCATCGCTCTAGGGTGTCTAAAGTCATATAAATCTGAAAAATTTCCACTTATGATGTAATTAGCATTTAATTTGTTTGATAATTGTAAAAAACGATAAATATTTCTAAAAGTCTTTGATTGGAGTGATTTATTACTTACCATTAATGGAGCTAAAGAAAATTCTAAAAACGAATCATTTTGTTTAGATAAAGATATTACTCCAGGAGTGAGTGATTTTAATATATCTTTATCTGAAAATGAAATGATATCTACTCGTGAATCTCTTGCTGCGTGTATCTGAATTTCTTTATTCGATGTTTCAACTGAAAGAATATCTGAAAACTTATTATAGTTCTTAATTTTCTTTTGAAATGTGCTTATGCTATTTGGTCTTAAATTAATCCTATAAAATATGTCAATATTCGTGTTATTTCTAAGTTCTTCTTTTAATTTTAAAGGAATTTTATTCAAACTTGTGATTGGTTCTAATATTACATTTTTTATACCTAATGTCTCACAAAATTCAATTTTTTCTTTAATTTTACCGATATCATCGAAATTAGCTTTTAATCTTGATTCGAAATATTTCAAGAGGTAAGAACCTCGAAAAGTATTAACTATTATATCAATTACTTTAAAATAAGATAAATATAATAAAAAAATTTTATTAATATATTATATCTTGGTCAAAAAAAGAAAACTTTCTGATATTAGAGAAAAAATTGCAAATGGAACAGCCAGAGTTATGACTGTTCAAGAACTGATAGAAAGCATAGCTAAGGGCGAAAGAGTTCAATTTGAAGACGTGGATGTAATAACTACCGCTACAAAAGGGCTCATGAGCGGGATAACTGGAATATTATCCTTCAGATTAGCCGCTCCGAGAACAATAAGAAAATTTATTGAGGTTAGCATTAATGGTATCGATGCATATCCTGGACCATGTCCAAATGAATATTTAGGAATAATCGATCTTATCATCTATGGGACGGGGCATAGTACAACTATAGATGATTACACTGGAGGAATGCTTTTTAGAGATCTGGTTGAAGGAAAACCCGTTGACATAGTTGCAAAAAGCGTAGAGGGAGAGATTATAAAAAAAGTACTTACTTTAAAAGAAATGCAATTTGCGCGTTTAATGGGCACGCGACAAGCCATAAAAAATTACAACGCCATGATCAATCCAACAACAGAAAAAGTAGATACAATTTTTTCAGCGCTCCCCTTCAAACCAAATAATAGTCAAATAACATTTTCTGGATGCGGAGCGTTAAACCCCTTTCAAAACGATCCAAATTTTGAAGCTTTTGGTGTTGGAATGCCAGTGTTAGTTAACGGTAATATTGGACACCTTATTGGTCCTGGAACGCGCAATTACCTTCTAAAACCTAATATGATGACTATCGCAAATCTTCAAGGAATGAAACCAGAATATATGGGTTCCTTTAAAACATCTTATGGTCCTGAACCAATTTGCTCAATTGCCGTCCCAATTCCGATATTAAATGAGAATATCTTTAATAATATTATAAAATCCGATAAAGATGTACCGCTAACAATATTGAATTTAGTAGGACGCGAAAAGTTGGGAGAAATTACATACGGTGACGTATGGGATAATAATTTTCTTGTAAGGTTTGATGCGAAAAAATGTAATGAATGCGATGTCTGCATTATAGAAAAATCTTGCCCAACCTCCGCATTTAATTTAAAAACTGGAATCGACAGGATTAAATGCTTTAATTGTGGGATGTGTGCCATTGAATGCCCAGATAAAGCTTTTCTTGCGGATTTAAAAACCATTAATTTTAATGGAAAAGAAGTACCGGTTGTATTAAGACAATCCGATAGATTTGGAGCAATTAAATTGGCTCGCGAATTAAAAACAATGATACTTGAAGGCGAGTTTGAATTAAAAAAACCCACGGGTAAACTCGAATTTGCTGAACGCATGAAATAATACACATATTAACAATATTAAAAATGACAGAATTGAAAATAGAAAAATGGGACCAGCTAGGGATTGTTGTTAAAGACATCAAAAAAGCGGCTGAATTATATAGAGGGCTCTTCATTTTTAAAGGGGCAATAAATATCGTTGAACAAGATGCCACTGTAGTATATAAAGGAAAAGAGGCAAGCTTCAAGATGTTGAAAATAATGCAACACTTCGCAGGGAAGCAATTTGAAATATGCCAAGTTTTAGAAGCAACCGGTCCAAATTTATACTCCGAATTTATTGAAGAAGGACATGTTGGATTGCATCATCTAGGTATTTACACGAAAAACGCTAAAGAATTAATTAACGAGTTTAAAAATAAATATAACATTGAAATTGCCCAAATAGGAAAAGTAGGTAAACTAACCTTTACTTACATGGACACTAAAGATATATTAGGATATTATATAGAATTATTGGAATTTTAATTTTAAATTCTTTCTGATAAAATTTTACTAAAATAGTAATTATAAAGGTCATAAAATATGGATAAATTCTTAAAAGGTAAAGTTGCCTTGATTACCGGGGCAGGTGGCGATGGTTTTGGAAGAGAAATGGCAATAGCTTTTGCCAGCAAAGGTGCGGATTTAGTTATTAATGATATTAATTCTAAAGGTCTTGAAGAAACCCGCAATCTCATTTTAAATGAAAACGATGTTGAGGTTCTTATAGTTGAGGCGGACATTTCGAATTCCAATGCTGTTAAAGAAATGGCGAAAAGGGTTTTTGAAAAATATGATAATGTATTTCTGCTAGTGAATAACGCTGGAATCGAAGGAGGTCTTCAATCGTTAAAAACTAAGGAAGAAGTCTACGATCGAGTAATGGCTGTTAATTTAAAGGGTGCCTGGAACGTTACAAGAACTTTTTTTAGAAAAATGAAGGGTCAAAGAAATTTTTCACCAATTCGTGCCAAAATCATAAACATCGCATCCTGTGCAGGAACGCAAAATGGGATTAATCCCATGATTGGAATTTACAGCGCAAGCAAAGCGGGTTTGATAGCGTTCACAAAACTTTGGGCGCTTGAATTAGGTCCTAGCGATATAACCGTAAATACAATTTCTCCTGGAGTAATTATTTCGGCAATGTATGATAACGATCCAAAAAGAGGCCGCCAGTTTCTAGAATCTAGAGGAGTTAAACTACCAATAGATAGACTAGGAGAAAAAAAAGATGTTGCAGCCATTGCTTTGTTCTTAGCTTCTCCCGCTGCAGATTACATAACTGGGCAAAATATTATATTAGACGGTGGAATGACCGTTTCAATAAATAAATTGTGAGTTTATTAACTATCTTATTCGTTATGCTCTTCATCTACGAGTTTTACAAAATTTAACGTAACCCCGATTACATCTTTTAAAACCTTCTTATCCATTTTATCGTATGTATCAGTCATCGAATGCCAATGAGCGGGTTTCTTATTATTTTCTCCCTCATTAACTATAATGAATGATGCTTTATATCCTCCACGAATGTACATGCAAGCATCTGAAGATCCTAATATTGGTAACTTTCCTGATTTCATAGTTATGGCATCAGGATATTGTTTTTTATGAAGATTATATGCTTTTTTTATCCGTTCAATAACTTCTGGACTGTAAGTTACCTTATGCATTCTGTCTACTTCGGCGATAAATAGTTCAGAGCCTGTTCCTAACGACTCTAGAATAAAACCATATGATTTTTCTAATAAATCACCGTGAGCGTTCACCCATGCCTTAGCACCTTGATCTCCTATTTCTTCTGAACCCATGGAAGCGATGATAAGTTCAACGTTTTTTAATCGATTTGCACTAAAGTATTTTCCAACAGTAGCAGCTACAGCACTGCCCGATAGATTATCGTTGGCCCCATCAACAACAGCATTTCCAGTTAATCCATAGATAAGATATAGAAAGCAAGGAAACAAAACAAACCACGGGATGAAGTATATCCAATCGATTATAGTCCATTGTATCAATCCAGATAGAGGGGCGGCTAAAATCAACGAGTTTCCAACTAAAATCTGTGATATAAATTTTAATATGGACATTACCATAGTGAATAGCAAATATAGAAAACCAATTCCAAATATCTTCAAGGGTGTTTTTGTATCGGCATTCTCGTTAACCAGCCTCATCATTTTTGCCGAATCCGTGTGTCCCTCTAATATCACTCGAAACTTTATGGAGCCAGTAGGCTTAATTATTCCCCAAACATTACTAGAGGTTCCTTCTTTGAAAAAGATTTTTATCCATCGTTTTAACAAAAATAGCTCGTTATATACTACGAATAATAGAAGAAAGATACAAACTGCAGACAATATGGAAAATGGAAACATTAAAGGAATGAATAAAAAGGAGATTCCGCCGAGAATTCCACTAATCTTGATAATTCCTTGAGTATATAGGTTCGGATTAGTTTTAAACTCTTCTACGTGTGTTTCATCGCAATATTTATCAAATTCCTCCTTTATCCATAGATTTGCTTTTCTTTCCGCTTCTGAACTTGAATATCTCGGTCCAAATTTTTCGCAAATGTTTTTGATAAAATCATATGCATAGTCTGGTAAGGAATCGTCTACTTTCATTTTTCTCTTTCACTTTTTTTATTTAATAAAAGATATTTCGAGCTATATTAATATAAATCTTAAATTTTTTCCTGATAGAAACGTAAAAACTAAGAACTGAGAAAAATAATGGCGAAAGAGTTCTACTTACCACGACCCTTATTTGCTCCAATACTGGGTCGGGTTTTTTCAGAACCCCATCCTTTCTTATGAAGTCCACGAGCTCTTTTTCCAGCAGATGTTAATCCGCGAGTAACTCTCTTTGAATGTTGAGGCTCACATATCCAATTTATTTTTGGATCTGCTTTAATGACAGGATGGTTTGGATCGACAAGAATAACTTCATAATACCAATGCCTTCCGTCTGCATATACCTTATAACTATTTAATACTTGCATGTTTGGATACTTCCTTTGAGCTCTTTCTTCAGCTATCCATTGTAAGTTTTTTCCGGTAGTATATTTCGAAACACCTAATGCTCGAGGTTTTCTACCTCGTTTCGGTCTGACTTTATGCATGCCACCTTTTCTAATCCTAGCTCTAACTATTATGTAACCTTGTTTGGCTTTATACCCTAATGTTCTTGCTCGATGAATTTTGGTTGGTTTTTCTACTCTTTCAATAGAATGTCCCTTTCTATATTCAATTCCGCGATACCAATGAGGTGTCTGATATCCTGTTTCTTGTTTTTCGAAAGTTTCCTTGACATGCCTGTATCCAGACTTCATGATCACTTACTCGTATCTAGTTATATTTATAAAAATATCCCATGATATTATAATTTTTCGCATTAGATAACAATTTAAAAAAAAGGGCTCTAAAAGATTTCATTTTATAGTCTTTTTAAAAAATGTGAAACTTTCTCTGCAACTCCAACACTCGCAGAAACCTGAGTTTCAACAGTGGAACTTCCTATATGAGGTGTAAGAATCAAGTTATCCTCCACACCATATAACGATTCGTTTTTAAGAGGCTCTTCTAAAAATACATCTAAAGCAGCACCACCTATTTCCTTATTTTTTAAAGAATTAATTAACGCCTCTTCATCAATAAGAGCCCCTCGAGCTGTATTTATGATAATTGTATTTTCATTCATTAAATCCAATCTTTGTGCATTAATCATATTTTTTGTATGTTCATTTGCAGGAACATGTAAAGATATTATCTGAGCTTTTGTAACCAAATCATCAATAGAAGGATGTACGGTATAACCAAGAGTTTTTGCTTTTTCTAATAATTCGGGAATGACATCAAATATTCCAACATCCATTTCTAAAGCTGCGCATCTTTTTGCTACAGCTTGACCAATATTCCCAAATCCAATTAATCCTATTTTTTTGCCCTTCAGAACATATCCCATGTATTCATTTTTACGCCATTCTCCAACATGCATCGTTTTATCTGCTTTTGTAACATGCCTAGCTAAACTTAACATCAATCCAATTGCTAATTCCGCAACTGAAACAGAGGGCGCTTCAGGCGTGTTAAACACTTTAATATTCATCTCTTCTGCTTTCTTCAAGTCAACATTATCTAATCCAACTCCCGCTCTCCCAATGACTTTTAAATTTTTTGCGTTCTCTAATATATCTACCGTTAATTTAGTTCTAGACCTTATAATTATAGCGTCATACTTCTCAATATCTTGCTTTAGTTCTTCTGGGGTAATTGTGAAGTTTTTTATCACTTCAAAACCATTCTCTTGAAATATTTTTATACCTTCATCTCGGAACTTATCAGAAATTAATATCTTCATCTTCAACAAATATTTTTATAACTTTAATAAATTATTTTAATCAGTAAGAGCCTGTATATAAATTTAATTACAATGGGAATAAGATAAGCTATTGAACGATAACCACGAAAAGAACAAAAAAAAAACATCTGAAAATATGAAGATTCAGCAAGAAGATAGGATAAATGTTGAATATGATAAAGAAAAATTATATAGTAAATTTCCTCATTTAATGTCAGAAGTATCCAATAAGAAACAATCAATTAAAATTGAATCAATCACAAACGAGATTGAAAAAGTAGGGAATGAAATAATTCCAATAAAAGACACAAATCTCCCTAATGAATTAATTAATCCTGGTGCAATCGATTTTTTAAGGAGGTGCACTACGAATGAAGAAGCTTTTGAAATTATTGATTACTTACTACAGAGAAAAGAATTAACGCAACAAGAGTATGATGAATTTCATGATCAAATCGTCCAAGAAGGAGGTTTAAAAAAATTAATAGAAGAAAGCGGAGGTTTTAAAAAAGAAGGCTATTATGAAAGGAAGTATTACAAAAAAAAATAACTGTTAATATTTATTTGATAAAAGTATAGATTAAATTTATGTTAATGATGAACTCAATGACAATTAGAACTACTTTGCTCAAGTTGTAATGATGATGTCGCCCCAATCTGAAATATAAATTTATTTAAATAATCATTATTGAACAGTTTCTAATTCTTTTTTAAAATTGATTCCTTTTTCTTCTAAAAAATACTGCTCATCATTTTCTCGAATTAAATTTAGATCTAACAAAACAGGTATTCTCCCTTTAATACAAGCAATAGGAAGTCCCGAAAATAGTTTTATGGTTTCAAAATCTTTCGCGCCTTTGTCAATGGCAATTAATATCTCAATACCCATATTTCCTAGAAGATACTTTAAATCCTCCAAAGATTCTTCTCCCGACATTATTATGTTTTTTCCAAATTAATTGTTATTGAATGTAATTAGCTTTCTTATTCATGTTTTTATTCTTTTTTTATTTCTGAAGAATCTTTTTTAGGGTTAGAAGATAGATCTTCTAAAAAAGTTTTTATTTTCCTTTCTTTTGGATTTAGATCTACATTGTCTCTTGCATCTCTTAGTAGATCTGCCATCTCTTCTTGTTTTTGTAGCTGGTCGAAGTTCTCTATTTCCTCTATCTTTGGAGTATATTTATCAGCTATTACTGGTTTAGCCTCCTTACCTTGCAATACTCTCCTTAAAAATTCTGGAAAATCTGTAGTTATTTGGAATTCCGTTTTTAAAAAAATATATTTCTCTTCATTGAAAGTAATTTCTTCTATGAAGTCATTTTCTTTTAAATATTTAAAATTATTCATTAACGAATCTAAAGTTCTTTTAGGTACTATTTCAGATAATTTATCCCTTGGAATCAAACCCTTCCTTAATTCTGAAAGAATATTATATTTTCTAGGGTCTGCAATGACTTGAAAAATTAAAAATGAATCCTCCAAAGTCTTTTCTTTATCCCAACTCTCATGTTCGCTAAAATATTCTACAATCAATGGAAGTACTAAATCATTCAAATCATTTTCAATATCAAAGTTTTCAATTACACTAAGGGTAGGGATTCTCTCGGCATTTATTTCTTTTAATAATAGAATATAGGTATCTTGTGCAAGCGAATTCTTATTGATAATTTGTCTCTCAACAAGAGTTTCGATCATATCATCGAAGTTTTTATGAACAAAATTTTGATTGAACCAGTAATCAAGATCATTCAATTTTATTGGTCCTTTTGAAAGTTTATTCAAAGTATCAAATATTTCTCTTTTACTTAACAATAATGCAATTTTTTCCTCTTCGCTCTTTTCTCTGGTATCTTCAAGCACGGTTCTATATAAATCTTTTATATACACTTTCATCTTCGCGTCTTTTTCAATGATAGAATCTGAATAATCTTCGTAGTTATTCAAGTCATTTATATAAAAAGCAAAAAAAATATCGTCATTTGCTTGTAGCATTTTAGAAAAATCAGTAAGGATATTTTCAATTTTACTTTTTACATTTTCTATCTCAATAGTAGATTGTTGTTGATCAAAAATAACCGATGCCATGAGCATTTCCTTATTTCCCCGTGCTAAATCGGAATGTATCTCGAAGTAAAAATTCATTGAATATAAATTTTCAAAAGAATGAGTGAAAAAACCTTCTTGAAAAGTTTGATCCATTATATTTGCGATAGTCATGGACGATTGTTCGTCTAGCATTGATTCTGGGTATGAATATGCATTAATGGGCCCAATCTTTCTGTGAAAATAACTTAGTGTAACGACACTCTTCAATTGTCAAATCTCCTTCTTTATATAATTGTACATTTTTAAAATATTTGACGCAAAATCTTATTGTACAAGATAACATATAATCTTATAGATAAATAAATTTATCTTAACTAAACACCTATTTAGGGTAATTAAATAAATATTTTAACGAATAACATCATTTTAAATGCATTAAAATTGATATTTTAAATAAGATATATAATTGAGATTATGTGTCCAATAAAACTCGTTGCATTCGACTTAGATGATTGCCTTTTTGACTCAACGGGATTATCAATGAAAGCGAGATTAAAAGGAATTGAAGCAATGATTGAATTAGGTTTATATGTTGATCATGAGAAGGCTATAGAAACGATTCAGGAAATAGTGGATGAATATGGTTCAAATTTTTCTAATCACTACGATTATTTCATAAGAAGACTAAATCATCTAAATTATAGATTAAAACTCTCTTATAGCGATCGATATAAATATATTGCTGGAGCTGTGAAAGCTTACCATCAAGAAAAAGTAAACTCAATTAAACTCTACGACGATGTTGAAGATTGTATTAAAAAACTGAAAGAAAACTCAATAAAAACAATGATTATAACTGATGGGCTCCCAATCAAGCAATATGATAAAATATTAAGACTTGGACTAGATAAATTGATCGATTTAGTAATCATTTCTGATGAAATTGGGATAAGAAAACCCAATCCAGATTTGTTTGAATATGGCTTAAAAGAAGCTGGAGTAAAAGGTCCTGAAGCTATTTATGTTGGAGATCGAATAGATAAAGATATTGTTCCTGCGAACTTGAATTCTATTCATAGTGTATACATTCATCGCGGAGGTAAGCATGATAAAAAGGAAGAGAGTGCTGAGCTTCTAGGTGTAAATAAACCTGATTTTGAAATTGATACCTTATTAGAAATTTTTGATATTATTGAAGAATTAAATAATAATTTAACCAAATGATAAAATAAATGAAAGTAGCTTGTATTCAACCTGAATTGTTACGAGAGAGAGAGAAATGTTATTCAGAAATCGAACGGTTAATGAAGAATGTATTAAATCAGCATGATCAATGTGAAATTGCCTGTTTACCCGAAAGATGGATTCCTTTCTCAGAAGATATACCAGGAAATTTTCAAAAAGAGCGTGGAGAAGATTACTCATTCGTTAAAGAATTATCGAAAAAATTTAGCATAAATCTATTATCAGGGGCAATATGGGAAAAAAGAAATCAATTAAAAAAACCGATAATAACATGTTATTATTTTAATGATAAGGGTGAGGAAATCGGAAGGCAGGATAAAATTCATCTTTACTCATATGAACGCCAACATTTTGAACCAGGAAAAACATTAAATATATTCAAATTAAATGCTTTTTATTTTTCTATCTTAATTTGTTTTGATATGGCTTTTTACGAAACACCCCGATTGGCAGCAGAACACGGAGCAGATTTATTGTTTTCTCCAACCCAAATACGAGAAGATGGTATCCAAAACTGGAAGATTTACTTACAAGCGCGTGTTCTTGAAAGTAGGATCCCCGTAGCAGCTTGTAATACGATAGGAAAGATTCAGGATAGAACCTTCCCCGGAAATAGCAAGATAATCTCTTTTATTAAGGGATATATTACACCATCGAAATTAAAAGTAATAGAGGGACCTTTTAACTCAAGCGGATTTGTCTACGACGATATTGATTTGAAATTTCCAAGAAAATTGAGAAGAATTCGTCTTAAAGAGAAAATAGACAAGGATACTATAAATGTGAGAAATGTTGGCTAGTGTTAAATAGAAAATATTTTCTATATATATAAATCTTAATTTTTACTTTTTATGACCCCTGTGGGGGGTGGGGTTTATATAGGTATAACAATAATAAGATTAAATCATAAAAGAAAAAGGAAAAAAAATGATTACTAATTCAAAATTAAACGATAATATTGATTACATTGGACCACGAGCCATTTATGATCCAAATTTTATCCCTCCTCAACTTTTATTTAGAAAAAAGGAAGAAGATACCTTATCATCTATTCTTTTGGATTCTATCTCGGATGACTTTTGTTTCAATGCCTTATATCAAGGAATTTATGGAATTGGGAAGAAAGCAATTGTGGAAAAAGTTGTTGATAATCTAACCAGAAGTGAAGAAATTCTATTAAATATTAAAAAATTTAGCATTGATTGTAGAGATAAGAATTTAGAAGAGTTACTTGTTTCAATATTAGCTGAGATGAATAAAGTTCTCAATCTAAACATGAGCATTAATTCCATTATTAATTCAGATACCTCTCACTTGTGGAGCATCTTTAAACTCGCCTGTAAAAAACACGAAGGATATCTAATTTTAATTTTCAACAATATCGAATATCTAAAACCTGGTGTTTTCAAGAAATTTTTATTATACGGAAAAGAATCAAATGTTACTATTATTTCTACTATCAATAAAGTGTTGAGAGCTTCAACATTAGAAATATTATCTGAATTTGATATTAAAAAGAAATTAAGCTTTTTCTCATACAAAGAATTAAATTCTATATTAAAACAAAGAGCATCTCTTACGTTTTCTCACTATATTGATAAAGAAATGATAAATTTTATTACTGACTTGGTTTTTGAACATCACGTGCCCGTTCCAGGAAAGGGTATAGATATATTCCGAGAATTATATCCATTGTTAAAAGATCGAAGTGAGTTAGAACAGTTAGAATTGTTAGAAATATGTCAAAACCAATTTGATTCATATAATGTTTCTGATGATTTTAGCATGTTAACATATATATCTGAAGAGGATATTTCAACAATCCTTTTTTTGGATAACTTATCTAATTATTTTCTAAATAAATCAAGATATTACATCAATTCAAATGAATTAAGAATTCTTTATGATTTATCTTGTGAAACAATAGAATTCCAGAGCAATACCAATGAGTTTAACGATTTAATAAAGACAGTAAATAATGTAGGGATTCTAAGCCCCTCAAATATGAATTTAAGTAAAAATTTAGCTCCTAATATCTTTAAATATTTTTTGAATATTGGTCCTCTTCAGTTAAAGAACATAGTTGATGTCGTGTTTGGTAAATTTTAGAACCACAATAGAAGATAAAATTTACTTTCACTTAGATCTCCATTAACAAGATTAATTTTATTAGAAAAAAAAACAATTAATACTTGTATTAACAATACTATTAATAATTCAATTATAAGAAAAAAGGAGATATATCTTGACTTGGATTTCAAAAATTTCTATGACAGGTTTTAAGTCATTCGGCGAAAGAACAGTTACAATTAAGCTTTCTAGTGGATTTACATGCATTGTTGGACCAAACGGTGCGGGAAAATCAAATATCATCGATGCGTTATGTTTTTGCTTGGGACGGTTAAGCAAGAAGACAATGAGAGCGAAAAGCTTAGAAGATCTAATCTTTGCTGGAGCTAAGGGCAAAAATCCCTCAAATAGAGCGTCAGTAACAATATACTTTGACAATTCAGAAGGAATCTTCCCAGGAGGCACAGAATCATTTGACATTACTAGGATTATAAAAAGAGGGGGTGGTGGAGGGTATAAAATGAATGGAAAAAAAACAACTCGCCAACAAATCTTAAACGCTCTTGCCGCCGCAAATATTGATCCCGAAGGGAGCAATCAATTCGTTTTACAAGGAAAAATAGTCGAATTAACACACATGAATGGTGAAGATAGACGGAGATTTATTGAAGAATTAATTGGACTTCAAAAATACGACGAAATGAAAGATGCTACTTTGAAAGAATTAGAAAAAGCCGAGAGAGATTTAGGACAATTTGAAGCAATTTTTAAAGAGGTATCCTCTCAATTACAAAAAGTAGAGAAGGAGAAAAACGACGCTCTCGCGTGGAAAGAATTAGAAGAGCAGATAAATCACTTCAGGGCTCAATTAATTGCTTTAAAAATCTCGAAGTTAAGGAAGGAAGAAGACGAGCTAGAAGATAAAATAGAAGAATCTCGAAAAATAATGGAAGAGTTAGAAGAGAAAATCACTCAACAAGAAGATCTTTTAAAACAAGAAACTCTTATAATGGAAAACATTCAAGGATCAATTTCACAAAAAGAAAAAGAGAGAGAAGAAATAAAAGAAACTATAACCCAATTTAAAACTCAATTATCTTCGAATAAAACCACCTTAAATTTATCTAAAAAGTCAATTGAAAAACTCGAGCAAGATATTACAAACTTGAAAGCCAAGCAAATGAAGCTTGAAGAAGGACAAACTCTCGATTCCTTAATAGAGGGCGCAAATAAAGATAATTTAGAAATTGAGAACAATATTGAAGGAGCGAAAGAGGAAATTGATAAAAGTCACCAAAATCAAGCTGAATTTGATGTTAAAATTAAAACTTATGAAAAAGAAAAGTCCGCGTTCAAGTCTGAAATTTCGAAAATAAAGCAAAATATCTCATCTAACAAGGCTCAAATTAAAGTCTTAAAGCAAAACATAAAGAAGAATGAAGAAAAGAAAGTTAAATTAGAAACTGAGCTAGAAAAATTAAAGGGGGAGGCTGAAGGAATAGATGAGGCAATTCAGGATGCGAAAAAAATAGAAGGCGAAATTAGAAAGAAAATCGAAGATTTCAATAAAAAAATTTCAGAAGAGGATGCCACTTATAGAAAAAATGAAAAGGAAATCGATCTCCTACAAATGAAACAAGAACAACTCACAGCTGTTATTAATGATAATAAGGGAAAGATTGATAATATTAATACTGAATTTAATATCTTTAAAAAGGAATTAACTAAATTAGAGCGAGAAAAAAAAGATTTAGAATTAGAAGCAACCAATTTAAATAAAAATATTACCAAAATAAATGAAGAATCAGAAAACCTCAATATTAAAAAAGATAATGTAGTTAGACGTATAGAAGAATTATCAGAAGAAAAAGCAAGTTTTTTAAAAAGAATTGAAAGTTCAGAGGAGGATTATGAGAAAAATACTGAAGCTATAACAGGAATTCTCCAAATTCTTAACATGCTCACCCAAAACATTAGCATTTCTGTTGATTCTATTAAGGGAGATATTCAACTATCAAATGCAGAATCAATTGAACTGTCAGCAAACAAATTCAGGGATTTCATTAGCGACATTATTGAAATCATGAAAACGCTTGAAGATGTAGAGTATCATCCCGAAAAATCTGATGAAACTTCGGAAATGCTTAATGCAATAGTTCAAACATTATCAATATTTACCGATAATGCAGATGATACAATTGAACAACTTATAGAAAAAGTTAAGTTAACATCAGACGTTGCAATTCAAGAATCTACATCCAAATTTGATAGTTTTGTCATGGATTTAATGGAGATTCTACAAAACGTTCCAATTTCGCTTAAAAAATTAACATTGTCAAAAAGTCAAGAATTATATCAACAATTGGAGGAGATCTCTGAAAACATTAAAGGACAAAGTGACAATCTAAACGAAATTGAGAAGAAATTAACTGAAATAAACAGTCAAAAAAAGTATGACTCAAACAATCTCTCAGCAAATAATAGAAGGCTTGATGGGGTTAATAAAAGGATTCAAGAATTAAACGAGAGAACTAAAAACTCAGAAGTTGAAATTAAGGATAGGACCGCAACGATCGAAGATAAGCAAAAAGAAGTTGATAGTTTAAATGGGGAAATTTCAAAATTTAAGGAACAAAAAGAAAATTTCTGGAAAATAACAGAAGATTTAAGAAAACAAAAAGAAGAAGAGAATAAAAAATTAGAAGAAGTTATCGATCGCCTGAGAGGACTTGAAAATGTCATGCGAATCATTACTTCTATTGAAGATTTAAAAAAAGAAAATCTAGAGGCAACTGAAAGTATTGATAAGAGTGAAAAAGAAGTTGAAGGTCTTGACTCTGAAGTTATTGAAGTACAGAAAAATGTTGATGAAAAACAAAAAGTTATCGATTCCTTAAACGAAGAAAAAGCAAAAGAGACTGAAGTACAAAAGGCTGCTCAAACCAAATTAAACAAATTAAACAAGGATCTACAAAAATCTCAAGGAAAAATAAACGAGTTAAATAAGAATAAAGATAGAGAGCAACAAATAGTTGGTTTAAATGAAGAAATAAAATCTACTGAAAAACAAATTGAAACGATCGTAGATGAAATCGCAAAAAGTGAAGAAGCTTTAAACGAAGAAAATGAGAAAAGAGAAGCTAAACAAGTAGAAATTGATAAATTAATAGAAGAAAAAGACGCATCGTGGAAAAAACAAAAGGAGTATCAAAAATCTTACACTGATTTGAAATCTGATCATTCCCTTGAAAGTTCAAAAATGAATAATTTTGAATCAAAAAAAATCATTTGTAACGATCAAATAGAAACTTATTACCAAAGATCAAAGGAATACGGTTCTTTACCTCCAGTAACCGACGAACTCTCGGAGGAAGGATTGAATTCAGATATTGAAGTTGCGACAAAAAAGAAAAAAGCACTTGAGCCCGTGAACCTAAAAGCAATTGAACAATATGACGTGGTAAAAGAAAGATTTGATGAAATAGACATGCGTAGGCAAACTATTCAAAGAGAAAGAAAAGCAATAACCGATGCTATTGAAAAAATTGAGCTTGAAAAGACACGATCGTTTATGAAATCTTATCACGAAATAAATCGAGAATTTTCAAGAGTATTTCAATTATTAAGCCCCGGGGGAAGTGCAAAGATGATATTGGACCGTCCAGATTCACCTTTCGAAGGGGGTATATCTATAGAAGCTCGTCCTCGTGGAAAGAAAGTCTCAAGCTTGGAAATCTTAAGTGGAGGCGAAAAAACCTTAGTGGCGCTCTCATTTATTTTTGCCGTACAAGAGTTCTACCCTGCTCCATTTTACGTGATGGATGAAATAGATGCTGCTTTAGACGGTCCAAATGTCCATAGAACCTCGATGGTAATTAAAGAGTTCGCAAGTCAAGCACAATTTTTAGTTATTAGCCATAGGGAAGAAAATATCGTAAATTCTGACAGAATTTATGGTGTTTCAATGCAACAAAGCGGAATAACAGATATTTTCAGTGTTGACTTGGATGAGGAAGCTAAACGACTCCTTGAGCTAGAAGATGTTCCTGTAGATATTGAATAAACTACTAATAGTGGTAAATAAAAAGGTGAATAATAATATCTGAAAAAAAAGAACCTACTATAGATATCTCTAAATGGACGGTTAAACAATTACGAGAGTTTAGTAGTAAGAATAATATTAAAATCCCCACTAATGTAAAAAAGAAAGCAGATATTATTGAATTTCTCGATAAAATTATATCACATCCCGATTTTGTCGATCGAACGCAAGAAGAAGAGCCCGAAGAAGAATTAGAAGAAGAATTGATTGCTGAATTTGACGAGGAAGATGATCCTGCCTTGGCATATAAAGAAAAGATGGAACTAAAGTTTTGGCACGAACCTCCCTTTTCTAGTTTGCTTGATTCAGAAGTTGCCAAAGAATCAGAAATTGCATTTTACGACTTATCTTCTCTTGTAGATCAATTCTTTGATAAAATGCTTACCGAAGAATATATCAATTACAAGATTTCGGGAATTGCGCTTAAAACATCTGCAAGTCTTCATCATTATAAAATTTCTAGTATAATTAGAGAAGAAGAACAAATACAGAAAAAGGAAGAACTCGAACAATTTAGAAAAAGACACGGTAGGACAATCCCTAAAGCTTTACCTCAGCCCATCCAACCTAAGATGCAAATAGCCACAAAGGAAGAATTATTTGGAGCAATGAGATCTGCAATAATAGAAACAATGCAGAAGAAAGAAAAGTTAAAAAGAAGAAGGGAACGAAGGGAAGAACTCAAAGCAAAAAAAATACAAATGAAGTCAAAGGCAAAATTACCTAAAGAACTTTTAAAACACATAAGTGGAAAGGAACAAACCGTTCAAGAACTGCACGAAACTTGGCTTAATAGAATTAAAGCTACGGCGAAATTAGATGATAAAAAAGAAGTTAACTTCTTTGACATGATGAATCTCATTAAAAATGACGAAGAAAGTAGCATTGGAAGAAAATTTGCATTAGTTAGAATGTTCCTTGCGTTAATGTTTTTGTCCACTGCCGGAGCAAGTGGGACTGGAAAAACCACAACAGAAATTGAATTAGCTCAGCACGAAGATTTTCAAGATATTAACATTAGAATAAAATAAATAGTTATAGAAAGGGTGAATTCCCATGACCAATTTTGATGAAAATTTAGATAATAAGGAAGTAGGCGAAAATATTGAAGAATTAGAAGAGATTTCAGGAGATCAACCTGAGGAAATTG
>Ga0180433_10002845_pt1 | contig 26110 bp, 15 predicted proteins | sample SS_ome_8_FD_132980 | JGI IMG/M metagenome (GOLD analysis project Ga0180433, IMG submission 132980) | Hypersaline lake sediment archaeal communities from the Salton Sea, California, USA - SS_1_D_1 metaG | ecosystem: Environmental > Aquatic > Non-marine Saline and Alkaline > Hypersaline >... | reverse complement strand
TGCCAAACCAGTTTACATGGGCAATCTCGAACAGCCTAAACTCGGAAATGTCGAGCAGTGATGCGGCGAAACAGACCGCTTCAGCGTCAGTTTGGAAAAGTCCTCCCCAATCTTCACAACATGCCGCCGTCATGATGCACCTCCCATGAATCACCGACACCCCAATTTTCCTAATGCCTCCAAAATGCCCCCCGCCATCAGAGAAACGCCAAGTAGACAGACAAATACCCTGTACACCGGTCGGTTTGAGCCCAACAAAAGAAAGATGACGTACGGCAGTCCCTCTATGCCCCATCGGACGCCATCGCTACCATCTCCCTTGTAGTTCAAAAAATAGGTCCATCCTCCGACAAAAACAACAGCCCCAACTATGAAAATGATGATACCGAGTCCCATATTAAAAAATCTTGTTTCACAGATGTTTCTCTAGCCATTTTGACTCTTGGTCCATCAATGGGAGGCACAAGACGTCACGACCAGTGTCTCATAAGAATGCTGGTGAGCCACAAATCGGAAATAAGGCTATTCCGAACGGTTATATTTTTTATCGGCAATTTGGGAAAAAATGTGAACCTTCGGGAAGATGGCCCCACACAGTCTAGGGTCGGATTTGGTCCGCTTGACAAGGTTCAATAGTGGAACACATGTGGGAATTCTGGGAAACCAGAAACTACGTTCAGGAAGAGATTGTGTGAAGGGAAACTTGTCAGAGTGTCTGTGCACTAAAAAACTTACAAATCATGTATAGATGGCTATCTCCGGCCACAAGCTTGACATATCATCGATATTGTTTGTTTTATATTGCATTATTATGAAATACGGATTTCACAGGGCTGTATAGACTTGATATATCTTTTGGCCTTTATCCATGCATTGTTTTTGGTTTTATACGCATTGCAACTAAACTCATTGTCTCTTATTTCAACACACCTAAAAACTAGCATCTGATGGGCATTTCCCGCTGGTTGGTTGGATATCCTATCTTCCAAGTTATTAGAGCACAGATTTTAGTAAGCGATCTTTAACCGGCTTCAAGGTCCTTTTCTCTCTAGATATTATCCCGAAATCCGAACAGGTTCAGCATCGGCTGTCGAAGGCGCTTTGATAGTTATCTACAAACAACCCTGTCAATTCAGGATCCTCTGTTTTGACAAGGGATCTCTGTACTGGCTGCTCCGTCCAAGAAATTGGGTTACACACCAATACTTGTTCGGCTCTCCCGCCCTAAGGACTTCATAATAGTACACCGCGGTCGGGTTCGAAATCAGACTGTGGTGGTCAGTTGGCTGCGTCCGACGTTGCTATATCGGTGTGAAGGTTTTTAAAAGCTCCGAGTCTCTATGTTAGTAAGAAATGGGCGATTCTCGACGAGGGTTAACAACCGCAATATATGGGGGCTTTAGCTGCCGCCATGGAAGTCCACACGAATCCTTCGGGGCCCGTCACCTGTATTAGTGAGACCATGAATCCGGCTCAATCCCCCCTTTTTTTATCCGAACCATTTTGTCCCTTCCTACACACTGAGCAAGAAAGATGCTCAGATAGCCTCACAGTTGAGTTGCCACGGATCAACAATATGGCGCATTCTGTTTGAAAAACGGAGCCGGCATATTTTGGTAACATTGCGTTTTTGGAAAAATTTTCATGGAATTGGGAGGCGTTTCTTACTGAAATGAACACTTGGAAAAAGAGGCATGCCTGGAAACAACCGTCCGTGTCGCGATCGTGCAATTGAGTTAGCAAATTGAGGGAATTCGCTGGTATTTGAATTTCAGTATTTTCAAACCCAAGCACCATTTTTCTGATGAAGGCTGATCTTATCCGCCACGTCTACCAGTAGCCAAATCGGCATCATTTTACTACATCACCCCGATATAGTTAGCCAAGCAAACATAGGTGGCATCCGAACATTTTAGTCTTGCGTTTCATTGGGTCTGGTGACAGGATTAGATTTTATTTCAATAACTGTTGAGAATTTTTGGAGATAGTTGGCCGTGCGTATCCTCCTGGTTGAAGATGATTGGAAGATAGCATCATTCATCTTAAAGGGCCTAAAAGAGGTAGGCTTTGCCGTAGACCATGCCGCAGATGGCGTGGGCGGGCTCCATCTGGCACTCAACGAGCCTTATGATGCTGCCATCATAGACATCATGCTGCCCAAACTCGACGGGCTGAGTCTTATCGAGACGCTGCGGCGGCAACAGGTCAACACCCCTGTCATTATATTGAGCGCCAAAGGAACGGTAGATGATCGCATCAAAGGGTTCCAGACCGGTGGCGATGACTATCTGACCAAGCCGTTTTCTTTTCCCGAGCTTCTGGTCCGCGTCCGGAGTTTGATACGCAGGGCTAGTGGGGCTACAGCGTCAACTAGTCTCGCGGTCGCTGATCTCACCATGGATCTTCTCTCCCGAGAGGTTAAAAGAGCAGGCAAGAAGATTGAGCTGCAACCACGTGAGTTCTCCCTGCTCGAATATCTTATGCGCAATTGGGATACGGTCGTTTCTAAAACTATGATACTCGAACACGTCTGGAACTACGATTTTGACCCGCAGACAAACGTGATTGAAGCGCACATATGCAAATTACGAGACAAAATTGATAAAGGTTTTGAGGTAAAGCTAATTCACACCATCCGCGGAGTGGGATATGTTCTTAAGAAAAGTTCTTAGCCTGCGACACACTCTCGCATTTCGATTAACCTTTTGGTATGCGGGAGTCTCTGCAATTTCATCTTTCGCCGCTTTTCTCGTTTGCTACTTCCTTACCGCCTCCGTTATTCATGGGAGTATGGATCAGCAGATTTTGAATGAAATTCCGGAGTATTCCTCTCTTTTATCTTTGAAGGGGATGGAAACGCTCAAGACGTCATTAATGCTTGAGGCTGCGTCTGAGGGGGTGGAAAACACATTTTTCCGTGTCTTGACCCAAAATGGAGAAGAACTTTTCTCATCCAATATGTCATCCTGGGGTAATTTGGGCATAGGCAGGAGTGCCTTGGAGCGGTTAAGAAATGGTGCCAACCACGTATTTGAAACACTGACTGTTCCGGAAAAGCGCTATAAAGTACGCATCCTTTATGGCATTATAGGCCCTGACAAAATTCTGCAAATTGGGGAGTCATTAGAGGATAATGAACGACTCCTTGGGGTATTCCGAAGGATATTCGGTGCAACAATGGTTGTTCTAATGGCTCTTGGTGGTTTTATCGGGTGGTTTATGGCGAGGCGGGCCCTGGTGGGCGTTGAGGAAGTGACAGAAACTGCGATAGATATATCGAAAGGTGCCTTTAAACGTAGGGTCTCCGTGAAAGACAGAAGCGCTGAAATCAAAAAACTCGCAACCACTTTTAATGTCATGCTGGATCAGATTGATATATTGGTTACCGGAATGAGAGAAATGACGGACAATATCGCCCACGACTTGAGAAGCCCTATCACCAGGATTCGTGGTATCACTGAAATGACGTTGACCACCGGCAAGTCCATGGATGAATATAAGACCATGGGTACCAGTACCATAGAGGAATGCGATCGGCTCCTGAAAATGGTTAATACGATGCTGGAAATATCAGGAGCTGAGGCAGGCGTGAGTCAACTGACAATGGAAAACACCGATATGGCCAGGGTAGTCCGAGAGGCTTGCGAACTTTTTCAGCCATCAGCTGAAGAAAAAGGGGTGGCTATCATTTCTGAGATATCTGAGAGCTCTTTTGTCTATGGAGACATCCAGAAAATCCAGAGAATGGTGGCCAATCTTCTGGACAATGCGTTAAAGTACACCCCGTCCGGAGGAACTATTACGGCTTCAGTTAATACGAATAAAGGCCAAGTTGTCGTCTTCGTGAATGATACCGGGATCGGGATCTCCCAGGACGAGGTGCCCAACATCTTTAGACGATTTTACCGGTGCGATCAGAGCCGGTCACAGGCCGGTATCGGTCTGGGTCTTAGCTTAGCCTTGGCAATAGCTAGGGCCCACGGCGGCGACATCACTGCCACAAGTCATCCCGGCAAAGGCAGTCAATTTGTTGTGACCCTGCCTCAATCGTCTCTTCCCCGCTAATTCCATCCTGCTTTTTCTCCAACATTAACAAAAAATAATCCTCCGGTAATGTTTGGTTAATCTACTGTGTTGTAAATAATATCATTTAGGCTCTGGATTTTCAGGTAGGCGATGAGCGGTATCGTCAAAGGAAGGCTAAAAGTGCCAAAGGGGGATCGTGAGAATTGAGAAATGAATTCCTGCCATTTTCGCGTCCATCCATTACGGAGGAGGATATTGCTGCTGTCGATTAGGTGCCCCGTTCGGGCTGGGTCACGACCGGTCCGAAAAGTGCCTAGTTTGAACGGAGGTTGTGCCAGTATTTGGATTGCAAGGGAGCGGTAGCCCTGTCTTCCGCGACAGCCGGAATGCCTTTGATGATCCACGCCCTTGGCGTCGGACCGGGAGATGGGGTGGTTACATGTGCATGTGTAAAAAATATTTAGGCTCTTGATGAGATACATTAAACAACTTTACCACAATGGGATTCTTTCTAGATGAAGGAATTTATTGCCTCCGATTGGCGCCAAATTTTCATTAACCGGGGCTTGTCCTTCGACTTCTTGTGGCGATTGCCGCTGAAGCCTTTGGGAGGATATAATACCGGCCGTGGCTGTGATGGTTGGAGTACTGCTGGCTGTTTATCTTTGCACTTTCCAAATGGCACCCAGAAACGTCTGATTATTAAGCGGCAGAAGAACCATACTAAGCGCACTATCCGCCACCCCTTTCGTGGTATCCCAACGTTGGCCAGAGAGATCTCTAGCATCTTTCTTTACAAGCGCTTTCGTATACCAACTCCGAAGCCAGTTTTCTATGCACAGCGTCCGGCTCCCGATAGCACCAGAGCAATCTTAATCACTGAGTACTTGGAGGGATATACGCCATTGGATGAACTGGTAAGGAGCTGGCAAGAACATGGATGGCCAAAGCGAAGCGAGCGTGAACCGCTAATTAGGGCAATTGCATCTGTGCTAGGCAAACTCCACCAGAGCGGTTTACAACACAATTGCCTGTATCCCAAACACATACTCATTCGGCAGGCGGAAAATGAAGTTCTCGTGGTATTGATTGACCTTGAAAAGAATAAATGGCGGCCTTTTGGCAATGGGCGGAGGGTGAGAGACTTAGAAACCTTGTTCCGGCGAACCGAGGGCTGGAGCCGAACCGACTGTGTGCGATTCCTAAACGCATATTGCGGTATCCACCGCCACAAGAAAGAATCCCTTCAACTTTGCCGAAAGGTTGTTAAGCGAACTCAGAAAAAACGGCAGCGATAAATTTTTCATATGAGTCTGTTGATGGATAGTCAATGCTGGCATAAGGTTCAAGAGAAATATGAGAGCGAGGAACTGGTTGGCCCCGAAGGATCTGGGCGCAAGCTTGGTATCGGTCTGGTTCGCCGAGGTAAAACCAGAGTCAGGCAATAATAGGCTAGCCGTGGAATCATGTTCTCCCCATGTCCTGTAAGAAGTGGTTTCGGCCATCGAGCGGATGTGCGAAATGGATAAAGCGAAACGGGATGCGAATGGTAAAGCATCAAGAGACGAGATAGAGTTCTGGACGAATCCACGCCAGAAAATTAATCAGTACACCATGAAAGACTCCCATATGGTTCGACCCGAGCGGTACCAATCTGCTGGCGATGCAGTCAACTATGACAGGAATATCCGCTCCGCCAAGGGGTCAAGACGACTGAGTCATTGGATGGAGACGTACGCTTTCAAGCGAGCCCTAGCTAGGATAGAAGGGAAAGAGGTGTTGGATGGACCATGTGGCACGGGCCGGACCCATAAGATCCTTTCAACCAAGTTTTCGACAGTGGTATCGCTCGACAGCTCGGAGTCCATGCTGCACATACATGAGAAAAACACCGGATCTAAGAAGCTTTGCTGCGGGGATATGTTCCGTTTGCCTTTCTCGGAAAACCGCTTTGACTGGACGGTTTCCTACCGGCTGTTCCATCACATGACTAGCCAGCGGAACCGGGTCGCCTTACTAAGAAGTATAACCCGGGTTAGCAGGCAGGGCGTCATTTTTACAGCCTGGATCGATACGCCCTTGAACAAAAGGTGCGAGTCCCGACGGCAATCATTGAGCCGGGCCGAGATGACAAGAGTGATCACGGATGCCAAGCTGCACTTGATAAGTATCGATTATGCATCTTGGCCGTTCCAGCCTAAATGCGTGATCACTTGTAGAAAGCCAAAGGAATAAAAAACCGGACCAGAATAGGATCTGAACCATTTTACTCATTTAGAAAATCACAAATCTACATTTCAGGCCATTCAGTCCTTAGTAATCAAGACATCTTCCATAATGAGATAACTGAAGGTCAGAGCCGAAGAAGATGTCTAATTTATCCGCAGGTGAGTATGTTGTTGGCCCACCTCTTCGGTTTAGAGACCTGTTAAGCACAATCGCGTTTCCGGTTAGTTTTTCCAATTCTTCAATTAACTGGTGATAACGGGGATTGGTTTCCTTGGTAAGGACCTGTGCCAGACTCGTACTGTCCGCGTGTAGAACCTCGAAGGTTGCTGAGCGACATTGAACGTAAATGTCATTTGTGGTGCGGGATGATCCGTCGGAAAGATATCTTCTGCCACCTTGACCAGTATAATGGCACAAAAGTGACGCCGCTTTGCTGAAGTGAAGTTTAAATTATGAGAAATACTCGTTTCACTGTGATTGGTCTGCTGGGAGTGGTGACCGACCTGTCAATTTTTTACATCCTGCTGTCTAAGGGTGTCGCATTAGATGTGGGCAATGGCACGAGCTTCTTTGTTTCAATACTTATCGTCTATATTCTGAATGCCCGATTTTCCTATGCAAGGATGGATAGCGCATACTCGGGTACAAGTATCCAGCAGCACATGACTTTTCTCATGATTGCCGTGCTCGCTCTGTTCTTGCGCAGTGGCATTTTGGCGGGTCTCATCGACCTATGGGGCTGGTCGCCTGAGGTGGCGATCTTACCGGCAATTGCCGGGGGCTCGGTTGTCAGCTATTTTGGCAGTATTCTTTTCATATTCCCTGGCGAGGGCGCGCATACTGGATCGGATACGCAGTGGAAATTGTTTGCCCTTGCCATCATAGCCTACCTAGTGGCGGTGCGAATAGTATATCTCGGGATGCCGGAACTCCTGTATGAGGAGGCCTATTACTGGAAGTATGCCAAACATTTGGATATCGGATACTTAGATCATCCGCCGATGGTAGCCTGGATTATCTGGCTGAGCACCAAGATTCTGGGGGACACAGAATTCGCTATTCGTATTGGCGCATTCGCCTGTTGGCTGATAGCAGTACTTTTTTCCTTCCGATTGACGAAACAGCTATTTAATCAGTTCACTGCTTTACAAGCTATTTTGTTGCTGTCGATTCTACCTTACTTTTGGGGCGTCGGATACATCATGACGCCTGACTCACCCCTGGTTGCTTGCTGGGCAGGGGCACTTTACTTCTTGAAACGTGCTCTCATTGATGAACGACCACAGGCGTGGTTCTGGGTGGGAATATGCGTCGGGCTTGGCATGCTCTCAAAGTACACTATAGCCCTTCTCGGGCCGACAACACTTTTTTTCCTATTGCTAGATCGTCGGTCACGGCGCTGGTTGTTCAGACCGCAACCCTATCTATCATTGATGCTAACCTTTGTGCTGTTTTCGCCAGTAATATGGTGGAACTTCACCCATGACTGGGCATCTTTTACATTTCAAGGTGCTAGAAGACTCCATGAAAGCTTTGATTTTTCTGTTCACGAATTGATCGGTGGAGTACTGCTCTTTCTTACACCAATGGGGGTTGTTGCTATCCTCTCAATAATCAAGGCCAGAATTGCAGATAGGACCGGCGCTAATCAGACACTGGGACCAGGTCGGCAACGCCACTACGCTTTTGGCATGGTGTTTACACTCGTCCCTCTGTCAGCCTTCTTAACATGGAGTCTTGCGAGATCTGTCAAGCTCAATTGGACCGGCCCCCTCTGGCTTGGGATGATCCCATTTATTGCCTACGAGATGGTTTCACGAGTCAATTTGAAAACTAGGCGTCCCTTTTCATTCATGCGGCATGCCTGGCCTACTACCATTGTCACAGCTGTGTTTGTTTACAGCGCAATACTATACTACCTGACCTTAGGCTTCCCGGGCATTTCATATCCCGCAAATTTTTCTCTTCTTGGCTGGCACGATCTAGCTCAACACATTGAACAGATTGAAGACGAAATTGAAGCCCGAACGGGCATAGAACCCCTTGTGGTCGGCATCGATAAGAACAAGACGGCGAGTGGGCTTGCCTTTTATCGCAACAAATTTCTGCAGGAGATAAGAGATGATCCCGAAAACGAAGGGGTCTTATACACCGTAGGCGGCAGGCACTTGTTCGGGGGAAATAGCCTAATGTATATTTATTGGTTTCCCAAAGAGAAACTACGGAACAGGAACATGATTCTCGTCGCTAGGGAACTAGCCACCCTGGCAAGCCCTGGGGTTCTTTCCCTCTTCCGAAAGACGGGTACGGTTCAAAAGGTATTCTTAAAGAAAGATGGCATGCAGGTAGGACCTTATTACTATATTTTTGCTGAAGATTATCAGGAGAGCTGAGCGCTGGTCGCAGACTCTGAGTCCGCGTGAGAGGCCGGCCAGACAAAGAATCATAAGGGATTAGCACAAGTCTGCCCCACCACATTTTAGGCGGTCTTCGTTATGAATAGTCATGTAAAATATCGGATATTCCAATATTCGGCATTCTGTATTTATCTATTAGACAAAAGGGGAAAAGAATATGGCACTTCAAGATGAATTCGAACGATCTGGTAATTGGCTGTTTCGATGGAGGAGTTATCTTCCTCTGATGATGATTGGAATATTTCTATTGGGACTGCGAGGATACGAATATCCAGGTCATAATGAGGAATTGGACCATCTATGGGAACTATTGTGTCTCCTTGTCAGTTTCTTTGGCTTGGGCATTCGCATATTGACTGTTGGACACACACCAAAAGGGACATCTGGCAGAAACACAAAGAAACAGGTGGCAGACACTCTGAATACAAAAGGTATGTATTCAATCGTGAGAAATCCATTGTATCTGGGAAATTTTTTTATGGGTTTAGGTATCGCCTTGTTCGCCCACCTGTGGTGGTTGACAATTATCTATCTCCTCGTTTTTTGGCTTTACTATGAACGGATTATTTTTGCTGAAGAAGCGTATCTCAAAAATAAGTATGGTAATCAATATCTGGAGTGGGCAAATTCGACGCCAGTTTTTCTTCCCAAACTTAGCAAATATCAAAAGGCAGATTTACCCTTCTCATTAAAGAATGTACTCAAAAGAGAATATAACGGTTTATTTGCCGTAATTGTAGTAATGTTCATTCTTGAAACTGTTGGGGAAATATATGCAGAAGGCGAGGTTGATTTCGATTTTGGGTGGTTATTGTTATTGGGGGTTGGTTTTACCGTTTGGCTGGTCTTGAGATCATTGAAAAAATATACAACCCTTCTTCATGTAGATGGTAGGTAAAAAGCCTAACAATCACATCCAGCGGGCTGGGCACATACTTAGAAACAGTGGAGACCAAAACCTAGCTGATGGGAGGCGTTACAGGCTTCCCTCCAAAAAGAATGATCTCTATTATATCTATGGGCAGAGGAGAAAATTCTCGCAACAATTACGTACTATCACAGACAACTATTTGAAATTGCGTATTTTGTCGGTTTTCAAAAACTATCTTTGAAAACAGCCCTACTTCCATCCCAGCATTGACATTTTATTCGATTTTCAGTAGTGACCTGTCAGGCAACCCGTTGATTTCAATATTAAAGAACGTAGCAAGATATTGATGATCGGATTATGCCTGGAGTCAGAATAGATAATTCGGAAGCAAGCTTGAAAAAGAGTGCGCTTCATTTGTTCAAGGTTTGTAGGAGAGATCTGAAGTGGAGAGATTTGTTAGAAGTTTTCTTTCCTATTCAGCTTCTGACTGAGGAAGGCCAAAAAGCGATTCCAATATTGAATGCATAGCGCAAAAAAAGCCCCAACAGTGCTTGCTGATGCTAAACCCAACAGGGCATCCTTGCTGACCACAGAAGGGGCAAACAGCGAATGTCGCGTAAAGACCAGTAAATCCAAACTACCACCCAAGGAATCTAAACAAACGGCCAAACGGTGATATCTTGCGCTCGCTGTGCTCCTTATCAGTCGACTGGAATTTTGGTTCTGTCTTCTCTACACTCTTTGTTCCAGGATAATATATTTAGCAGATTTTCCTTTTTGGACCAACACCCAAGTATCTTTAACTCAAACAAAAATAAGCACGATAATGCAAAAAGATTGTCTTTTGATGTAATATCAAATAGATATAATGGATAACACAAAAGACGGTGTGAGCTTGTTCGACGCCGTATCTTGCTCAGGTCAGGGCAAAAATTCTTCTTTCTAGTTCTCTGGAGATTATCACGTTACAGTCCGTATATTAATTCGAGTTTGTCTGGAGGCGCTCCACGCTTTTGCAGGCAACCAAAAAATAACTGAGGATTGGTTTCCCAAATCTTGAAATTATACCGATTTTTTATTGCAGTGAAAGTTACATTTTTGCCATCCTTGCCCTGTGCAACACATATCAAAGCGAGATCTTCCCAGCCTCATTCTGGTTTGCAAATGGAAAGGGCTCGTGCTCGCTTTACCTTAATCACATTCAAGGGGAATTGGCTTCAAGTAATAGAACTTTCAGAATGAAATTTCAAAAGAATGCATCATACGGTGCGGAGAATCAGAAAAGGGTAGCCCTTCAATTTATCACTCTTCTGGGAATTGTCAGCCTTTTTGGAGATATAACGTACGAAGGAGCAAGAAGTGTTACCGGCCCTTTCTTAGCTGTCTTGGGTGCAAGTGCTGGCATTATTGGTTTGGTAGCAGGCCTTGGCGAATTTCTCGGATATGCATTGCGTTTGATTTCTGGCTATCTTGCAGACCGCACGGAACGATATTGGCTTATAACGATTGTTGGCTATGGATTACTTCTTTCCATACCGTTATTGGCATTTGCTGGTTATTGGCAACTTGCGGCGCTTCTTATTATTTTGGAGCGAACGGGGAAAGGAATTAGGACCCCGGCAAGAGATGCAATACTTTCGCATGCTACAAAGCAAGTAGGGAGAGGCTGGGGATTTGGTATCCATGAAGCATTGGACCAGGTCGGAGCCATCATTGGCCCTTTGATGTTCTCTGGTGTCTTTATCTTTAAGGGTGGGTATCGTGAGGGGTTCACTATTTTATGGATACCCGCTCTTCTGACTTTAGCCGTTCTTTTGGTAGCAAGGATCAACGTTGCATCACCGGAAAAACTTGAAACTTCTGGTGAAATAAGCACGGAAGATACTAAAAGCAAAAAGAGGCTTTCCAACTTTTTCTGGTTCTATGCTTTGTTTATCTTCCTCAGTGTGGCAGGATTTACTAACTTCCAGCTGATTTCCTATCATCTTAAAGTCAAATCGGTTGTTTCAGATATCCAAATTCCCATATTTTATGCAATTGCAATGGGCGTGGATGCATTGGTAGCTCTCATTATTGGTAAAACATACGATAAAATCGGGTTGATGTCGCTGATAACGATCCCCGTGTTAACTCTTCCTATTCCCCTTTTCGCATTTTCGTATAGTTACAGCCTTGCAATGATAAGCGTTGTTCTGTGGGGTGCGGTGATGGGGATTCATGAAACCATCATGCGGGCTGCGATTGCTGATCTAATACCTATCGGACACAGAGGATTTGCATATGGCATCTTTAATACAGTATATGGTGCATCTTGGTTTTTTGGAAGTACACTTATGGGACTGATGTATGATTTGTCCATTAGTTATCTCATTCTGTTCGTGGTTGTAATGGAGGTGATTTCAATACCGGTATTTTTCTTGGTCAAAAAGCATGTTTTGTTGGAGCGTAGCTCATGAATCTTAACGGTATTTGTCGAGAGTTCGGGCAGAAACCCGATGAAAAAGATCTTGGTTTCCGAGGATGAGATCCCGCTGGCATGCAACGCCTCCCTCCTGTTCCAATATCCGTTTAAAACCAGTATAAATTTGACATACTTAGAACTTTCACGTTCTGCTATGTATACGTAACAAAAGGATGATTGACACCGATTGACCTGGTCGTCTATCTTGAAAATAGTCGATCCGTGCGAGTCATTTCCTGAAGAGATAGGTTGCTATTGCCCTTGAAAACTCCTTTGAAGACATAAACAACAGTAATCCAGAATGCAGATACGGACGAAGGTCTGCCTGCATCATCACCCCACGCGTATTGTATTTAACCTTCAACTGTCTTGAACCGGCAATGCCAAATCAATCTAAATGACGGATAGCAGACCTTCGACTTAAGAACCCCGCCGCTATTCTAGCCCATCTATGTAATATGCAATGTGCGTTCTGCGGGATAATGATATTTCCCGTAATCTCGGCCAAGTTCATATTCGTCAAGTAGTTCTTTTTACACGGACCTTTCTTATTGTAATCAAGCTAAATTCGTAATAAATAGCTAAATTTCATTGGATTATTGTCGAGCAGTTGATTGTTGAAAGAGTTCTATTAAACTTAGTTCTTTCCTGTTGAACGGGGCAGAAAAAAGAGAGACAGAGAACCTTGACAAAGATTCGTGTGACTACTGTGCTTCTTGTCGTAATTACCTTTATGGTTTGTTCTACGGTGCTTGCCAAAGAAAGCCGTTTCGTTGAAATGAAGCATGAAGAGGAAGAGCGACGGCTAGAGCTTGAAGACGAAGAAGAAAAGGACGAGAGCGAAGAAGCCCAGACATTCTTAAAATCTCTCCTCGAAAAGGCCACCTTGAGTGGGTTAATCGAGCTTGACTACGACTACGCTGACGTGTCGGATGTCTCTGAGAAAGACAGCGGCAGCAGTTCTGAGTTAGATCTGGGTGAAATGGAACTTGCACTCGAGGTGAGTTTCAACGAATGGGTGAAGAGCGAGATGGCGTTGGCTGCTGAGGATGTTGGCAAGGATGATGATAAAATAGCCTTGGACGAGGTTACCCTCACCATTGAATGTCCTTGGATTCCCCTGTATTTCACTGGCGGCAAGACAAGCCTGCGTCTTACCGATTTCGAGGATCGCCTCGCCAGCGATACCCTCATAGAAGAACTCTATGAGATAGATATCACAGGTTTCACCCTGGGCTTTGCCCCTGATGCTTATGGCCTGGACCTTTCCGTGACCGTGTATGAAGGCGACAATATCATTGACAACCTCGAGGATTTCGGGACACATGAGTTCAGACCGGAGCGCGAAGAAGAAGATGGGAGCTCTTTCATTGCCAATGTGGCGCTCGAGCCTATAGAAAAGATGCTTACCCTGTGTGTTTTCTACGATAGCGAACCTGGCGACGGCAACCGAAACCAGTCCATAGGTAGCGCCCTTACCTTGGATGTTTGGAAGTTCAGTTTGGATGCTGCATTCATCACCGCCTTGGAACGCGAAAAAGGGGAAAACGGGGAAGAGAACAAAGAGAGCGTCTCGGTTGTGGGTCTTGCTTTTCAACCTTTTGAGTCGACACCCCTGGCGTTTGCGGTTCGGTATGAAGATTTTGACGATGATCGTCGCGGTGATCAGGACGAAGTGCTGGACTACCTGTACCTCGGGGGTTTCAAATATTCATTTCTAGAGTGGGCCACTTTCTTTTTCGAGTATCGATACCTGGGCTATGAGAAGGAAAGGGACAGCAATGCCGCAGACAAAGTGAACGAGCTACACTTCCGGATAGGTTTAGAGTTCTAGTACCACCAATCATTAATCTGGCCCCAGAGATCCCCCCAAACAAAACGCGCTACTCCAAGACAATCCTTACCAATTTGTAATCTTTTGGTCATCTTTTGGTAAGCTTTCCCAGTGTATTTTCGAAAAAATTGTCCCGAGTCTCGACCAGTTAGGCGCCGGTTGGGGACATAACCATTAGAATAAAGGAGGATTAACGCGATGGGAGAACAGAACATGTTGAGCAAGACAACACTTATTGCCAAAATCATTCAGTGTCCGTCTGTACTATGTGCAAAAGTCATTTTATTGGCTGCCACACTGTGTCTGGTTAGTAACCCTGCATTGGCAGGGTCCTGCACGAAGACGTCATGGGCTGCTTTTGTTGCCTGCAACAATGAGGCAAGAGATGATTACTGGATCGCTAGAGGAAACTGCTACAACCTGTCTGACCTTGAAGCTCGGGCCGAATGTTTCAAAGACGCCTTAAGTGAATTTCGTGATGTCTTAAAAGAGTGCAATGACCAGCGGGAAGCGCGTTTAGAGGTGTGCGAGGATATCGGCGAGGCATCCTATGACCCGGAGATCGATCCCGACGACTTTGTTGATCCGACTACCATAACCAATGCAAATGCCAACCCCTATTTCCCTCTAGTACCAGGATACCAATGGATTTATACAGGCGAAACTGATGAAGGTATTGAGACTATTAACGTAATGGTTACAGGGGAGACAAAGGAAATCGAATATCCTCCCGACTCGGGTAAAATGTTCCAATGCGCGGTTGTCCGTGACGTAGTTACCCTGGATGAAGAAGTCATCGAGGACACCGATGACTGGTATGCCCAAGACGATGATGGCAATGTCTGGTACTTCGGTGAGATCTCCCTGGAATTTGAAGATGGTGAATTGGTCGGCATAGAGGGTTCATGGAAGGCCGGAGTAGATTACGCCAAACCGGGTATAATCATGTGGGCGAACCCGGAGGTCGGGGAGGTATACCGCCAGGAGTTTGCCCTTGGTGAAGCCGAAGACATGGGCAAAGTGATCAGCTTGACAGCATCGGCCACGCTTCAGGATGACTTGTTTTCTTGCAGCGGAAACTGCTGGCAAACTGCGGATTACACGCCCATTGAGCCTGACGTCCTGGAATACAAGTTCTATAAACCAGACACTGGGCTTATTTTGGAAGTTGATCCCGAAACTGGAGACCGGGTGGAACTTATAAGTTTCACCATGCCTTAGCAGTAAAAAAATGCGAGCACTTCTAACGAACTCCGCCGGTGCCTAACTCTTGAAATCTGTTATCTTATCGAGGAAAATTTGCTGAGATTTCTGGACATTTCAGCGGGTTTTCTTGCTCCAGACATGAAGAGATTGCACACAAGGGATCAGCGATAAGTAGATGAAAATCTGGACATTTGCTCTCATAGCCGGCGTTGCGGGTTTTATCCATGGAGCAACTTGCTCTGAACCCCCTTTTCCCAGTCTCCAAGAGGCCGCAGTCTCCATAAAGCGCCTTCCGGTGGTGTGGTGGGCTGATCGCATGGCTAACCGTGCTGACTCAGCCTTCACGAAAAGCGGAAATGCCATTGGGCCTCAACCTGCTTCAAAGAGTACGACGTCCATGCCACCTGGGGGGAATAGGAGTTTAGAGATAACACAAGATACAGTCTTTGATGAGGGAACCAACAAGCCAACTGATTGGAATAGTGATTTGGAACCCCAAAGCGAAATGGCTGGTGTGCTGGTGACCGAGCAGGGACTTTCTGTCGATGCAAAAAAAATGAAACTATTAAACCTTCTCGAACACTTGAGTGAGAAGTGGGACATTGAGCTAGTCGGCACAGAGGCTCTTGCCGACAGGGTCGTATCAGTAAAATTTGATTCCATGAAAGTCGAAGATGGCATCAGGCAGCTTATGCGAATAGCTGGAGTGGAGAATTATGCATTGTCGTATCGCGTCGGTCCTGGAGGCCAGTATGCTGTCAGTCAAATCGTGTTCTTCCCTGGGGATGACGATTTTTCAGAGGACTACCGCATTGCGAAAGCAGGGCCAGAAGTGGATTTAACCATGCCAGACTACCTGGAAGATCAACTTCTGGACGACGACCTCACAGCCAAAGTGCCAGAAGGAATCCTGGCCGATATCCAAGGGGAAATACGGACAACTGTGCCGGAAGAGATGCGAGCAGATATTCTGGCTGAAATTCTAGGTGAACTATGAGGGTAGCGGCTATTCGAAAATGTCAAGAAGAGTCAAAAAGATCCTAATATACGTTGGCATATTCACTCTTATCCAGAACCCAGCATATGCCAAGGAAGCACATTTGAAAAACATAGTCATCAGCGATACTGCTGGGAATGTTGTTGTCAGTTTCGAATTGGAGGGCGCTTTTTCCTCAGAAATGAAGGAAGCAATATTAAAAGGGACACCAATCACTTTTACATTTCTTCTCGTATTATACGAGGTTCGCAGTCTTTGGTTCGATAAGAAAATAGCTGACATAAGAATAGACCACATGATCAAGTACAATGCCATGAAGGAAGACTTTACGATCAGACGGTCCTGGGAGATCGGCAAGGTATGGACAACACCATCTTTCAATGAGGCCCAGGACTTAGTGACTCAAATTACCAACTTGGAGTTTCTTCCTTCTGACTGGCTTGAGAATGGTAAGCGTTGTCAAATTAGACTCAAGGCGAAGCTGAGTACAACGAATCTCCCTTTTTATTTACGACGTGTGCTTTTTTTCTCCCCTCCATGGGATTTCGAAACAGATTGGTACGTATTCGATTACAACTATTGATATGAAAATGGCGGATTATTTGACCGAGCTTCCGGTTACGATGCTCGGAATCTAGAAGACTTGCTAGCCACGCAAACATCAGTGATATCGGGCCATTTTTGTCTTGCGTTGCATCCGGACCGGTGACAACATGTGCCATGCTGATAGCAGATGTTGAGGCTCTTAGGAGATAGTTGCCCATGCGTGTCCTTCTGATTGAAGATGATCTGAAGCTCGCCTCCTTTATTGTCAAGGGGTTGAACGAGGCTGGTTTCGCCGTGGACCATTCCGCAGATGGAGAAGATGGCCTTCATATGGCCTCAAGTGAGCACTATGATGCAGCCATCGTTGACATCATGTTACCCAAACTGGACGGCTTATCTCTCATAGATGAATTGCGAAGACGAAAAATCACCACACCGGTAATTATTCTGAGCGCTAAACGCTCGGTAGATGATCGCATCAAGGGCCTGCAAACAGGGAGTGACGACTATCTGGTCAAGCCTTTTGCCTTTTCTGAGCTTTTGGCCCGGCTTCAGGCACTCGTCCGCAGGGCTAGCGGGACAGCAGAGCCTACCCGTCTGGTGGTTGCTGATCTTTCCATGAACCTTCTTACCCGGGAGGTCAAACGGGGAGGGAAGAAAGTTGATCTACCACCCCTTGAGTTTTCCCTGCTCGAATACCTTATGCGTAATGCGAACAAGGTGGTGTCTAAAACCATGATTATGGAACATGTCTGGGATTATAATTTTGACCCTCAGACCAATGTGGTTGAAGTTCGCATGTGCAGATTGAGGGATAGAATTGATAAAGGTTTTGGGAAGAAGTTGATTCATACGGTCCACGGGGCTGGATATGTTCTTAAAGAAGACACTTAGGCTACCAGGCACATTGGCATTCCGATTAACCCTCTGGTATGGGGGAATATTCACCATCTCGGCTCTTGTGGCCTTTTCTGCCCTGTACTTGGTGATCTCCTCAGTGATTCAAGAACGCAGAAACGAAGACCTCTTGGAGGATGTGGAAGAGTTTTCTACGCTTCTGGCCACACAAGGTCTTGATGCAGTGAAGGCGGAAATGGCCTGGGAGGCCATGTCTGACGGGGCTGAAAACATATTTTTGCGCTTGCTATCCACTGATGGCCGGGAGCTTGAGTCAACCGACATGTCGTTATGGAGGAACATAGGCTCAAGTACCAATGCTTTGGAGAAGCTGAAAAACGGTGCCAATCATGTCCTTGAAACACTCACCCTCCCGGAACATGAGCATCGAGTGCGTATGGTCTACGGCATCATTGGCCCTGACACGATTATGCAAATAGGAGAGCTATTAGAGGAAGACGAGGAATTCCTGGCCATATTCCGCGAGGTCTTCCTCCCAATCATGGCCGTCATGACGATTGCTGCTGCCCTAATGGGTTGGTTTATGGCCAGATGTGCCATGGCCGGTGTAGAAGAGGTGACTCAAACAGCCGTCGAGATATCGAAAGGTGCCTTTGACCGGCGTGTTCCTTTAAAAGTCAGAGGAGACGAAATCGAACGGCTAGCAACGACTTTTAATCATATGCTGGATCGCATAAGTGTGTTGATCAGAGAAATGAGAGAAATGACTGATAATATCGCCCATGACCTGAGAAGTCCCCTTGCCAGAATGCGAGCTGCCAGTGAAATGGCGTTGACTACCTCCTCCGTTGACGAACATAAGACCATTGCTGCTGGCATCATAGAGGAATGTGATCGTCTCTTGGGCATGATCAACACCATGCTGGATATCGCAGAGGCAGAGTCTGGGGCGGGCGAGCTTGTATTGGAGGAGGTGGATATGGCCGACATGATCCGGCAGGCATGTGAATTGTTTCAGCCAATAGCCGAGAACAATTCTGTAACGATGACAACTGAGTTACCTGACGGCTGTGTTTTCCGCGGAGAATCTCGGAAGCTTCAACGGATGATTGCCAATCTTCTGGATAATGCGTTAAAATACACACCATCTGAGGGAACCGTCAAGGTTGCGCTCACCGTCACGAACGAACAGATTGCGATTTCCGTCAGTGATACAGGCCTTGGAATCTCTGAGGAGGATCTGCCCCATATCTTCAAACGGTTCTATACATGTAATAAGAAGACTCAGCCACAGCATGGCACCGGTCTTGGCCTCAGCCTGGTCAAGGCCATTGCCCGCGCCCACGGTGGTCATGTCCATGTCACAAGTCGCCCGGGTAAGGGAAGCACCTTCACAGTCACGCTCCCCCGGTCGCCTCTACACCACCCAGGCCAGCCTTCTATCTAAATTAAACGTTATCAAATAGTAGTCTTTGGCAACACAGGGAAACTTTTTGAAGTGCTTGATATTAAATAGAATAGTCAGAGCATGGATTCCTATCACAATAAGGGGGTCGATGGGAAAGCATCCTGAATTGTTGATAATACCCTCTTGCCATCTCCATTGAGACCAAACGACAGTTGTGATTTCTCTTGTGAAGTATTTACCGAACAGTCCATTCTCCGAAATATAGGTGTCTGGCATGAACTGTATCCACACACGGACATTCCTGACTCTACTTGCCTCGAGGTCCGACCGCAGAATTTGGGAGAACAGACCCTCTTTGTTGATCCTCACTCAAACAGCACACATCCAGATGAAAACTTGCTGTCATAGGTCTGCGCTTCCGATTTCAATTTGAGAATCGGGATAGGCCAAGAAGCCTGGGATCTTATGAACGCGTCATTTGGCTCACCCCAAGCAAAAACTACTAGACATAGAACAATAGGCAGGATGCTCAGTTAATGGGACTCCATACTTGCGTCTGCGAGAGAGCGGGTTACTTTGGTTTTTCCTCCCCAGTGGGGACGCCTATAACCTTGAAGGGAAGTTGGACCGTTCTCTTCATGATACCTAAGAGGCCCGATCCAACCGATGAAGGGGAAAGGGCTGTAATCTTTGGATCTGCCCAGGGGCCTGTCACCTTAACCGGGATGGAAACCAAGGTTCCATTGAGCACATCGCTTACCAGGGGAATCTTCTTAACAACGAGGTCCACAGTTTTCAGAGGGGCCACGAGATATGTAAGATCCAACTCTTTGTCGAGGAGATCAATATCTCCCTGACAAGCAATTTCCATAGATGGACTGTCGATCTGTCCCTCTGTTAGCACGAGTTTGCCCTTTTGAAGACTCCCTTTGGCCTTTATGGACTGGTAGGGAAACCCTTCCTGTGTGATGTCAGGGATCTGTCCCTTGAAAATCCCGGCGACGTTGAGAAAAGCAAAGATCTTTGCCAACAATCCATGGCGGTAAATGCGCCCATCATTGGCGAGAAACTCGACATCCCCACGTAGTGACTTGAGCAACCCTTCGGCCTCTCCTCCCGACGTGACCGCTCCTTTCAAGTCAAATTTGCCTGTCACCAAACCTTTTTTATCTCCCAGGCAGGTCAGCGCCGGAGCCAAGTCCTGATCTTTGGATACTGTTTTTAAATCGAGTCTTAGCCCTTCAGGCGATATTCTTAGGGTTCCTGGCGTAGAGATGCCGCACAGATTTGCCTCGGTGACTGCAACATCGACGCTGTTATCAGAAAAAGAGAGAGCGGCGTGCAAAGGGCTCCAGGTAAACTGATCATATTTGAAGTGTTCTGTTTTACATCTGAGACTTCCTTGCACTGGCAGGTTCCATGAGCGTTGGCCCAAGGGAACATCTTCTTTACTCTCTTCTCGATCCATGATTTTTTTCACGTTGTCCCATTCTAGATAGTCGGCAGAGACATCCATATCCACGAGCCAGCTATCGGCCGAAGACTTCACCGTTCCCCAAAGGGTCACGCGGTTTTCCCCTAACGCGAAAATAGCCGACTCGACGCTGACATCATCTTTTTCGGCATTCAAAGCAAAGCTGTCTATACTTATGGGCAAGCCCAGATCCAACGGGAGTATCAGATTCTCACCCTTCAGCTTGCCCCGAGCCGTGGATAGGCGGGGTGGATCCAGAAGAATCTGTCCGCCGAGATCGCCTTTGATCCATCCATGAAAAAAATCATTGGTAGCTAAGAGTCTGTCCACGGTTGCCTTGACCAGGTGACCGGCAAATTCCAGGCTCAAGCCCTTGTCTTTGAGATCAAGCTTCAATGAAGCCTGAGAATCCCCATCTTGAACGAGCAGTTTCTTGATCGTTAGCTCTCCAGGATGACGCAAAACATCCAAGGAGAGTTTCGGGCCTTTTTCTACCATGAGATCCCCGGCAAAAGATGTCTTAGTGCCCCTATCCCATACCAGGTGCCCCTGCGAAACGGACACCGGTGGGCGGATATGGTATGCTTGTGGCAAACCAATAGCGTCTGAAACCCACTGGGTGGCCACGAGTCCCATCTTTCCCTGAAGCGTTACGTCTGTTTTATTCAAGCCCTTCAGAAAGTTGCCTAGAACACCAGACACGCTGAGCGAAGCGTCCAGCATGGTCAGATGAACATCGTTGAAAGAAAGCCGTTGCTCAGTGGCATCCTCTACGGCACCAAAGTTTCCCCCGACGACTTCTATGGGTCCCGTCAACAGGCTTGTGTCCGCAGCAAGATGTTTGATGTCCCCTTTGGTTTGCCACTGCCAGGCCTCAGGCCTAAACAATGGTCCTTTGAGCTGCAGCTCAGAAAGTGACACGGTACCGTCCACACGCTTGAAGTCTTTGAGATAGGCTTTCGAACGGTCCAACGAGGCAAGCCATGAATAGATCTCTCCCAAGAAGATATCCAACATTGGAGATGTGACCTCAAGGTAGGGCTCTTTTTGCCAATCTAACCGGAGAGACACCCCAGAGAACGAGGATTTGCCCAACTTGCCACGCAACTGCCCTACATGGAGGGTTCTTTCATCATAGACGTAATCTTGGCCGCTGATTTCTAGAGGATAAGGGATGCGTTCGTAATGGCCAGACAGATTGAATTCTGAAAGATCCAAACGTGTTTTGATCGCGTCTCTCCTTTCCCCCAGGACCAACTTTCCCGTTGCATGGCCCTCAATCTTTTTTATGAGGTCCATCTCATGTGAAAAAGACTGGTTTGAAACCAGGCGTTTTAAAAGGGGGTGAAGCTGAGCCAAGTCCGCCTGCATCAGCATATCTAGGTGAAAAGGGGCAGCTTTTCCCCTGAACCCCAGTTTTAAGGTCCCCTCACGTCCCTCGATGCTGCCCATGCGTGCTTCAAGATTGGTTCCTTCAAGGATGTTTTTAGCAATGATGACGTCTCCCTTGACCGCCTCCAAATCCAGGTGAACGCCTGGGACGAAGACCTTCCCGTCGAGCAGACTGCCTTTGATCAGAATGTTTTCTCCCTTCCCTAAATCATGCCACGAATTCCCATGGGTCCTGAGATGGATGAGGGGCGCCTGGCCTCCTCTGAGGATGTCGAAAATCCTACGGGTGGTGGCCATATCGCCGGCCAAAGCGAGGGCCGCTTTCCGGGTGGAATCAACGTCTGCATCCCTGCCTTCCAGTTCCAGAGTGATCTGCGGAGCGCTGTGATCCAGGGCCAATTTTCCCATGATATCAATCTGAGGATCATCAAGATCGATCGCCTGGAGAGAAACCACAACTTTTTGGTTATCCACCTGAAAAGTGGCCCGCAAGCGCCTGCCTCTAATGACCCCTGGCTCAGCTGCCTCATGACGGGTGCCCTGGGATAGGCCATCTGCCAACGTTCCATGAAGATGCCTGAGTCTGTCCGCCCTGAGCCGAAAATCCATGATATCCAAGTTGACGCCCTTGGCTGAGTCATCCATGGATACATCCACGCCGTGGAATTCAAAAATGGGCTGCGTGTCTTTACCGTGACGCAGTCGGCCGTTTTCTATATGCACGACCAGGCCTGGGGCTTTCGATGCCAAAACAGCTAACGCAGCAGCGGCCTTGTCCTGAAAGGCCGAAAGAGAGGTCGGTTTGAGTTCCTCCTTGGTCTTGTCTGGACTTTTGCCCTGGACCTCCACGGTCAAATTGAGGTCTTTAGCCTTCACGCTGGCAAGACGCACGTCACCCACCAGGATGGGTAAAAGCCTCGGATGCATTGTCAAAGACTCTAGACTTGCACTGACTTTCCCTGGGATGGACAAACTTGCCTGATAAGTCGTCACGTGAGGACGGGGCAGAAAAGACAGATCAAACCTCCGAGATTCCACTCGGCCACCCACAACCTCGGAGATGTTGGCAAGGATTATTTCTCTGATGGGCCCAAGGTTGGCGAACATCGGCAAAAGAGCCATGAAGACGGCCAGCAAGATGACAAGGACGCCCAGGCTTCCCATGATCCAGAGGGATATCTTCTTATGGCGGCTCACTGAGGATTTCCACCTTGTTTTCAAGTCATTGCAAACGGTTTACTTCGTGATGGCCGATCAGACTCATTCAGCTCTGGCCTTAATCCTTCATGCTTCAGCATCGTAAACTCAAAAATGCATCCCCATATTTAAAAAGAAGGTGAAATCTGCCGATGCATCAACAGAGCCCATGACATCCTCCACTCCTCCCACTTGAAGGAAGAGTCTTTCGCTTGCTTGATAGTGCAACCCAGCCAAAATCTCAAAGATCCGTTTGTCCAACAGGTCGATGTTGGTATGTTCAAAGGGTCTTGTCACATAGTTCATCTGGATTAAGACCGACCATGGAGGCCTGAAAGCGTATTCCACGCCGACCATGACGGTATAAAACTCCCTGAGGGAGACGTGGGCTTGATCGAAGGGCTCCCCTGGAAAGGTGACATCGGCATTCAAATAGAGGCTGAGGGCCTTAAAATCCTTCTCCAACAACAGGCCCAACCCCCAGTCTGTCTCTCCACTCCCGAAGGCCCGATCCTCATCGCCTGTGGGGAGCTTGAGGCAGGCTCTCGCACTCAATGTGGGCCGGTGATCGCCTTGGTTCCAGATCTTTGTCTTGGCCATCAATGTCAGGTCACCGATGCCGGTGCTGTGGTTCGAACCGGAGATGAGAACCTTGTTATCCTTCTTAACAACATAGGTAAATTCATCGGCCCGCTCCTCGCCTCTGATCTCGCGCTGGGATCCAACAGCTTGTTCAACATCCAGGATCAAACGGTCCATAAAGCCAGGATAATGGTGGATCACCGGAAGGGACAAAGCGACTTCTATCCGCGGCAAGAAACCATAGGTGACCGACAGGGCTGTCCTGACCGCCTCCAAATCTAGCGTGGCGGCATAGGGTGGGCAGTCTCCGGCAACCAGCGTATTGGTCAAGGTCGTGTTCAAGCGGATGGCGCCGTGTCCCGCAGGGATCATGTTTGCCCTGTCTGGCTCGGGTTGAAGAAAGAGGCTTTGAATGGGGCTCTGATTGACCACGGGGATGGGACCAGATCGGTCTTTCCACCTTGTCCAAACATCCTCCGCCAAGGCCACTCCCCCTTGTAGCCAAAGCCACAGGCTGATCATCATGCCTATCCAACACGAAAGTTGCATAATCTCCTCCTGTGGTCCCTTTTAAGGGAGGTTCTGACATCAATGGCGTCTCTGGCCCAATCGTCATACATCCCGGGATGGATGGACTTTGAACCCAACCCTCCAGGCGCTCTGCTTTACCAGATGCCTTGGCAGTCACTGTTCTGACCTCATAAAAGGCCTCACGCGTCAGAGACCACATTATCATGTATATTAACCCCCATACGAGATTTGTACACATTTTTCCTCCCTCGAGGCACATCACCGACACCGGAAGGACATGATTACACAGGGCCAGATAAGAAGGGTCGGACACGCAGTTGCTCACCGTCTGTGGTGATCGTGATGGCGCCTCCGTGATCCGTGCGAAATATCTGACAACCTCGCAATTCATAACGTTTGACAATCTTTTCATGAGGAAATCCGAACATGTTTTTATGGCCTGCTGAGATAACGGCTATGGTCGGATTGACCTGGTCTAAAAATGCTGGCGTGCTGGAGGTTTTGCTTCCGTGGTGCGGAACCAAGAGCACAGTGCTCTTAAGGGCGCTGGCTGCAAGGCGCGAGAGCTCCTCTTCTGCCTCGGCTTCAATGTCTCCTGGTAGAAGAAATGAAACCTTGTCAAAGGCAACCTTCAAGACGAGAGAGTTGTTGTTGGCCGTGCGCCAGAGATCTTGGGTTTTTCGTTCCAGGAAATCTTTTGGAGGATAAAGCACCTGGAATTGAACGCCGTTTATGCTTTTGGGCTTGACTAATTCTTCTAAGGACGCAATGCGGATATCTTTTTCAGCAATGATCTTGAGAAAATCCTGGTAGGGCTGGCTGGGAACCTCCTCTTGGGTCATCCACACCGTCTCCACGTTGAAATGTCGGGCTACAAACAAGAGCCCATTTAAGTGGTCCGCGTTTGGATGAGAAAGCACGAGGGTCTCCACGGTAGCGATCTTTCTGTGCCACAGCAAGGGTGCCACGATCCTTGCTCCTACGTCAAAACGATTGTCGTAAAACCCGCCGCCGTCAACCAACATGCACGCCCCCCCGGGGAGTTCCAAGAGGGCGGCGCTTCCCTGTGCGACATCGATAAAGGTGATTTTTAGCTTATCATTGCCAAATCGTTGCTCAACCCAATAGGCGCCATCCGCCAAAGCAACCAATACGACGCCCAAGAGCATGGCCCTGGCCAGACGGGTTTGCCGCACATTGAACAGGGTCCATGCGAGACCATAGTAGAGTCCAATCTCAAGCAACGTGGGGGTAACGGTCTTTACTGCTGCAAAAGGGCATTTTGAAAACAAAACGGCCAGGCTCAAGGCCCCTTGCATCAAGGCGACCGCCGTTTCCATGATCCACAGGGACCCGGTTGGGGCAACGGGCAAGAAAAAGACGGCGAGGAGTCCCAACGGCACGACCAGGAATCCCACCAGGGGCACTAATAGACAATTGGTGAAAAGCCCGATGAGGGATGTCTGGTTAAAGTAATAGAGGCTCAGGGGGAGGGTCCCCAAGATGGCGGCTAAAGAAACCAGCAAAAAGAGGGCCAATCTTTTCAGCACAGTCAATGGGCCAGTTCTTAGCTTTGAAATAAAGGGAAACTTTTTCAACATGTACAAAATAGCAAACACGGCGGCAAAAGAGAGCTGAAAAGATATCTCAAAAAGGGCCGTGGGATTCATGATCAGAATGACCAAGGCGGCAACAGCCAAGGTGTTGATCGTGTCATGCTCCCGTTCCAGGAGCATGGCCATGAGAAAGGCCATCACCATGATCACAGCGCGCTGCGTAGGAGGAGACATGCCGGCCAAAAGACCGTAGGCAACCACGGGCAAGGCAGTCATCAAAGCGGCCCCCCGATTGACCCAGGCAGCCAGAAGAACCCTTTGGGATCGCGCCAGCAGATAGCGGAAGGCAAAAAAGGCCAGGGTGGCCACCATACCTATGTGAAGTCCTGAAATGGCCAGTAGGTGGGAAATCCCGGCCCGATTGAAGACTTCCCGATTTTCTGGAGAAATTTCACTTCGATCTCCAATAATGAGGGCTTTCAACAACCCCCTGGCATCTTGTGGAGGAACCCTTTCAAGCAAACT
>Ga0180433_10002844_pt1 | contig 26110 bp, 21 predicted proteins | sample SS_ome_8_FD_132980 | JGI IMG/M metagenome (GOLD analysis project Ga0180433, IMG submission 132980) | Hypersaline lake sediment archaeal communities from the Salton Sea, California, USA - SS_1_D_1 metaG | ecosystem: Environmental > Aquatic > Non-marine Saline and Alkaline > Hypersaline >... | reverse complement strand
GGTCGATGGAATCATAACTAACGATATTTCTCGACTTAAAGAAGTTTTAAGCCGAGTTTAATATTATTTTTACTAAAATATTTTAGAGAGAGAATACTATTTCATTTAATTTTTTTAAATAATTTTCAAGCTAATATTGATAATAATGTCCGATGAGACTAATCCTATTTTAAAAAAATTTGAAAAGCTATTCTATCCACGAGCTATAGGCATTATTGGAGCCTCCTATAATCCTGCAGGAGGAGGTTATTTTGTAGATATTATGCGGGGGAGATTTCGTAATCCGATTTATCTTTTTAATCCTCGATTAGCAGGTGAAGAATTATATGGCCATAAGGTTTATAGCTCAATTTTAGAAATTTCAGATAAAAATCCCATCGATTATGTAATTATTGGTGTTCCAGCCAAGATTGTTCCTGGAGTTTTAAAAGAAATCGGCCAAAAAAAAGTACCGTTTGTAACTATCTTCGCATCAGGATTTGGTGAAGTGGGTAATGTTGATTTAGAAAAGGAAGTCCTCTCTATTGCAAAGAAGTATAATATTCGTATAATTGGTCCGAATTGTCTTGGTGTCTACAATCCCGAAGTGGGGCTTTATATCGGTAGAGGGCAGTCTAGAAAAGCTGGCAATTTTGGAGCAGTCCTTCAATCAGGAGGATTAGCAGTTAATGTGGCGCAATTGGCAGTAGCTTATGGGATTGAAGTTTCAAAAATGATCTCAATAGGAAATGCAATAGATCTTTCTCATCCAGATTTTTTAGAGTATTTTTTACATGATAATAAAACAGCAATTATCGGCCTTTATCTCGAAAACTTAAAAACTAGAGAGAATGGGAGGCGATTCATGGAAACAGCGAAAGCTTGTAATTTAAATCGTAAACCCATTATATTATGGCGCGCAGGATATGGAGAAACGACAAAAAAAGCAATTATGTCTCATACAGGAGGTCTTGCGGGAAATAATAAGATTTGGGAAGCAGTTGCAAAACAAACGGGTTGTTTACTTGTAAGAAACTCTACTGAATTAGCAGCTTTAGGAAGTGCGTTTAAGTTAACAAATCTTCCAACCTCCCGGAATATAGGACTAATCGGTATAGGAGGAGGCTCTACAATAGAAGCCGGGGATATATTAGAAAATTATAATATCAAGATTCCCCGATTATCAGAAAAAACAATTCAAAAAATGGGACGGTTTCTCAATGACGTGAATACGAATTTTAACAATCCAATAGACCTTGGTGCACAAGGAGCATTACCTAATATTTATTATCGTACTATATTAACTTTAGATAAAGATCCTAACATTTCTGCCATAGTATTTGTAAAGGATCCAGAAAGATTTGGAAATCTCCAAGATTCTATAATTAGTCAAATTGGTTTTGATAAGGGAAGCGATCTAAATAAAACTTTTATTAAGTATATAGGTAAAGCAAAAAGATTATGTAAAAAACCGATGTTCTGTGTAATGTTAAAAATTTCTGAAGGATTTGAAGAATATAAAAGTCGATACAAGTTCAAATTAAGGTTATTAAATCGTAATGTTCCAGTCTTTGAGACTTTTGATATTGTAGGAATGGTGATTGATAGGATGAATACCTATCGAGAATTTTTACAGAAACATGGAAAATATCCTAAAAGGCCACACAATTAAAGAAAAATCTTATTTTCTATCAATAGGTCTCCCGGGACTACCTTGATAATAAAATTTATCTGGTTTTCCTCTCCAATTTTTATGAAGAACTGTATTCGGGAGAATCACATAGTTATTTTGGGTCACTGCATTGGGACCTACGATAATTCCTGGATAAAGCGTAGTATTACTAACCAATTTAATCTCTAACATGGTTATTTTACCGAAAATTGTATTGACGGCATGGCTTGAGAGAGCTGAAGTTGGATAAATAAAGGTGTTTTCCCCTAAATCAGTAAATTCTAAACCAACATAAGCATCACAATAAATCACATTATTGGCGATCTTGTTATGACCTATTCTTCGAAGGGCGCGATTCACTAACCAAGGAAACATAGATTTTGAAGTTAACCACATTGGGTATTTGATGATAAAACCTCGCTTATGATAATATTTCATCATTTTACCTTCTTCACTATTTAAATCATCTAATACTCTTTGAAAAACTCCTTGTTTGGGGGGTGATTTTTTATGCCAATAAGACGCCCATAACGCAGTAAATTCGACAAGAAGAATAAGATAGATATAATATAGCAGAATAATTAAGCTTGGAATAATGAATAAATGAAAGATGAGTTCAAGAGGAAAAATGATTGCAAAAAGATATAAATACAATAGAAATAGTCCAACACATGGATATAAAGGTATAGTAAAACTCAATATATTAATTTTAAAGAAATCAAATATCGGAAGCTCTACGGTTTTTTTTTCTTCCATTTTATTTATATTGCTATTATTCCTTATCTTATTATTCTTCATATGAATACTATTGTTCGTAGATTATATAAAAATTATTGCGTAAAGATATTATGGTAGATATCATAACCACTACTTTAGGAATAGCTATTGCATTGATCGCTACCACTTGCTTTAATCTTGGAATTATTCTACAAAAAAGAGGATTAAGAGAATGTAGAGAGATTAAAATAGAAGAAGGTGTAAGAAGTATTATCACCATCTTTAAAGAACTTTGTAAAAATAAACCATGGTTTATTGGAACTGCTCTTGGATTAATCGGAATGATACCTTACGCTATAGCAATGGGTATGGTTGGAATTGTAGTCGTCCAACCAATTATGAGCGTAGGATTGATAATTTTTTTCATTTCCGCGATAAAAATATTAAATGAAAAAGTGACCTATTTTGAGGTCATTCCCATTATTCTCTTAATTTCAGTACCCGTTTTTATAGGGTTAGCTCAGATTTCAGACCCTTATATTGATCTCTATGAGTTTATTATCCCTTTTTTAACATTCTTTGTCATAATGTTAGGATTAAGTTTAGTGAGTTATTACGTTTCAAAAAAGAAGAGAGGAACTAGATTGGAGGGTATTTTTATCATGTTTATCGGAGCAATTTTTTATTCTCTTGGGGCAGTTTTTACTAATATTTTAGCTCAAGCCTTGGTTAATTCAAATATCTTTATACCCTTCTTTTGGGAAATAATTTTCGGGATCTTTTGGTTTGAGTATATGCATTTTTGGGTTTTTATTGGTTTCTGGGGATTAGCCATATTTAATATTGCTAGTGTGATTTTCATCCAGAGTTCACTTCAGAGAAGTAAAGCAGTTTTCATTATTCCAATACAAAATTCCATAACGTTTATTATACCAATAATCGCAGGATTGTTTGTATTCAATCAAAGTTTTAAAAATAATCTCTTCTTTATAATAACGATTATTATAGTTTTGATATCTACAATAATTCTTAGTAAATACGAAGCTTCGATACAAAATATAGAAAATTAGGATTTTTCACATTAAATCGGTTCAATAGAAAAGCAGTATAGATATTCTTTACCTTTATGTAACCTATACTTATTATGGACCGACGGTAAGCCAGGAAGGTCTCCCCCAACTCCCTTCTGCTTATAATCTATATTCAAAGTGACGTTTTCTCGAATAGGTAATTCATGAATATGAGTTGCTTTTTCCAAATCTTCCATATTATAAGGCCATGCACTTATATTAAAATAAGTCCCCCCGATAGCCCTTATTATAAATCCTTCTTTTTTCTTATTAGTTAATGAACACCAGCGAACATCAGATCTATTTCCATTTTCTTGCGGTCTGACATAATTATGAACAAAATTCTTAATCTCACAAGAATAGATCCCTATGGCGGCTCCTATTTTTCTATCGAACATTGTTTCATGTGGTCCTCTCCCATACCACATAACATTATTATAATCGCCTAAAATCTCCATTTGCATCCCAAATCTTATCATTTCCTTATTTGGGGTAAATTTATTTGTTATTATTATTTTTCCGTTACCATAGATTATATATTCAATTTCTAAACCTCTTTCTGAATTTAGAATGTCCAATATCGCATGAATCTTCTTAATATTTGAGTTTAAATCTTCATATTGAAATGTTTTTATCTTACTTTTTTGGGCAGCATTTTTCCATGAATAATCAATGAGGGATTTTTTCTCAAAATCTTCAATATCCTCATCAATATAACCGAGATCATTATCAATTGGAACTCTCCAGAAATTAGGCTTTAATTGACTTGTTAGTATCTCTTTGTCATTATACATTAATTTTTCAATCAGACCAGATTCCTTTCCAATCCTGATTTCAAAATTGTCACCCTTCAAAATAAGGAATTCCTGCAATTCCTGCAATTTAATCTCAGAATAATTAACATGAATTTCGTTTTTACTTGATTTTAATTCATTCTTTAAGGGAAACTGTTCCCAAGCTAGAAGAAACCCCTTATCCGCCCATTTCTGAGTTTTAGAAAGTGTTAAATTAATTTTAAGATAGTATTCCACATTTGGTTTTTTTTCCAATTTCTTATATTTAATAAATACCAGTTTTCTTTGTCCTGGTCCAATGTCTTTGCTATTTATTTTACCATCTTGAATTTTGTTTCCATTAGCAGTTAATTCCCATTTTATATCAGTAAATTCAAGTGATAAAAATGAATATTTGTTAATTATTTCAAATTTACCGTTATCAATATCAATTGGAACAATATTAATCTGTTGATAGATTTTCTTAACTTCATATAAAGCGGGATTAGGTTTTCGATCTGGCATAAGGATTCCATTAATACAGAAATTCTTATCATTTGGCTCATCTCCATAGTCTCCCCCATATGCCCAGTATTCCTTCCCATCTTCGTCAATTTTTCTCAAACCTTGATCAACAAAATCCCAGATAAATCCACCAATTATATTACTGTACTTTTCAAAAAGCTCCATATATTCTCGAAAATTTCCAAGGCTGTTTCCCATTGCATGAGCATATTCACATAACATTATCGGACGTAACTCATTTCTCTTTAGATTTCTTCGTGCTATACCTTTAACTTTACGAGGAGGATAATACATAAAGCTAATTACATCAGTTATTTCATTACCATAATCTCCTTCATAATGAATTGGTCGAGTTTTATCTATTTGTAAAGTTAATTTTTTCATCTCTTTAAACACTTCGCCAAAACCCGCCTCATTGCCAAGCGACCACATTATCACACAAGGATGATTCTTATCTCTTTCTACCATCCTAATCATTCTATCACAACATGCATTTTCCCAAAGGGGGTCACTATCAGGCAATTTATCTCTTAAACCATGAGTTTCTAAGTTGCACTCATCAATGACATAGAGCCCATAAATATTGCATAAATCATAGAATAAAGGTTTATTTGGATAATGGCTGGTTCTTAGAGCATTGATATTATTTTGTTTCATCAATTTAATATCATATTCTATAAGTTTCGGTGAAATTGCTCTTCCATTGTCTGGATCATGTTCATGTCTATTAACTCCCTTCAATAAGACAGATTTACCATTAATAATAAGTTCTCCTTTTGAATTAAGTTCCACACTTCTGAATCCAATTGTGTTTTTTTCAACTTCAATTAATTTATTTTCTGAATTATATAATAACAAAAAAATAGAATATAGATTTGGGATTTCAGCAGACCACAATTTAGGATTCATAACTTTCGACTTTAAGGAAATGGTTATTTCTTCTTGATTCTTGATATCAAAATCCTTATTAAATGTTAAAATGGATTCTCTTAAAGAAGAATCTTTTTCCTTCAATATGCATTGAATTCTATGATTCTTTACTTCATGAACTCCATAATTGTGAATTTTTAATTTAATAGTTAAAAAAGCATCTTGATATTTTTTATCTAATTCATTATAAATGTAGAAATCTCTTATATGAACTTTAGGAGTAGAAAAAAGGTATACATCTCTAAAAATACCGCTTAGTCTCCACATATCCTGATCTTCGAGATACGATCCATCGGACCACCTATATACTTCAACAGCAATAATATTGTCCATTGGTTTTACATAGTTAGTTATATTAAATTCTGCGGGAGTCATACTTCCTTGACTATATCCTACTTTCTTTCCATTTATCCAAATATAGAATGCGGATTTTACGCCCTCAAAATGGATAAATATTTCGCGATCGTTCCAATCTTCAGGGATATCAAATCGTTTTCTGTAAGAACCAACCGGATTATAATCGTGATCTATACTTGGAATATTATCTATACGAACACTAAAAGGATATTTAATATTAGTATATATAGGAATCCCATATCCTCTCATTTGCCAATTACTTGGAACATCTATTTTTTTCCAAGATTTATCATTAAATTTTTCCTCATAAAAATTGATTGGACGATCTGCTGGCTTTTTCACCCAATTAAACCTCCAATTTCCATTCAGAGATAAAACACAGTCACAATTTCTATAAGAACTTAATGCAGAATCCAAATCTTTAAAGAGATTATAGGTGTTATGAGCTTGTAGCTTATTTATACCTATAATTTTTGGATTTTCCCATTCATACTTGACATTTTCATCATTCATAACTCTCACAAATAAAATTAAGCTTATTCTTTTTTACGATTGATTTTATACTTTTTATAAAACATAATTAGAGCGATTAGACCAATGGAAGCCATTATAACACTCCACCAAGCTGGGTGGGCAAACCCCCTAACACTTAAATCGAAGACAGCGCCTCCAATAATAGGCCCTATTATTTGAGCTACACTATCAAGTGAAGTAGTGTAACTATTTATTCTTCCTTGTATTTTTTTACTAACCGATTGAGAAATTACGCTTAATAGATTCCCCCTTACAGATGACGCAGCAAAGCTAATAAAAATTAGAATAATTATGATAAGAATTACATTTTCCAATAATCCTATCACTGAGAACATTCCCACAAATACAATTAAACCTAAAAGAATCATATTCTTCTCACCAATCAGTCGTAATACCGGTTTGAAAAATGCAAAACGAGTTATAGCTCTAAAAATCCCTGAAATGGTAAGAATTAATCCTATTTCGAATGCAATCAATCCTATAATGCTACTTAGAAATAAAGATATGTTAGCCATGAGTAAAGTAAAAGAAATTGTGTGAAATCCCCATAAAGTTAGTAAATATATCGCATCTTTATCTTTAAAAATAGAAATGGGTTGGTACTCTTCTTTACTTTCAATTTCTCGTTTTACATTGGGCCATGATTCTTCTAATAATAGGAAAGTTAAAATAATTGTTGATAATGATAATGCGGACGCAGTTATGCCTGGTAAAAAGATACCTCCTATCGAAAATAACATACCACCTAAACCTGGCCCTATTAAGGAAGAAAGTACGTGAGCTACACCAATATTTGCCATTTGCACCCCCCTATCCTTTGGAGGTACAATATCACTAATTATAGCTTTCGCAATTGGAAAATTTCCTCCAAATATTCCATCAATAACTCTAGATAAAAATATTAGAAAAAGTGAGTCAGAAAAAGCTAGTAATATAAAAGCTGATAAAGTACCAAACTGGGAAATTAAAAGCATTGGTTTTCTACCAAACGAATCGCTCAATCGGCCCCATAATGGTGCGAAGAATAAGGTGAAGACCGCGTTTATCGCGATTACAAGACCTATTATCCAAGGTGTTGTATTATAAATTTCTATAAACGAAGGAAGAAATGGAATTATAAGATAATATCCTAAAATATCGATAAAAACCGCAGCCCATAAAGGAAATAATCTTGGATAACTTACTACTTTACTTATTTTTGTGTCCTTCCACTTAGAATCTGAAAGATCTGACAATCCCCTAATCTCCTTTCGATTAAATTTTTAATATCAAATAATATGAAAACTCTATTTAGTCTTTTATCGTTTTAAAAAATCAATAATAATTTTATTTACCTCTGGTGCGCGCGATATTGGAGATGAATGCCCCGCTCTTTCAATAATTACAAGCTCACTTTTAGGTATTATTTTTTGTAACTCAATTAACGCATTTTTCGTAGTCAGTCTATCATGTGAAGCAGCGATTAATAAGGTCTTATTCTTAATTTTTTTTAAATCATCAGAACTAAGCGGTGGATATAAGGCTTTAGATTGATTAATTATGTCTTGAGGCGTTATTGGATTAATATTTTGATTTTCGATTAAATCTTGAACTGACCAGAGTCCATAAAATTTTTTATTTGAATTAACTTCCATTTCTTTTCTAAATTTGATATGATAACCTAACCGTGCACTCGTCCAAAATGCTTCCTCTTTATTCTTATTCCTAAGTTCCAATTCATTAATCGAATTATTCACTAGTAGATCAACTGCTTGGTTATTTGGTGCACCCTTTACTGTGTTTATCAAAACTATTTTTGCTATATATTCTGGATATTTAATGGCGAACTTTTGTACGATAATTCCTCCCATTGACCAACCAATAATATGAGCCTTATCTAGTTTAAGATAATTCATCAATCCCTTTATATCATCAGCCAACATATCCAGGGTATTTGGAATGTTAGGGCGATCGGAACATCCTCCATTTCTATTATCAAATCTAATTACACGAAAATGTTCAGAGAGAGGAATATACTGACCGATCCACCCTTCTTTATTACCCGTAAATCCGTGAACTAACAAAACAGGAAAGCCTTCTCCTCGTTCTTCATAACAAAGTTTTATTCCATTTACTTTTGCATATAATGTTCCCAATTTTCTTCCTCTCTCATATTTTTAAAAAGTCTATAATTATTTTATTTATTTCAGGAGCTTTTTCCAAAATCGATTGGTGTGCTGCTTTTTTAATAACGATAAATTCGCTATTTGGAATTAATTCATGAATCTTTTTATTTACACTTACAGGACAGGATTTATCTTTTTCTGCAGCAATAATTAATACATCATTCTCAATCTCATGTAATTTTTCATAAGTATTATGTTGTGCAATTGCATGAGCCTGCTTGAATAAATCTTCTGGAGTTGGCCCATAATTTACTTTTTCATCTATTAGATCTTCAACAGACCAGATACCATGAAATTTCTTTTTGGGATCTGCCCTCATCATTTTCCAGAAATCACGTGAATAACTACTTTTCGCACCGTTGATAAAAGCATTAAAAGGATCAGCCTCCATCGCTTTCTGATTCGCAATTGCACTAGCCTTTTGGATTTCCTCATAATCATCTGTTGCTTCTCCTGGTGGCTTTACACCCGCAAAAGTATTGATTAAAACCACTTTATTAACTCTTTCTGGATAAAGAATAACAAAATTTTGAGCAATCATACCCCCCATTGAATGGCCTATAATATGGGCATTATCGATTTCTAAAAAATCCATTAAACTAACAACATCAGATGCAAATATTTCCATTGAAAGTTCTCCATCTGGACGGTCCGATTTTCCAGCACTTCTATTATCCATTCTTATTACTTTAAAATGTTTGGATAACTCTCCAACCTGAGCACGCCAATGTTCTTTTCTGTCGCTATATCCATGAAGTAAAAATACGGGTTCTCCCTCACCATGAATATCATAACAGATTTTTATGCCATTCACATCAGCAAATAAGTCTGTCATAATGTATCTAAATTTTCAATAATAAAATAATATTTCTAATTTGATGGAAAACTAATCCCTCTCAAATCTTACAGATATAATGACCGCAATATTTGCATTTTCCCTTCTTATCCAAACCTATTTTAGAAATACTATAACTTTTCCTTTGAATTACAATTTGAGAACAATTTGGACATCTAGTTTTTTGAAAATCGTCATTTGCTACATTTCCTAAATAAACATACTTTAAACCAGCATCTAAGGCTGTCTTTCGAGCCTTATATAAAAGACCTTCAGATGTTGGATGAGTAAAATTATGTTCATAGGATTTATAATATGGAAATGCTCTTGAAATATGAAATGGGGTTTCCTCTCCCAAATCATTTACAATTCTCTCAGATATACTTTTAACTGTAGAATTATCACTATTAAAATCTTCCAACAATAAGGTAGTTAATTCAATATGGACTCCATTTTGCTTTGCATAAACGGCATTCCTCCAAACCTTTTCACTATCCGCTCCACAGTATTTTTTGATCATTTGAGTATCTCCTTTAACATCAATATTCATAGCATCTAAACCACATTTTAAGAGCTCACGCAACACATCTTCTGTCATGTATCCATTACTAACATAAGTATTATATAGACCTTCTTTTTTTGCTAATTTAAAAAGCTTTAAGGAATATTCAAAGAGCAGAGTTGGTTCATTAAATGATACAGATGTACCTTGACATGAATTTTTCAATGCCATTTTAACTAATTCTTCTGGGTCAATGTATTTTGATGTATTAGCAGCTAATTTGTAAATCTTCTCTTTAGGATGAGATAAATGGTGATTTTGACACCAAAAACAGTCGAAATTGCATCCATAGGTCCCGATTGTTATTGCAGTGCTTCCTGGAAAGAAATGATAGAACGGTTTTTTTTCTATGGGATTATACGAAATCGCTGGGATCAATCCGTATATAATACTATAGATTTTTCCACCCTTATTGATTCTTGTTTGGCAATAACCAAATTTATCTTGGAAAATTTTGCATTTTCTTTCACAGATTAAACATCGAACTGTGCCATTTTCTTGCTTTTGAAATAGACTTCTTTTCATAAATTGGGGTAAAATATGATTCACAAAAATAGATCTAGATTATATAGAAAAAATATTTTATTTTTATCGGTAAAATTCTTTTACTAGAATTTGACTAAATCTAACCATTTTTTGCCCAAGTTCCAATTCATTCCTCGAACTGGTCAAAATCCAATCCTTACCATATAGTTTATTCAAATAATCCCCTTGAGAATCAATAGAAAAGGCAAAAACCCGAAATATTTTCCTCACTTCATGGATATCTGGTATTGCATCGTATAAACTATATCCTCCATCAGCTGCGGGTTGACCATCAGAGATTACTATTATGATATCATTTTTCTTTAGTTTATTCGCTTCATGCTTTATTGAAACCCCATCAACATTCTGGCCAAAACGACTATGACAGCCAAACTTATCAAATTTTTTGGGATCAATCCTTTCATTAAAATCTTTCACTAAAATATTTAAAGCGTGAAAAGCACCAGTAAATAAGATTATACGAATATCAGCAATATCTTCTAACGCCTCATATAGCATTACCATCGCGATTTTTGCAGCTTTAACTTTGACACCTCTCATACTTCCACTAATATCTACAATGATTATCAATCGTAATTCCTTATTTATTATTTTTCGAGTGAAACATCTCTTAAATTGATAATCGCTTGTAACAGCTTTTATAAATTTACTATTCAACCTCCCATTCTTTTGGAATGTATCATTTGCGCTCGTATTTTTTAAATCTGCAAAAATAATTTTCAATCGTTTAATGATATTGCTATATTTAGCTTTAATTTGCGCATATGTGATAGAAACAGGAGCCATGGCCTGAGATTCGATCTTAACCTCATCCACATGTCTTTTTTCTTTACTACTCCTAAGAGTAGGCCGATATTCTTGTCTCTCCAAAGTTAAAAGGCGTTCTTGCATCGCATCGTCAGCTCTTTCTATAAGTTTTCTGATTTCTCTAATAAATTCTTCTTTTCTTCCTTTATTCTTATCCTTTTCTATACTTATTGTTCCCTTAATTAAGTCTTCATTAAAACCCTCAATTTCATACGAAAATTGACCAGTTTTTTGATCTATATTTTTTGCGGAATTCCCTTTATTTTTTGTTGCACCTATTTTTTTCTCTTTTTCTTTTGGATTATTATCTAATTTGTCTTGATGATCTTCTTGATTTTTAGATTTCTCCTTTTTTTCATCTTCTCCTCCTCCTTCTTTACTCGATATTTTTCCATTTTCTTTATTCATTAAATCATCAAGATCATCAGGATCTAAGTCTTGATCTTTAAGTTTTTCGATTAATTCTTCACTGGTTTTATCGAGTTGAGTTTTCTCATCACTTTTTTTGTTTCTAGAATTTAATTCCATTTGTGTGAGGGTATTTCTATGTTGATTCTGTGGATTCCTACTGTGAGAAGGTGGATTCGGTGGGGATTCAGGCAAGTATTTTTTAAGAATTTTACACAGGATATCACAAGAAATAATGGAAGAACTAGGGCTAAGAGACTTATAAAGGAATGATTTCACTTTACCAATACCTTTCCAATCCTTTTTGCTCAGGGTATTTAATCCAAATTTAGGGCGTTTTTGGAAGTCTTCAAAATTTTCCATATATAGATTAACATACGATAAGATACCTTCAATTGAGTTTAAGCGAGATCTAATTTCTGGTATTAATCTTTTTGTTAACGATCTTAAATTCCTATAAAATCCCGGAAACTTAATTTTATTTATCCCGTTTATTCTTACATCTTCTACAACGTTGATTAAACTTTTAGCAAACAAGAGGGGGACTTTATATTTTTTAGCTAAAGAATCCACTAGTCTTATAAAACATAATTCGAATGAACCGTAACCTATGTGACCACTCTCATGAGCCACCAAACCTTGAGCTGACCTAAGATCCTTTTTAAATTTATCAGGTAAATATATAAATCGGCAATCGGTATAAACAGAAGGAATATTTCCTATAAAATTAATCATTAGATCTTTATTCCCGCTAATACGCTTACCGATGTTAGTCAGAGCAAGAATATCAGAGGTGTCATCCCTTTCATATAAGTCAAATATACTTTCCATTTTACTTTCACATAATAGGAAATATTTCTTTAATGATTTTAGTCAGAAATTCTAAATTATTTTGATAAATCCATCTTATATAACTTAGCGTAATATTATCATTGTAAATATGTGTCTTTCCAGTTTCTTTTTTATATTGATCTGGTAAATTAAACATTTCAGTTAGTCTAATATATTGCTGAAAAATCTTTCTATTATGCATCCACATCCAATGGAGCACCTTCCACATAACTAAGCCGTTATATCTGAAGGTATTTTTAATTCCATATTTATCTATATAATCTTGAATACATTCTTTAGTGTGAAAGATAATTTTATTGGTAGTTTCATTCGAAATTTCAATACTATTCTCCAAAATCAATTCTTTTGATTGTTTTTTTTCATGTAATTCCTCTCTAATTTTAGACTCGAACATCTTCCCATCAAGAATCATCGCAATACTTTTCTTTTCCTCTTGTGTGTTGCCCAATTTATTAATAATGACGTTCTCAATGTTATTTTTTAAAAATAGTGGCGGCATTTTTGAAATTAACATACAGAAATTAACAATTAAACGTGTTGAAAAGATTTTTGTTATTGAAAAATCTTGAATTGCTTGTTTTCTTATTTGACGTGCAGTATCAACCACAATTTCAGCAACTTTTCCATTACACCCTGATATTTTAGATACAATTTCTATTTCTTTATTTTTCGAGGGATAATTTATCTCAGGACATATTATAAAACGATCTTCAAAAGCTTCTTGAAGTTTATTTATACCGGTGACTCCTTTATTCATAGTACCCAAGATAATTAATTTACTTTCAGGATTTATTTCATGTTTTTCAAAACTTTTTGAGATTAAATTAATATGACTTTCAGAAAGCAACGAATTTAAGGATATTTGCTCATTTTCTCGAATCGCATTGATTTCATTGATAATTATAAACGAGATCCCATTCTCATTGGCATCTTTTATTGCCATGGTTAATGGACCATAATTAAATTTAGTATCACCTTTTAAAAGTTCCCAGTTTCCTTCAATATCTCGGCGATCAAGATCGGGTGAACCATCAATAATATAGTATGAAGCATTGTAATTTTTTGCAAGAGAAATTGCTAATAATGTTTTTCCAGTTCCTGGTGGACCATGAAGTAAAATTCCTATGCATTTTCCATTCTCAATAGAATCTATTAAACATTTTAAATAGTCAAATTCATCTTTTTGTTGAATATACTCAATTTGTTTTTTAGCGGTTAAGTTTGAAATAGCATCTCACTCCATTTTCACTAATTATGATTAAATATTATTAGAACATATGAGTTTAACTAAAAAATTCTGAATTCTGCTCAATTAATAGTTTAAGATAATCAGAATTCCTTGATTTTTGTATTAACGGTAGTTAATTTATATTTCAAACTGATATTTAAAAACTAACCCTAACATGAATTTTTTAAATTTTTATTTTTAAACTAAGGTCCCAATTATAATTTTGATTTTAATAATACTCGCAATAATTGAAAGATCTTAGCAAAGATAAATTTCATTAATGGGAAATCCATAAGAGATCTAATTATTCTTAGGACTCTATACTTTTTTGGCATAAACGTAGACATGTCCTTATCATAAGTTATATTATTAATATAAAAATTTTTTCGGAAAAAGGATAAAAGAAGAGAATAGGTGATAATTGCAATTATATCCCAAGCACGATTAACATGATCTTTTGGATAATTCAGTTTCTCTCCTATTGCCATACGTACAACTTCAATTATATGATAAATTTTAATTTTACTTCTTAAGAGTTCTTTAGTAGCCCATAATAAATACATGCATCCACCGCAATAGGTAACTAACGCTTCGGCTCCTGTGTCTTCTGCTTCTTTAAACTTTTTCATTCCATCGCTTATAATATCGAACACGATTGATATATTTTTCGTCCAAGAAGCTCCCGCTCCAAAGCCACAACATAATGAATCCTTTCTGTTATGTTTCATTTCTACAATTTGGCAACCACATAATTCTAATATCTCACGGGGTGGGTCCCAATAAGATCCATTTAAGGTTTTTGAATAGCAGTTATCGTGAACAGTAACCACCAAATCTAGATTTTGCTTAATTTTAATAACTTTTGAATTAATATTATCCCGCAGCCACTGATGAAAATTAATAAAGTTTTGCTTATGGGTCACTCCCATTTCATTAGGATGGACTTCCTTAAAGATATATTCCACAGCGTCCAAAGTAGCAGCAATATTTCTAACTCCCCACGAATCAAAATCCTCTTTTGTTCTTTCTGAGATTTTTTGAACGATATCCAAATACCCTCCCTGATAAAGATATGCGCCTCCCTCCCATTGGTCGATTCGATCTATGGGTGTAAAGTAATCAAGTAATTTACTCCCCCCGATAATGAATGGAAATAAATGGGTATAATTTCCAATCAAAAGAGGGGTATCTTTCGGTTTAGGGATAGTGTGCATCCACTTATATATCCATTTTTTTTCTTGATTTGATAGGAAAATATTAAGCATTTGCCATATATTTGAATCCATCGTTGGTATTACAAATCGATATATAGGAGGTGCGCCCCTTTTTTTATATAAATCATTCCATCTTTCAAGAATTAATTGATATGGATTAGCTTCTTGAGGGCAATAGAGATTACATGAAAAACAAGTAGTACATCTATGAAGTGCATACTTAGAATCTTTTCCATCAATTAGATTCTTCATTTCTATTTTTGCTACATCTAACGGCAATCTTAACACAGGGCATTTATGTAAACATAGTCCGCATAAATCACATAAATCTTCTCGAAACCCTGGGATTCTTTCTGATTTGCTCATTTCTACCATGCCTTTTTATATTCAGGAGGATCTTGGGGTATATTTTCAAGTTTAAAGGATTTTTTAGAAGAGAGTTTGGGAAGTTGATGTTTTATAGCTCCCCAGAAAAAGTGCTTCCCTCTTTCTTTTTTAGCTTTTTCGGTTAAATTAGGTTTCTCTCCCATTGCCATCTGGATTAATTCAATAATATGGTAAATCTTCATTTTCTTGAAATATAATTTCTTATTTCCTCCAAATGTTGCTAAACAACCGGCGCAATAAACACATACTGCATCCACATCAGCTTCTTTAAACGCCCTAAAGTTTCGAATTGCCGAAGATCGAATATTAAAAGAATGATAAGAGGAGTCTACAGAAAATCCCGCTCCTATACCACAGCAACGCATATTTTCCCGTGAAGAGTCAGTTTCAACGACTTTGATCCCAGCCAAATTCAAAATTTTACGAGGAATATCCATATATTTATCTCCAAACATCTTTGCATAGCATGAATCTTGTATCGATACAGTCATATTTAGTTTTTGGGTGAATTTGATTTCTCCATTTTCAATTTTTTCCCATAGAAATTGGATATAGGATTTGATCTCATCAAACTTATACTCCAATCCATAGAGAGGTAATACATTTTTAAACACATTTGTACCCGCTGTACATAAAACAAGTAGGTTTTTTGGCTTCAAAATATTAAACCATTTATCTAATCTTTTAGCAATCTGGTAAAGTTTATCTTTATAACCTGTTCGAAATAAAGTCTCGCCACAACAATATTCTAATCGACCTCGAATATCTAATTCCTTAAAAAAACTAGCTTGTGTCAATTCCGCAAAAGTAATAACGTTACAACCGGGATAAGTCAATGTGTCTCCTTTTAAAGGTTCTAAAGAAGCCCAATTCCTAACCAGATCTTTTGTTTTTTCTGGTAATCGTTCCATTACATAAGAACGGAAGTTCGGATAGTATGGATGAAGAGTCATATAATGCTTGGCTCTTAATTTTAATCCCTCTTCTTTATATTGCTCATTCCAGCGTTGCAAGATTAAACTAGTTGGATGCGCATTCTCAGGGCAATAAAAATTACATGAAAAACAGCTCTGACATTCATTTAATACTCTTTCCGTTTCCCTTCCAGCGATAAGAGCATTTATTTCTTTAATTGCAAAGTCAGTAGGTAGTAGCATGATTGGACACTGATGAAAACAAATACCACACCGAGTACATGCTTGTTCATTAAAATCAGAAAAAAATTCTTTGGATACAGGTTGAATATTTGAAATAATCTATCTCCTTGCTTAAATTAAATCCTATGATCTAATATTAACTGAAATTAATATAAACTTTTAAACGTAGGTTGATCTTCTACGGAGCTATTATTAAGATAATAACATAGGCAAATATTAAATTTCCTAATATAATACCCGTGTCTTTTAACGATGTTCTTCCCAGTAAATTGTTTCGTGGTTTTCTGAAGATATAAAGTATTCCTATTGGAAAAATTATGATTGGAAAAAATAATAGATTCTGAGTAAGTATTATCGAGCTGATACCAATTGCCAAGGAAATACTACAAGCAATCCAAATCACTATTTGGGCTTTTTTGGGAGTTATTTTAGAAAGAGAATCCCCATCTATTAGTTCATGAAGCATTTGTCCTGTAAAAGCTACTGAGGCTATAGCAGAAAGTATTAACCATTCAAATACCGTTAGATAAGGGAATAAGTTTAGCGCAATATCACCTGCATTAATTTTAATCATAAACCATGGTAAAAAGATATGCGAAACTCCCAGAATAATTTGATTAATTATTACCAAGGATTTGAATTTACAATAAAAAACGACTAAAGCCACAATGATTAACAGATAAACCGATAATAATAAATTTTCAACAAAAACATTCCAAAAACACATCGTTCCTAACACAAAACATGTAATTGAGAGGACTAAAATCTCTTTTCTCTGATAACCTTCAACTCTTTCAAGAGTTTCTTTTTCAGTGGGATCATTCATATCAATAGCATCATTTAGGGTATTTCCAGTTATTGCATAAAAACCAAATCCCGCTAAAATCCAAATATGGGAAATTGGATCATAATTATTTAAGTAAATACATAATAAACAAGGGACCAACACTGAAAAGATATACTCTACCCGAAGTAACCTAAAACCTTTACTCATTCTAAATGTTTATTTTTATCAGTCTATTAGGTTAGATTTATAGAATTTTTAAGAAAATTTAAGATTTAAGAAATAAAATAAGTTTGAGGTAGAATCATAAGGAAAAAATAATAATATCGATTAACGATATAATTATAAGAACTCATCATGAATACAACCCATCGAATATTCTATAGGAATTCCAATAAGATGTCAGAAATAACGCCAAATTCAGTGGATCTGATTGTCACATCTCCACCTTATCCGATGATTGAAATGTGGGATCCTCTTTTTTGTGATTTTAATCCTCAGATTAAACAAATTCTCGAGGAAGGTGATGCTAAAAAGGCTTTTTCTCTCATGCATAACGTATTAAAACAAGTCTGGAAAGATTGCGTCAGAGTGCTAAAAGAAGGTGGAATTTTATGCATTAATATCGGAGATGCAACCCGAAAGATTAATAAAAATTTCCAATTATTCCCTAATCACGTAATTGTCGCTGACTTCTTTCAAAAAAATGGTTTTATATCCCTCCCCTCTATTTTATGGAGAAAACCCACTAATGCGCCCAACAAATTTATGGGATCGGGAATGCTTCCTCCCAATGCATACGTTACACTTGAACACGAGTATATCTTACTTTTCCGTAAGGGAGAAAAGAAACTAAAACTCCCTCCTAAATCAACAAAAAGATATCAAAGTGCCTATTTCTGGGAAGAACGAAATAATTGGTTCTCTGATATGTGGTCTGATTTCCGAGGAACTCCACAATCCTTAACTGATGGAAAAAAGAATGACATTGATGAAATCCGCGAAAGATCCGCTGCTTTCCCTTTAGAACTTCCGTATCGTATAATTAATATGTATTCTATTTATGGTGATACAATTTTAGATCCTTTCTGGGGGACGGGGACGACTTCTCTTGCTGCTATGATTTGCGGAAGAAACTCTATTGGATATGAATTAAACACTGAGTTTAAAAAAATTTTTTACTCAAGAATTGAAAATATTGTATTATTAAATAAAGCAATTAATAAAGAACGCTTAAACTCACATATTAGTTTCATCAATCAACAAATAAAGCTTGGGAAAGAACTAAAACATCAAAACATAAATTATGACTTTAAAGTTATCACTTCCCAAGAAAAAGAATTATTGCTTTATTTTATCAATAAAATAGCCGTAAATGAGAATGTAATCTCAGTAGTTCATGAACCTTATTATCCAGACAGATAAAATTCTTAATTAAACATATAAATGGCATTTCATTTGTATTTATACTAAAAGTACATCCGAATAGCTAAAATAATTAACATGATTGCCACAAAAAATTGAAGGTAAAGACGGGGCATCCGTTTTGAGATTTTTGCCCCAATAATCGAACCAAGTATAGAACCGATTGACACTAATATCCCAGCGATGTAATCAATTTCACCAATAATTGCTTTTATTATTGTGTTATAGATAGCCGTAAAGAAGATTATTGAGGTAGAAATAGCTGTAGAATAATGAATGGGATAATCTAGGACGATATGTAAAGAGGGAGTATTAATTATTCCTCCACCAATACCTAAAAGATTAGCTGTAAAACCCGCTAATAAAAATAGTGGGATTGCCTTTTTGAAATTGGGTTTATAGTCATGAGAATCTAATGAAAAACTCTGCTTAACCAAAAAAGGTGTTTTCAGCGAATTTTTAGTCTTAATTGCTTTAAAGATCATATTCCCTCCAGCAACTAGTAAAGTTGATGCAAATAATATCCTTAATAATGTATTGTCAATTTGGACAAATAAAAATAGAATTGTAGTCAAAATACTGCCTAATATTGAAAAAATGGAGAAAAATAATGATAATTTTATCGAAGTCCTCTTCTGTTTTAAATACGTAATGAATCCTGCTGCTGAGGAAGATAAAATAATGAAGGTAGAGGTATCAATTGCTATGTTTATCGGAATTATAAACAAAATTGTCATAATACTTACAAACAACACTCCTCCCCCGATTCCCGCAATAACTGCTATAACTCCAGCTAAAAATCCTAAAGATATTAAAATAGGAATAATTATGAATGTAATCTCCATAGAAGAGGAAAAATCTAATTCATCATAAATTTTGTGAAAAAAAGTTAAATAAATTAAAAAATCAAAAATGTTATTAAATTACTAACTAATTATTTTCAATTTTCCTAACCCTTTGACTATGCCGGATTCAAATGATAATAAATTTGTACTTGAATTAGTACCATGCGCTCGCTGTGGGAATCCATTTATGAAACCAAAGGGTGCTGATGCATCCAAAGAGTTGGTATGTGATAACTGTATTAAACTGGAGCTCAGAAAAAAACAATTAACAGATTCGGTTATGGATGTTCAGAAAGATATTGAATCCTCTATTAAAGATTTTAAAAATAATTTGAGACTAGCCAAATCCCAAAAAACTAAGGAAATGTATTTTGATAAGATAAAAAATCGTTCCAAGCTTTTATCGCAATCTGTCGAACTATTGAAAAAGATTGCTGAAACGAATGACGAGAAATATATTGAAGAGTATAAGAAATTATATGAACGCTTAAAAAAAGAATACTCTTAAAGTAAAGTCTTTATATTTTTTCAAATATAAAGCACAGATTCATCCCCTTTTCAAGTTTATGATATTTTGCATCGATTTTCATTAATTTACTTATTAATTTGACCACAATTTTCCAGAATAATTTAAAAAGAAGATTATTTCTATATTTAAGACGTAAATTAATTATAGTTTCTTCTGTTTTTCTAGGATTCAGCGTTTGAAAAAATACAAACTTCATCAATTTTCCATATACATTAAAGTATCGTAAACATCTTAAATGATTTGCATCAAACATCTTCAATATTTGTTCAATTTCATATCTCCGATAGTGTCCTATGAGTTGGTCTTGGATTGTATAAAAATCTCTTCTATGTGGTACAGTAATTATACAAACTCCTTTTTGATTCAATACTCTACTGATTTCCGAAACAGCTTGTTCATCGTTTTTAATATGTTCTAAGGTGTCTAAAATAGTGATTATATCAAAACTTTCATTTGCATACGGAAGATGACAAATATCTCCACACATTGGATGAAATGATCCCGTATAAGTCTTATTATCTATCAAATTTTTTGACTTAGAGATATATTGTCTTAATGGAATAGCTGAAATATCTAAAAATGATTTATTCCTTACATTTTTTAAAAAATATAAAAAGGAATTCCCCGAACATCCTACATCAAGACCTTTTCTATATCTTTGATTGATATTGAGGTTTTCCAAGATAAGATCAAATTTACATTTTATCCCTGGGGATATTTCATGCTCTATTAATGATCGAAGAGAAAAATTAATATGAGTATCGTAAAATAATTTCGAATTCAAATTTATTACTTCAAGTTTATGGTTTATTCAAATAATATGAAAAGTAGAAAATATTTAACTTTATTAGGAAATAAAGCCTTTCGACAATTTCGCAAATTCAGTATCATTTTTAAAGAATCTAATTTTTTAATTAAATTAAGGCATACTAGATAAAGTGCCATTCAAATAATAAAAATCATTTAATAATGCCAATTAATCAAATTTCAGTGTTTCTTCCGAATAGGCCAGGGCAACTCGCTAATTTCTTTGAAGTTTTAATGGATAATAAAATATACATTCGATCTCTTACTGTCGCTGAGACAGAAGATTATGGTTTATTGTTATTGTTAGTTGATGAGTTCGATCAATGCATTTCCTTATTAGAAGAGAAAGACCATCTCTATTCAATTACGGAAGTAGTAGCTGTCCGTTTATCTGATAATATTGCTGGTCTTTATGAGGTTGCAAAAACACTTGGTGAAAACGAGATCAATATTGATTATCTTTATACTAGTCTCATTGACGAGAAACCTTTAGTAATTTTACGATTGAGTGATAATCAAAATGGAACCGAAATACTTAAGAAAAATGGATTTATAGTACTTGATGATTTAGTTCGATAAATCATTATCTAATTTTAACAGAATTTTCGCTCTTTCAACCAATAATTTACAGGCATAAGCAGCTTCATTAGGAGTGTAAAATATAGGTGCTCTTTCTCTTTTCGATAATTTGTTTAAACTTTCAAAGCTTTTTCCGAAAAATATTAATGGAATTAGAGGTTTTTTCCTTCCAGTATCATTCCATGCCCTTATAATACCCCGATAATGCTCATCGGTATCCATTTCCAAAAAAGGAGGTATCACTACGCAAGCTACAACGATATCTAATGTTTCCTCCTCAAGCATAAGCTTCGTTATGTTATAATACTCCTCTTCGGCAGCACCTCCAATCATATCTAACGGATTAACTAATTTTACTAATGGGATTAAAAACTCTCTCATTTTATTCTTTAATTCCTTGGAGAACAAAGATAAACCCAAATTAAATTCCTCTAGCTTATCACTAAATAGAACGGAACTCCCACCACTATTTGTTAAGACTCCAATTTGTTTTCCCTTTGGAATTGGCAAGAGGGAGAATGTTTTTAGAGCAGTTATGAAATCAGAGGCATTTTCACATAAGATCGCTCCAGCTTGGTTTATGGCCACTTTAAGTATTTTATAATTTGAGGATAAGGATCCAGTATGACTACTTGCTGCTTTCATTCCAATTGAGGTTTTACCTCCTTTTAAAAGAATAAGAGGTTTCTTGGGGACAATCTCACTTAGCTTATCAAAAAATTTTTTACCATCTTTGATAGTTTCCATATATATGCTAATAATTTTAGAGTTCTTGTCATGGTTGAAAAATTCTAAAACATCCCCGAATGAAACATCTATATTATTTCCTATATTGGCAAATTTGGATATACCTAATCCCTCTTGTTCTAATGCGTAGAAACTGGCACATCCAAATGAACCAGATTGGCTAATCATACTTATATTTCCTGGAGGAGCATTTTGGATAAAAGATGCATTAAGATTTAAATCGACATTTTGAATACCCACACAATTTGGACCCATTACGCGGATTCCTGCTTGTTTGCATTTCTGCGCAATAATTTTTTCCTCTTCTCTCCCTTTTTCATCGATTTCACTAAAACCAGCTGTAATAATGATTATTCCCTTAACTTGCTTCTCAATACACTCATCAATCACAAGGTGGACTATCTTTGCTGGTACTAAAATAATAGCAATATCTACAGCTTGAGGAACATCTAAGATTGATGGATAACACTTAAGCCCCAATATCTCTTCTCTATTTGGCGAAATTAGAAAAAGCTTGATATTCGGATGCTTATCTTTAAGAATGTTTACGGTTACAGCATTTCCAAACTTTTTGGGATTTGCTGTTGCACCAATGACTGCTATTGATTTAGGAAAAAAGAAAAAATCTACCATTAATCTACTCTGACTCCTTATAAATTGCGTTCTGAGGACAAACTTCGATACACACTTCGCAACCACGACACATTGATTGATCTATATATGCTTTCTTATTCTCCTCGTCAAACATAATTGCTGGGCAACCAAATTGGTTTACACACACAAGACAACCGATACATTTTTCTGGATCAATTTGAATGGTTGGTGGCTTTATACCTTGCTTGCGATATTCATTTGCTTCGATTAATGAACATAAATGACGGGAAATAAATACCCTGACTCCTTCAGTTTTGACAGCTTGCTCCAATTTTTCAATCATTTGTGAAATATTGTTAGAATCTTCCACCCATATATTTTCAGGTTTTACTCCACAGCCTTTTACTAGATCTTCAATAACAACCCTCGTACCGGGTTCTTTTGTTATTTTTATCCCTGTTCCTGGATTATCTTGGAATCCCGTCATAGAAGTTGAGCGATTGTCTAAAATCACCACTAACATATTGTTTTGATTATATACCGCATTAATTAATGCCGGTATCCCCGAGTGAAAAAAAGTAGAGTCACCTAAAATCGCTAATACAGGGTTCTCTTTTGATTGGATTTTGGAAATTCCATTCGCAAAACCAATTGATCCTCCCATACAAACTTGGATATCTATACCTTCTAATGGCTTATATACACCAAGTGTATAGCATCCTATATCTGAAGAATTAACAAATTTAGTTCTCATTTTTTTTTCTAACTTCTTTAACGCATAAAATGTGGCACGATGACTACATCCAGGACACAAAATAGGTAATCGGGGAGGGATTATAACCATATCCTCGGGAACGGATTGTTTTTTATAATCTAAATCCATGAATCGAGCAAGCACATCATAATAAAGTTCTGCTGGAAATTCCCCATTTTGAGGGAAATAATCTTTACCATGAATTATTACTTCTTTCGAGATACCTTCTTCATAGGCTATTTGCTTTAAAATGTTCTCTAAAAATGGTTCCAATTCTTCTATTACCAAAACCTCATCGACATTCCTATAAAATTCTTTTATTAAATTTTTAGGTGGAGGATATACTAGTCCCAATTTGAGTATAGATACTTTTCCTCTGAGATTATAATGATCTAATGCATCCATCAAATGGGCATAGGGTACTCCCGCCGCAACAAAACCATATCTTACCCCTTTAACTTTTTCTTTTGATGTTGAAAGATTATTAAAAGGAAAGCGATCTGCGAACTCAGAGATCTCTTCAAGGCGTTCTAAGAGTCGAACCCTTAAAACTCGTGAATGTGATGGAAGACAAACCCACCTTGATCGGTCCCAATCGAAACTATACTCTCGCGTAATATTGTTAATTTCACCTAAAATTACATCTCCTCGGCCATGATTTAGTCGAGTAGTAGTTCGAAATAATACAAGACTTTGAAATTCTTCTGAGAATTCAAATGCATATTTAATCATATCCTTGGCTTCTTGAGCGTTCGAGGGTTCAAATACGGGAACAAGTGCATGAAGCCCAAAATAGCGATTATCTTGCTCATTTTGGCTTGAAAAGCAATTTGGATCATCAGCAGAGATCAAAACCATTCCACCTCTTGCTCCAGCATAACAAGCGGTCATAAAAGCATCAGAAGCAACATTAACTCCAACATGTTTCATACAAGCTACAGATCGAACATTTGACATTGACCCACCATATGCTACTTCAAATCCAACTTTTTCATTTATACTCCACTCGAGTTTAAGATGTGGATGATATGGGATCATCTCCGCTAACGTGTCTAAGATTTCCGATGAAGGAGTACCTGGATATCCCGCAGCTATAATTGTACCTGCTTCAAGAATGCCCCTTGCAAGTGCTTCATTCCCCATTAATAATACTTTTTCACCAGGAGAATCCTCAATAAATTTCGGTTTACTCATTTTTTTCCCCTCTTATTGTTAATCCTTTTTTAATTCCTAATTCAAATGCTTTCCTATTTATTTTAGTAGTCTTTTTGGGTATAAAATTCATGATAGAGTTAAATATGGTATCTTTTTTGATTGGAATTTGATTAATGCCAACTAAAACACCTAACATAACGACATTCATCGCTCTTTGATTTCCCGCTTTCAGAGCAAGATCATCTGCAGGTATGAAATTGATATTTTTTGAGACATCACTTAAAAATTTACGAATTTGACTAATAGTGGGATATTCAAGCCCTTGCTGATGAATCATAGGAGGAATGATTAGCTTTTCATTAATTATAAAATGGGTTTGAGGCCCAGCATAATTAAAATTTCGTACCGCCTCACTTGCCTCAAATGCTAAAATAACATTAGCTTCCCCTCTAGGAATTAATGAACCCTCAATTTGAGTGCCAAACCGTAGATAAGAGGCTACACTTCCCCCTCTTTGGGCCATACCATGAGTCTCAGCTGTTCTAACTTTAAATCCTTCATGTAATGCTGCCCATGAAAGGATCTGAATTGCTCTAATTACGCCTTGACCTCCTACTCCTACATTAAGTAAATTATATGTTTGAATTTCCATAAAGAATCGTTCTTAGAAATCTAATTTTTCATATTCTCTATATTTTTTATTAATCTCTACAATTTAATTATATTTTTCGTTATATTGTATAATGGGAACCATGTCCCATTATATTATGCTCCAGATACTCAAAATCTAATTAATTACTTATAACTCGTGAACGATAGATCATGATATTACGTTAGATTCTTAGATTTAACGAATCTGGTTAAAATAATTTCTGAAAATTTTCCTACCGCTCTTTAAATCGCGAATTACTCCTTATTAAGATCTTAATAAATTCTCAATAGCATAAGTTTGTAACTTTTCTATTCAAAATTTATTCAAAATTTTGGACAATAGGCTTCAACAAAATGACACAATGTCCCATGAATTGTGAGAAAAAATTTTATTTTTAATTAAAATTATGAGCCAACGTAGCTTTTATTTTCTAATAATTGATTATAATAGATAATAAAATAAGAAGGAACTTCAAACCCGATATTAGCACTCTATTTTATTGAAAATTCAAATCAAACGTT
>Ga0180433_10002843_pt1 | contig 26111 bp, 22 predicted proteins | sample SS_ome_8_FD_132980 | JGI IMG/M metagenome (GOLD analysis project Ga0180433, IMG submission 132980) | Hypersaline lake sediment archaeal communities from the Salton Sea, California, USA - SS_1_D_1 metaG | ecosystem: Environmental > Aquatic > Non-marine Saline and Alkaline > Hypersaline >... | reverse complement strand
GGAAAGGATAGATTCTGCCGGAAGTACACCCGGGGAGTGCGTAAGGGGGAATTTGAAAAGCCCATAAAGGTGTCGGTGCAGAGATAATATTCGAAATTGATATGTGTTTTTGTATTGGGTGAAATTGTTCACTTTGTTTGACCGCCCCTGATACATGGATAAGGAGTTAAAGAAGCATGAATAAAGAAGAATTTAGAGCAGGAACACGAGTTCAAGCCATCCTCCGTCTGAAGCCGGAACGGATTGAAGCGCTCCATGAAGCATCTCTGTCCCTATTGAATAATCCCGGAATCACCTGTTACAGTCCTGCCGCCGTTGAATATCTTAGTGAGGCAGGTTGCGATGTTTCATCGAGTCATGAAAGCAATGGCGCCCGTCAAGTTCGTTTTCCAAGAAAAATGATTGAGCATGCCCTGGATCAAGCCCCTGAAGAAGTGATTTTAGGCGCGAGAAATCCTCAGAATTCAATGCTCTTGAATGCCCGCGATCCATCAGTCTATTTTGGAACAGGTGCAGAAACGAATATTTTTCTCGAGACAGAACTGGTAGAATTCGTCAAAAAAGATGACACTCCTTTAACAACTCTGCGCCCGATTCACAAAAGAAGACAAGGCTCTCTGAGATTTCTGTGTCAATCGGCTAAGTTATGCAACCAGCTTGAGCATCTCGATTTTTTCATCCGCAATGTGAACATACAGGATGAGGACATAACTTCCCAGAATAAGGATGTTAACGTCTTCCTAGCCTCTCTGATGTTCATGACGAAGCATGTGCAATCCGGCATAACTCGGCTGGAGCGGCTCCATGATGTGATTAAATTGGCAGAGATTGTAGCGGGAGGGGCAGCGAAGCTCAGAGAAAATCCCGTCATCTCTTTCATTACATGTTTGGTTAAAAGCCCCCTGCAGATGGTTGGAGAGACGGCTGAAAAACTCATTGCCATAGCCAAGACAGGAATGCCGGTTGTTATTTCGAGTTCTCCTCAAGGGGGGTCAACAGCTCCCATCGAGGAGGAAGGAATCGTTGCTCTTATCAATGCCGAAATTCTGGCCGGTATCACTCTGGCTCAGGTGGTCAATCCAGGGACTCCGGTTCTTTACGGGTCGGTGCCTGTCAGGGCCAGGCTCGATACGCTTCACGATCTCTATGGTGCTCCTGAATTCATCCATTACAACGTGGACTGCGTCCAGATGGCAAGGCATTATGGTATTCCATGTTATTCCTCTGCAGGCGTAGGCGATGCTCGGGTGCCTGGACTGCAAGCAACGATAGAAAAAGTCTTCTCACAGCTCTGTGTGGCGGCTTCAGGGGCTCAGTACATCCACTATGCTTTTGGTCTGTTGGACCGGACCAATGTGTTTTCTCCTGTTCAGGCCGTGCTGGATGATGCGCATATCGGAATGGTCAAACAGATTTTGCGAAAACCAGTCTTCGAGCAGAAAGATACAGATGCCGCTGTTTCAGAGATTAAAAAAGTTGCCGGATCGCGGACTAAGCTCTTCGCCCGTCATATCCGAAAGGCGAAAAGAAAGGGTTTAGTCAGCCCCCCGTATCTTTTCGAATCCACAGAGGCGGAAGACAATGCCGTTCAAAATGCCTTTTTTCAGCTCCAGAAAATCCTGGGCAGACAGGACGAACGGCTTCAGGATTTTCTAATAGAAGAAATATACGACAATATTCCAGGACTTCTCCCCCGAGAACGATTCGAGCCGCTCGCAGGGCCGTCTCAGTAAGAGAAACAAGTTTTGTTGATGGCCCATATAGAAATAAATAGAAGTATACGGGAATAAATACATTGACTAAAAAAAACTCCTCCAAAAAAGGACAGAAACATATAAAGATGTCTGGTCGAGATGCCACAGATACATTGGCCACACGGCAAAAGGAAAGCCCTTCTCGGAAAGAAAAGGCTCTGTCCAAGTTTATGCTGTTGGCCGAAGATTTGGTCAAGGTGCCTTTCTTCCGCTGCCAGCGATGCGGGGAGTGTATTCTGAGTCATACGGGTTTTATTTGTTCCCAGAGATGTCCCAAACGGCTCCGTAACGGCCCCTGCGGAGGAACAGGAGAAGGGGGGAGCTGTGAGGTCTATCCCGAACGAAAATGCATTTGGTATTTAATTTATCGGCGCGCCCGTCGATTGAAGAGAATTCCCCTTTTGAACCGGATCGAAAAAATTCATAACTGGGAATTGGAAAAAACCTCTGCCTGGTTGAATGTGCTGAAGAAAAGGATCGAACCGCCCATTTTCCGCATGAAGAAAGAGAGGAAATGAGACTCAGAGAAAAAATCGAAGACGGCCGTTTTCTATTTACAGCTGAACTCGGCCCGCCTAAAAGCAGCAATGGTAATGTCATCCGCAGGAAATCTGCCCATTTTCGCAATATTGTCGACGGGGTGAATATCACCGATAATCAGACGGCCATTGTCCGTCTCTCCAGCATCGCTGCGGCCAAGATACTTTTGGAAGAAGGTCTGGAGCCTGTTGTTCAGATGACCTGCCGGGACCGTAACCGTCTTGCAATCCAGAGCGATCTGCTGGGCATGGCCGCTTTGGAGATCGAAAATGTGCTCTGTTTGACTGGGGATTACCAGCGCTTTGGCAATCATGCCGAAGCAAAGGGCGTTTTTGACCTGGATTCCGTTCAGCTGATCGCTGCGGCCAAAAGCCTATCTGAAGGCTACTTCCTCAGTGGAGATAAGATGAAAACCCCACCGGCCCTCTGTATTGGAGGTGCGGCCAATCCTTTTGCCGATCCTTTGGAATTCCGGGTCCTGCGTCTGGAGAAAAAAATCAGGGCTGGTGCTTCATTTATTCAAACGCAGCCTGTCTATGACCTGGAGCGATTCCGATATTGGATGAGACTTATTCGCGAATACGGACTCCATGAGAAGATAGCCATCCTGGCCGGTGTGATGCCCGTCAAATCCTCAAGAGCACTCTACCATATGGAGGCTGAGGTCCCGGGCATCACGATTCCTCAGAAGCTCATACAGAGGATGGAAAATGCAGCAGATTCAAAGGAAGAAGGGGTTAAGCTCGCTGTCGAAACCATTCACCAGCTCAAAGAGATCGAGGGCGTGCGGGGGATTCATCTGATGCCCCTCATGTGGGAAAGCATCACACCCCGGATTGCCAAGGAGGCAGGCCTCAACCATAACGCAAATACCAAATTAGACCAAAGAGGAGAACAAATATGAATGCGATTCTGGACGAAATCAAAAAAAATCTGATCGAGGGAAGAGTCGACAGTGAAGATGAAGGATTTGAGGAAGAGATGACCGGCCAGCCTGGTGTCACGGAGCTGGTTCAGCAGGCCTTGGAGGAGAATGTGCCGCCTGAAGATATTTTGAACCTGGCTTTGACTGTGGGTATGGAAGAAGTGGGGCGAAGGTATGAAAGCGGTATGTATCTCATTCCCGACATGCTGGCCTCCGCTGAATGTGTGGCTGAAGCAACCAAAATCCTCGAGCCTCATCTGAAAAGTACTGAAATCCAGAAACAGGAAAAATTCCTCATCGCAACCGTCGAGGACGATCTGCATGATATTGGGAAAAACATTGTGGCAACCATATTGCAGGGCTCTGGTTTTGATGTGCAGGATTTGGGAACAAGTGTTGCGACCCCCCAAATCGTGGAAGCTGTGAAAGAATCCAAAGCGAAATTTCTCGGCCTCTCGGCACTTCTCACCTCCACTATGCCTCATATGGAAAAGGTGATTGATTTGCTCAAAAAAGAAGGCCTTCGTGAGCAGGTGGTTGTCTGTATCGGAGGCGCTCCGGTCACAGAGGATTTTGCCGGTAAGATTGGGGCTGACCTCTACGCTGATGATGCCTTTGACGCCATGGACAAGCTGGCCAAGCTCAGCGCGTGAACGACGTTCCTCAGGATTAGACGATGTCTAAAGGATTTACTTTAAAAAGACACCCGTTGTTGAGTGAACAAGACTGTTATGAGATCCATACCGGGTCCTGCCGGCTTCTGGAAGAAGTCGGAGTGGAGGTGACTCTGAAAGAAGCCATCGACTATTTCCAGAGTGGTGGGGCGGTCTATAGTGAAGGAAGAATAAAAATCTCACGTGAGATGATTGAAAAAGCCGTTAAAGAGGCGGCAAAGACAATTTTTTTGGGTGCAAAAAATAAACAGAATGCCCTTCTCATTGAAACGGACAAACCTGCTGTCTACTTGGGAACCGGAGGGCAGGCTTTGACTGTCCTCCACTATGAGGATGGGGGCTACCGGAAAAGGCCGGCCGTAAGCCGCGACCTTATTGAAATTCTCCGCCTGTGTGAACATCTGGGCAACGTGGATTTCATCACTCGCCCCGTTGAACCTGATGTCCCGGATGAGACGATGGACCTCACGAAAACCCGGATATTCATGGCCAACACTACAAAACACATGAACTTGGCTAACTTGATTCTTGCGGAAAAACTGCCTGAAATCATTCAAACTGTCCAAGACAAGTCGCAGATTTCTTTTATTTCCTGTGTTCTTGTCAGCCCTCTGAGGCTGGCGGGATCAACGCTCGAAAAATTCATAAGGATTGTCGAGGAGGACATCCCCGTTTCCGTTTCCAGCTGCCCCCAGGCAGGGTTGACAGCCCCTCTGTCCGAGGTGGGAGAGTTGATACAGGTGAATGCGGAAGTTCTCTCCGCGATCGTGCTGGCCAATCTGGTCAGACCTGGGGCCAAAGTTCTTTACCGGGGGATTCCAATCACATCGAATCTGCATCTCGATGTCTCGCCCCGATGGTGCCAACCCGATGCCATCAGACGGATCGCCCTGGTGTCGGATATGACGTATTATTACGGGATTCCCTGTTGTGGAACAGCTGCAGTCTCGGATGAAAAGAAGCCCAATGCCCAGACTGTAGCAGAGAAAACTTTGAGCTGGGCTGTGGAAATGGCGAGCGGGGCTCAGTTCATAAACAGCGCTCTGGGGATGCTTGAGCAGGTTATGACCGTATGTCCCGAGCAGTACATCATCGATGATCTGGTGATTGGACAGGTCAAAAAGCTCTTTTCAGAATCTTCCAATTATGATCTTAAAACTTTGGCCTGTTTAGCAGTCAAGAAAGCCCTTAATGCCTTCGGAATCCAGATGGATGCTCAGATGGAGGAGGATATTTTGAACCGCATGAATTTCATCCTTTCTGGCAAGGAAGATTACAGTTCTGAAAACACGGGAGCCAATGTCGATCTGATTGCTAAAGCTATTGAGTCCGGAAAAAGCAGCAGCAAGTTTATGAAGGCCTCGAGACGCGGACTTCGTAAGGGCTGGCTTTTTCACGGACAGAGCTTTGAGGGCAAGCTAGACCTGACAGAAGTGCACCGCTTACAAAACGAGATACTTGAATAGAGTGGTCTGGATTATTGCTGATACGTCTATTTAAGGCTTAGATACATCTAATTATAATGAAAAGGAGAATGATACATGAGTGCCATTGCTGGAATTATCGGCAAGAAAGCCGATCAGAATGAACTGCTGGCTATGCTGGAAAAAATAAAATATCGAGGGCCGGACAGGATGCATACGGAAACATTTGAAAACGGGGGATTTTCTGTGGGAGAAATGGACCTCTCGTCCCGGTCTACTCCCGCTGTTGCGGGCAAAGAAAAGCCTTTCGTGCTGCTGGACGGGGAGATCTACAATGCATTAAAAGATAAAAGGGTCAATGTTGAGTTTATACGGGACCTCTACTTGAGGGAGGGCAAGACTTGTTTTGCCAAATTAGAGGGGAGTTACTCTTGTGCTGTGATTGACAGAGACGAAACAATTCTGGTCCGGGATTCTGTCGGAGCCAGGCCTTTGATTTATCAACATCAAAATGGCTGCCTCTATTTTGGCTCAGAGGCAAAATCTTTACTCGATCATGTCTCATCTGTCGATGAGTTGAGGCCTGGATATTGCTATTCCTCTAGAGATGGACTTCAGAAGCTCGATGACTTTGTCCCGGATGTCCCTGATTTTGATACGCCGAAAGAGGCGGCTGAAATCCTGGAGGAATTGCTGATCAAAGCTGTAAAAAAAAGAATGGAGGATGGATCCGTAAAGGGCATTGCTCTGAGTGGAGGCTTGGACAGCTCCGTTATAGCAGCCCTTGCCAAATCGATCGATCCTTCTGTACACGTGTTTAGCTCAACCATAGGGAGGTATCCGAGCCCTGATATCAAATTTGCTAAGATGATGGCGGAATATTTGGGACTTGAGCATCACATTTACGAAATTAGTGAAGAAGATATCGCTTCTTTGATTCCGGATGCTGTTTGGTATATGGAAACCTTTGATGAGGATTGCGTCTCAGGGGCTATTGCGAATTTCTACACATCTAAGATGATTGCCCATCACACCAACTGTGTCCTGGTCGGTGAGGGGGCGGACGAACTCTTTGGAGGCTATTTCCGAGAGCTGAAGGATATTCCTGACATCAACCAGAAAGAGGAAATCGCAAAAAAGCTGGTGTTCATAGCTTATAATACGGCACTCAGGAGACTGGATAGAGGGTGGCTGTCCAATTCTGTGAATTATCGAACGCCCTACCTGGATCCTGAAGTGGTAGCCTTCAGCAACAAAATTCCTATGGAATTAAAGGTTCGTTTCGAAGAGGATCAGGGTAGGGAAGTCGAAAAATGGATTCTCAGAAAAGCCATGGAGTCGTGGGTTCCCAAAGAGATTGCGAACAGACCTAAGCTCAGGTTTGCAGGTGGTACGGGTGTGGATGATCTCATGGATGAGCTGACCTCAGATAACGCGACTGAGGCAGAATTGAAGGAAAATCCCAAAACCGATGGTGATTTGGTCCTCAATTCCCCTAAAGAACTCTATTATTATCGGCTTTTTCGGGACAATTTTCCTGCCGGTTACGAAAGTTTGGTCGTGAGGTGGGATCCGTTCAAATGATATCTTGAGATCTTATCGAATACATCCCTTGTAAGCATATCAAAAATCGTGGCGACGCTTGATTTAATGTGCGGTATGGATTGATCAGATTGTGTGATGGAGAAAACCGTTTGAAGGCGCGAGGCGGGCATGGATCCTTGACTGGAGGGAAAGGAGAGCCGAGCCCGGAAACCGAGCCAATTTTCCTCGCCGGGGAAAATTGGAGTGTTTTGGAAATCACCAATCTGATTAATCGTTAAACCTTGCATCACGGTTTTGGAAATGCCTACTCATTTTCAATTACATTTGACGACATGGGGGTTGAAGTATAATATTCAAGTAGACGATGGTGTTTGTTTAGGGAGTTATCGGGAAATAAAGCCTCGATATTCTCGATGTCTGTCTCCGCATTTGTCTGGTAGAGGATGAGAATCCTAAGACATTTGTATTCCTAGAAGTCATGATTGCCGTCAGAAATCTCAGGAAAGAATTCGATGGTTTTGTTGCCGTCGATGATATTTCCTTTAGTGTGGCCCGTGGTGAGACATGTGTCCTTTTAGGCACGAGTGGCTGTGGAAAGACAACCACCTTGCGGATGATAAACAGGCTTGAGGAGCCGACAGCTGGAGATGTCCATGTCGAGGGGACAAGCGTTTTTGCCCAAAAACCTACCGAACTGCGAAGACGGATCGGGTATGTCATCCAAAATATCGGTCTTTTTCCGCATTACACGGTGGAAGAGAACATCGGCATTGTGCCCCGTCTTTTGAAATGGACAAAAGACCGAACTAAAGAACGGGCTGCCGAACTCCTGGAAATGGTAGGTTTGGCGCCGGATGATTTCGCAAACAGGTATCCGCAGGAACTGAGTGGAGGGCAACAACAGAGGGTGGGGCTGGCGCGGGCCTTTGCTGCGGATCCTCCCGTAGTGTTGCTGGACGAGCCGTTCGGAGCTCTGGATCCCATCACGCGCAGGCAGATTCAAAGGGAATTTAAGCATCTTGACATCATTCTCGACAAGACGATGATACTGGTCACTCATGATGTCTTTGAAGCCTTTGATCTTGGCGAAAAAATCTGTCTGATGGACAAAGGACAGGTTCAGCAAGTGGGTACGCCTAAAGATTTGATTTTTTCGCCAAAGAGAAATTTTGTCCGCGATTTTTTCCAATCGAATCGTCTGCTTCTCGAGTTGAAAGTCCTCCAGCTCAAAGATCTGATTCCAGAAATCGCAGAAGTCGTGCCATCACCAAAGAATGTAAAAAAATTTAAAGAAAGCGATTGCGTGTTCGATGTCTTAGAGGTCATGGAAGAATCCGAAGACCCTCGGACCCTCTTGTGTATCGTGGATGCCTCTCAACGAAAGATCAAGGTTACGAACACGTCGCATATCCTGGTCGCTTTCAACAAGATGAAGTCGCGGTTGACGGAATGAATGGATTTAAATCTCTTTTTGAATTTATTATCAGCCACCAGAATGAGATTCTGGGACAGACTGTAGAGCATGTTGGATTGACAATCATTGCCCTGACCTTATCTGTCTGTATCGGCCTGCCTTTGGGAATTTCACTGACGCGGTACAAACGAATGGCCTCGCCTGTCCTGGGCGTCGCCGGAGTTGTCCAGACTATTCCCAGCGTCGCTCTTTTGGGATTTCTGCTGCCGGTGTTGGGCATTGGCGTGGTCCCGGCCATAGTCGCCCTTTTTCTCTACGCTCTACTCCCCATTATCCGAAATACCTATACCGGAATCGAAGAGGTGGACTCGTCCGTGGTCGAGTCTGCACGGGGTATGGGAATGTCAAACTCACAAATTCTGTCTAAAGTCGAACTTCCTCTGGCGGTGCCCGTGATTTTCGCTGGCATCCGGACAGCCACGGTGATCAATGTCGGGATCGCCACCCTGTGTGCCCTCATCGCATCCGGAGGTCTTGGGGAGTTCATCTTCAGGGGCATTGCTCTCAATAACGTGAACATGATTCTGGCGGGGGCTATTCCTGCCGCTGCGTTGGCTCTTTTTTTGGATTTTATATTAAGTGTCATCCAAAAATTCATCAGCCAGATTATCAAGCCATTTCTTGTCCTTGGTGCTGTCTTTGTTGTTGTGGTCATTCCGCTTCTGGTTGTTCCTTCGCTTTTTGACTCGACCTTCCAGGCGGGATTCACAGCTGAATTCATGGAGAGAGCGGATGGATATCCGGGATTGAAGCAGCGTTATGATATCGATCTGGATACGGTCGAGCTGGATCCCGGGTTAATGTACAAAGCCCTTAAAGAGAAGAAAGTCGATGTCATCTGTGGTTTTACAACCGATGGTCGAATCAAAGCCTATAATTTCCGGGTACTGGAGGACGATAAACATTATTTCCCGCCTTATAACGCTGTCCCAGTTATTCGCGGGAAAACCCTGCGAAAATATCCTCAACTCGAGAGCATTTTTTCGTGTTTGGAGGGGAGGATAACCGCTGACATTATGAGGGGACTGAACTATCGAGTCGATCATAACAAAGACAATCCTCGAGAAGTCGCCCGGGATTTTTTGATTGAGGCAGGTGTTGACGTGTATGTTGCAAAGAACCGGGGGAATAAAATCGTGGTTGGGTCAAAAAACTTTACCGAGCAGTATATTCTGGCCAACATTTTTGCGATTCTGATTGAAAGTCAGGGTCATTTCGATGTCGAGCTTAAGACCGGATTGGCCGGAACCAAGATCTGTTTTGATGCCTTGGTCAGCGGGGATATAGAGATCTATCCGGAATACACCGGGACAGGGCTACTCGTTATTTTAGGCGTTTCTGAGGATACCAGAAGCTCCCTATCGCGAGATACGGCAGAAGTTCTGACCTATGTGAGACATGAGTCCAAAGAACGATATGACATTGAATGGCTCCGCCCATTGGGATTCAACAATGCGTATGCATTGATGATGAGAGAAAAACAGGCCCAAAACTTAAATATAAAAACTGTTTCAGATTTGAAGAACTATTTGGTCCAAATTCGTCAAAAATAATAGTGACAGGATTTACGAGAAAAAGGTTTTTTGAAGAAGAAGGCAGCAGTTACAAACACAGCCGCTTATCGTGTGTGGAAGAGAGGTTTTGCCTGAATTGGAAGCACTCGTTTGAAGCCCTTTTCTCGGCTCACCCGTCCAGCCACGTTCTCAGGTCTTTGATATTTCTTTGGATGAAAGTCTGACCGATCTCATAGTTTTCTCTCCAGTCATAAAAGGCCAGCATGCGTGCGGGGTCGGGTTCAAAGCGGGGATTGATCATGAAAAGCCGTCGACTGTTTGAGTCTTTGGCCAGCTGTTCCATCATCATGTAGAAGGAATCCATCAAGGCTGTCAGGAAACTCCTGTCGTGTTTCTTTTTCTTGCTTTTCTTGTAACTCGTGAGATTTATGCCAACAACTTTTTTGATTCCCGCATCGAACAGGGGTTTTGTGGGGACAGGGTCCAGAACCCCGCCATCGATATAGACTTTTTGGCCAATCTTGTATGGGGGGAATATCCCGGGTATGGAAATGGAAGCCATCACAGCTTTGATAAGCTTTCCCCGCTTGATGTAGACAGATTTTTTCTGGATTGGATCTGTGGCGCAAACATAGAGCGGGATTTTTGTATCGGCGAAGGTGTTATGGCCGAGGTATTGCTCGACAAGGAAATTTTCTATTTTCTTGCCTTTGATCAGGGATTTTTTCGGATTGTTGAGATCTACGAGCTTCAAATAATCCGCACTTGTCAGGTCTTTGGCTGTTTTCAAGAAAGAGTCGATTTCTCCGCGGAGGGCATAATAAGAACCGATGAGGGCACCGATACTCGATCCGCTGACACCCATGATTTTGATGCCTTCTTTTTCCAGCTTTTTTACGATGGGAAAGATTGCATACCCACGAACCGCACCGCTACCCAAGGCGAGGCCTATTTCATTCTTTGCCATAGCATTTCTCCAAGGATTTGTCGATTATTTTATCCGAATCTCTGTGTTGTCAATTTCAGTACTCTTATTGTATAGCTCTTCCGCGGAAATACAAGGATTGGAAAAAGCCTGTTGAATTTTCCATATTCAATTTGAAATTATGGGGCGGTTTCATGTTTAATGAAGAATGATGATTTTGTACATTGAGAGGGCTGTGCCACTGAACACGCTCAAAATATTTGCGTTGCCGACGAAACCTTCTTAGAAGGAGTGTATACAATGGACTTTGATTTTATCAAACCTTTGATCAAACCGGCGAAGACGAAAATTTTGCTTCTGGTGATGGACGGCTTAGGAGGTCTACCCGCTGAAAAAGATGGGGAAACAGAACTGGAAGCAGCCAATACTCCGAATCTGGATCAACTGGCTGAGCAAGGCATCTGCGGTTTGCATGAGCCCATCGGGCCAGGCATTACTCCAGGGAGCGGGCCATCTCATCTGGCTTTGTTTGGCTACGATCCCCAAAAGTATCAGATCGGACGGGGGGTTCTGGCTGCATCGGGTATTGATTTCGGCCTAGAACCCGGAGATGTGGCGGCCAGAGGAAATTTTTGCACAGTTGACGAGGTGGGGATTGTGATAGACCGAAGGGCAGGTCGTATCAGCACCGAAAAAAATGCGGAGCTGTGTGTCCTTTTGGAAAACATATCTGTGCCCGGAGTCGAAACCTTCGTCAAACCCGTCAAGGAACACAGGTTTCTTCTTGTGCTCAGAGGAGAGAACCTGTCTGAGCATGTTTTGGACACGGATCCCCAGGTCGTCGGAGAGAAACCTTTAGAGGCGAAGCCCAGCTCTTTGGAGGGAGAGCGGACAGCCGTACTTCTCAACACGTTTATCGAGAAGGCCGCAACGGTCCTAAAAGATCACCATCCGGCGAATATGGTCCTGCTGCGAGGATTTTCCATGCTTCCCGGCTGGCCCAAATTCCATGAGGTCTTCGGCCTTAAATCCGCTGCCATTGCTGCCTATCCGATGTACCTCGGCCTGGCTAAATTGGTAGGAATGAAAACCTATCCCTCTGAAAACAAAATAGATGATGAACTGGAAATCCTCAAAAAACACTGGGCAGCTTTTGATTTCTTCTATGTGCATATCAAGAGCATCGACAGCGCCGGTGAAGACGGCGATTATTTTCGGAGAATTCGATTGATCGAAGAAGTTGACTCGCGCATACCCTTGATTCGTCAGTTGAATCCTGATGTCGTGATCGTGACCGGTGATCATTCGACTCCGGCTATACTGAAAGCCCACAGCTGGCATCCTGTTCCGGTCATCCTCTGGTCGAAATACTGCCGGCCGGATAGTGTGGATCATTTTGCAGAGAGGGCATGTGTCTCCGGGAGCCTCGGGCCTCATTTTCCTGCTGTGGATTTGATGCCGCTCGCTCTGGCCAATGCGCTCCGCCTGGACAAATTCGGTGCATAGAGATAGGATCTACTCTCTCGATTGAGACTGGTCCTTTGGAGGTGAAAATGAAGAACCTGTCAAAACTATTGTCTTTGTTCCTGTTTCTATCGTTAGTGTCTGTTCCGCTAATCCCGATAGAAACAGCGACTGAGGACGCAGATATCGAATTTATTTTTAATCAGAAGATTCCCATGCGGGATGGTGTTAATTTAGCCGCTTACATTTGGAAGCCGGACAAAATGGAAAAGCCGCTCCCTGCCATTTTTTCATTTTCCCCCTACACAATTGAAATGCACTACAAGGAAGGGCCATATATGGTCGAGCATGGATACGTCTATCTGCTGGTGGATGTCCGGGGTAGAGCCAATTCCGAGGGCGAGTTTTGGCCCTGGGAACATGACGGACGCGACGGTCATGACATCACCGAGTGGATTGCCAAACAGCCCTGGTGCGACGGACGGGTGGGTATGATTGGCGGCTCTTACAGAGGGACAACACAGTGGCTGACTCTGAAAAATATGCCGCCCTCTCTGAAGACCATTATCCCCACGGCTTCCGCCTATGTGGGGATCGATTTTCCCGGCATGGGGAACATTCCCTACAGCTACCTGACGCAGTGGCTGGGGTTTGTCAACGGCACTTCCCACAACTTCCAGTATTTCACCGACATGAAATACTGGGTCGATAAATTCTACAAACGCTATTCCGAACACATTCCTTTTATACAGCTCGCCGATTTGGTGGCCAGCAATCCCAGAGTCTTCAAACGCTGGATGAGTCACCCGGATTATGACGAGTACTGGCAATCCTTCACGCCGACGCCTGAAGAATTCAGCCGGTTCGATATTCCCATTCTTTCCATCACCGGCTATTTTGACGGCGATCAACCCGGCGCACTTCAATACTATAAGGAGCACATGAAGTACGGAAGCCCGGAAGCAAAGCCAAAGCACTACCTCATCATCGGTCCATGGGATCATGGAGGGACGCGGATGAACAAGGAAGAGCTTGGAGGGGTGAAATTCGGGCCCAAAGCAGTTGTTTATCCGGATATGATAGAGATGTATGTGCAGTGGTTCGATTGGATATTCAAGGCCAAGGAAAAACCTGAATTCTTGAAAAAGAGAGTGGCTTATTACGTTATGAACAGGGATGAATGGAAATATGTCGACGATTGGAAAGACGTGTCCAATGATACGGTGAAACTCTTTTTGTCCTCGAAAGATGGAAAGGCCAACGATGTCTTCCACTCAGGATCGCTGGACACCGCTCCTCCTAATCAGCCGCAGCAGCCAGACGTTTTCGAGTACGATCCCTTGAAGCTGATGCCGAAAAAGGATGTGAGCGATCTCTTTGCATCGGATTCCTTTTTGGATCAAGGGCCGGCTTTTGCCGAAGATATCCTAGTTTATCACAGCGAGCCCCTCGAAGAGGACCTGGAAGTGGCCGGGTATGCCAGGCTGAAAGTCTACATCGAACTCAATGTTCCTGATACGGATTTTTTGATTTCACTCTCTGAGATCACAAAAAAGGGAACGAGCATAAACCTCGGTTCTGGGGTGATGAGAGCCCGATATCGTCATTCACTTTCCAAGCCTGAGCTGGTCAAACCTGGGGACATCAACCTGTATGACATCAGGCTTTCGCTGTACTTTGTCCGAAAGCTGGATAAGGGAAGCCGGCTGCGGCTCGTCGTCACCTGCCAGAATTCCCCGGACTTCCAGAAGAACTACAATTCCGGGGGCGTTGTTTCCGAGGAAACGGCCAAAGACGCCCGCAAAGCCGTCATCAAGCTCTATCACGACGATGAACATCCCAGCGCTCTGGAACTTCCTGTGAAAAGATGAAAAAAGGTGCCTGGCACCTTTTCGTAGATGCCCCTCGAGTAGCTACTTGCTTACAACGATTGAGGGATGCAAATAACCATCATTAATAAACACTTTTCTTGTGCCTTAAGATAAATTAGAATCATTCCTTTACTATGAGCAGGTTAGAAGGAGGATCAAAATGTTCCTGAGGATCAAACATGTGTTGTCTTTCTTCGTCCTTTTCACCTTTCTTGCAGCGCTTAATCTCAGCGCGGAACTTCCCATAAAAAACATTGATCAGACCATCGATAAAGCACTTAAGGATTGGAACATTGCAAGTTTGGCCATAGTGATTGTCAAAGACGGGCAAGTCGTTCATCTCAGGGGATATGGCACTAAGAATATCGATGACAAAACACCCGTTGATGAAAACACGATATTCGGCCTCGGCTCCACATCCAAAGCGTTCGGCGCAGCCACGATTGGAGTGCTCGTCCATGAAGGGAAACTCAACTGGGATGACAAGGTTATCGATCATCTGCCGGCTGATGTATCACCATCCTTGCCACTCGATCGCTACACCGGCGTTTACACTCATCCCATCTTTGAGAACATCACAGTCGAGATCAAGAATGGCGCCTTGGTGCTCGACTTCGACCTTTATCCGACCGCTTTCCTTGAACATAAATACCTGGACACCTTTGTTACAAAATTCGAAAAAATCATCTCGACCATGTGGGACCGGACAGTCGGTCATGAATTGGATGTCACCTTTCATGTTGATGCCAATGCTGCAGTTACAGAGCTAACAGTATTCGGGCTCGGTGACTTTGTCCGAGTCAAAAAATGAGCACAGACGTTTTTTTATGACAGCTAAAAATTTGAAAAAATGGGGGACGGTCACTATCATATCTGAAATAGTTTTCTGTCCACATTTTGTAGGGAGGATAGTATGAGTAAAAAAAGGCATTACCTGAGCTCAGCCAATCCAGTCTGCGTTTTTGCATGTGCTGCTCTATTTTTGGTCGTGACTTTATCCGGCCAAACCATGGAAGACAGATACGAGCGGGCAGAGGAGTTTACACAGAGCAAGGTCCAGAAGCTCATGTTCAAGACAGAGGTCAGACCCAATTGGATTGGAGACAGTGATCGATTCTGGTACCTCAATAAAACCCGAGATGGGAATGAGTTTATCCTCATCGATCCGCAGAAAAAGCTCCGTCAATTCGCCTTTGATCATGACAAGTTGGCTCTGTCTTTATCCGCAGCGGCTGAAAAGGAATACAAGGCGCACAAACTCCCCTTTAGCTTGATTGAGTTCGTAAACAAGGGAAAGGCCATTACGTTCACGATCGGCTCCAAAGTATGGACCTGCGATTTGAAGACGTACACCTGCACCTTTGAAAAAAAGAAAAAAGCTCTTCCCACCAATCACCTTATCTCTCCAGATGGGAAATGGGCACTTTTCCTGAAAGAGCACAACCTCTATCTAAAACCGATCCCGGAGGGCGATGAGGTCCCACTCACATCTGGCGGTGTGGAGCACAACGACTACGGCACCCGCCCTTCATTCATCAGCAAAATATCAGGGGCAGCTCAAGAAAAAGCTTCTCCCCCGCTTGCCGTCTGGTCGCCGGATTCGAAAAAAATCGTTACGCACAGGCTCGATTTGCGCAAAGTCAAAGATATGCATCTCCTTAAATTCTCTCCACCTGGAAAGAGCAAAAGGGCCAAGCTTTTCACCTATAAGTATCCCATGCCAGAAGATAAAGAAGTGGGGCTGGTCCAGTTGATGATTTTTGACGTGGAGACAAAAAGCGTGGTTAACGTTGATTACAAGCCCGAGCAGATCACGTACATGACTCCTTTCGAATGGCGTCATGTTTGGTGGAGCGATAACAGCCAAAGTGTCTATTTCATTCACTCGGAGCGGGGAGATAAGGCGAAGATACTCTGCGAAGTCGATGCCAACACGGGAATGACGCGAGAGATAATCGAAGAAAGAGGTGAAACGCATGTGGAGTTGAATCTCTTTCTTGCCTATCCGCCGAACGTTCGCATACTGGGAGGGGGCGAAGAGATCATCTGGTATTCCCAGAGGGATGGATGGGCCCATCTCTACCTCTATGACGGACGAACCGGAAAATTGAAAAATCGGATCACTCAAGGGGAATGGGTGGTGAGGGATATTGTGCATGTGGATGAGAAAGGCCGGTGGATCTACTTCACCGCAGGCGGTAAAGAAGAAGGCCGGGATCCTTACTTCCGACATCTTTACCGCGTCAAGTTGGATGGCTCCAAATTCCAGCTCCTCACTCCTGAGGACGCCGATCATGAGCTCACATCCATAGATATGGCCGTAATATCTGATGTGAAGATTCATTTTTCGCCTTCGGGGAAATATTTTGTCGACACTTTTTCAAAAGTCGATGTACCCCCTGTCTCTATGCTCAGGTCTGTGGATGGGAAGCTCGTTCTAAAGCTCGAAGAGGCAGATATGGAAAAACTGCTGGGAACGGGCTGGAAATTTCCCAAGCCGTTCAAGGTGAAAGCTAGAGACGGAGAAACGGATATCTACGGTCTTCTCATCTATCCCACAGATTTCGATCCCGAAAAAAAATATCCTCTTATCGATGCCATCTACCCCGGACCTCAGATAACAAGAACACCCAAATCCTTCCCGAGCAGTTTGGTGGGGGGGATTATGTTTTGGGGAGATCAGGCGTTGGCCGAACTGGGATTTATCGTTGTGAATATCGATGGGATGGGGACTCCACTGAGGTCCAAGGCCTTTCACGATGTTGCCTACGGAAACCTGGGTGAGGCTGGAGGGCTCAAGGACCATATCGAAGGATTCAAACAACTCGCAGAGGAGCACCCCTATCTTGATCTTGATCGCGTTGGCATATATGGCACTTCCGGTGGCGGATTTGCCACAGCCCGGGCTTTGCTCGAGTTTCCGGACTTCTATAAAGTGGGCGTTTCATCCGCAGGTAATCACGATCAACGGGGATATATAGCCATGTGGGGCGAAAAGTATCAGGGCCTATTGGACGGGGATAACTACAAGAATCAAGTGACAGCGGATCTGGCAAAGAACTTAAAGGGAAGGCTTTTTCTTGTTCATGGGGGTATGGACGACAACGTTCATCCGGCCTTAACCATTCAGCTCGTGGATGCCCTCATCAAAGCGAATAAAAAATTCGATTTCTTGATCATCCCCAATTCAGCCCACGGTGTGTCGACCCATCCTTACTTCACACTGAGAAAATGGGATTACTTTGTCGAGCATCTTCTGGGCGAAGAACCGCCACTCGATTACAAGCTGGGCAAAAAATCAAAGGAAACAACGAAGCCAAAGCAGTAGGATTCAGCCAAAACAAAGCTGCCTTGGTTTTGCTCTCGCCGATAAAGCAAGGCTTTCCCCATTTTTTTTGCGTTTCATTTTGATTATGAAGCAGTTTTGTTTCCGTGATGGGACTAGAACCAGTGTGCGGTCTGGGGGGCTCGGAATGTGTGATGGAGAAAACCGTTTGAAGGCTGGAGGCGGGCATGGTTCCTTTCGCCGGCGGGAAAGGAGAGCCGACGCCGGAAACCGAGCCAATTTTCCTCGCTGGGGAAAATTGGCGTGTTTTCGTAATCACCAATCTGATCCCTCGATAAGTCTTCCATCACGGATTTGGAGATACTTACTTTTGATTGAAAAAAGTGACTGATTTTAGTACAGTTGTGTAAACATGATCCAAAGCGAATTGGTGTGTTTTGAAGGAGGAAAGCCATGGACATCATTTTTAGCTATGATTGGATCGGCATCGTCATAGCTCTAATCGTTGGATTGATCGGCTACGGTGTCTTTTCGCTCGGCCGCCGGATCAGCCGAAGAGGCGGTAAATGGTTTTTGATGGGGATTGGCTGCATCATCCTGCTCGTGTTTCTCGCCTTGCTGGCAGGTTCTGTCTATCACGTGTTTCAGGTTGTTCGTTTAGCCCAGAAATATCCGCCGCCCGGACAGATTTACGATGTTGACGGCGTCAAGATGCATATTTGGGCCGAAGGAACGAACGTGGCCGATGAAGAAGGAAACATCTCGCCGACCGTCATCTTCATTCCCGGCGGATATTCGCCAGGTTTGGGCCTCTGGCATCTTCATAAGAAAATAGCCAAAGAAACCCGTTCCATCTTGTTCGATAGGGCGGGTACGGGTTGGAGCCAGAGGAGTCCCTACCCGCGGCATGTCAAGCGAGACGCACTCGAACTGAAAAAATTGCTGGATGCTGCTGGTGAAAGAGGTCCTTTTGTCCTGGTCGGTCATTCCTGGGGCGGTTTTTTCGCCAATAATTTTGCCCTCAACCACCCTGAATATGTGGCCGGCTTGGTCATTCTCGACGGCACGCCCCCAGACTCCATCACGGGGCCGGGCGCTAAGGGCTTACTCATGTTTGCCAAATACCTCAAACTTCATTCCATTGCCAAATTGTTCAGTGCCACGAGATTCCTCCCGTCATTGGGCGGGGAGGGTGCTGAGGACCCTGATTCTCCCAATTTCATTTACAAGGATTTGCGCGAGGTTTTTCAGCTGTACGAAGCGACAGAAGTCAAAGCTCAATCGGGCTGGGCCGCCGCGGCCTCCTTCGAGGCCATGATCAAAAACCCTGAGCTTCAGGTCAAAGACGCAAATGCCCTCGGCGACATACCCATGTTTGCCATCTACAGGGAAAACATGAACTCGGAAATGGAGAACCTCACTGAGGAAGAAAAGCAAAAGATGAAAGAGCAGTCTATGAAGATGCTTAAGGTATCCGAGCAGGAGTATGATCAGATGATGGCCTCAATCCAAGCCTCTGTGGAAAAAGTGCCGAAGCTTTCAAAAAAAGGCGTGCTCATTCATCCGCCCGAGGGCAGCACCCATCAATTTCCCTACGAATTTCCCGAATTCTGTGTGGAAAAAATCCGGGAGATGATCTCACTTGTTATGACGGGCGAGAGTCCTGAATTGGAGTCAGATGCCGATAAGGCGGACAAATAGGGATTAAACAGAATTAGGGTCAGACTTCAATAAGTTGAAAACTCCCCTTGCGAGCAACAATACCTTTGGTGTGGCGTGTCCACCAAAGTCTGACCCCATCAGAGACCTTCGGCTTTGCTGCAGCGGCGGGGATCGCCGCAGGCTCTCATCAGGCCTGTCTCAGGATCGATATACACCCCCTCAAAGGAGCCGTGGTGCCAGTTCCAGGGGTTAACGACATCGAAACGCATTTTATTTGCTTCAGCCTGCGTTCGTATCTCTTCGGGAAAATCAGCCTCGATGTAGAATGCCCCGCTCTGTTCATAAGAAAACCCGCCGAAGCGCGGCCTGATGACCGACTCTTCGATCGGGATGTTGAAATCGAGGATGTTCGTCGTGTTCTGGATTATATTGGCAAATAGACTTGCACTTGGTGAACCAGATGCAAGAATCGGCTTCTTGTCTTTGAAGATGATGCTGGGAATCGCCGCAGTTGAAAAAGAGACAGCGCGGCGCCCTGATTTGGGCTTGAGCAGCGCCAAGTAGCCACCCCCGGAGCAGATGGTGACTCCGTTGGCAAAGAGCCCGTTAAACCAGGGAAAGGCATTGCTTGTATGGAGAATACTGGCGATATTCCCGGATTTGTCCGCAACCGTCACATGACAACTTCCGGGAACAGGCCCTGCGGACTGGAACGGTTGAGGGAAGCCGAGGTAATGAATCATTTCCTTTTGTTCCTTATTTTCCTGTTTATCCTTATCTTCCCTCTTTCTGGTTCTCCCAAAACCATTGGCGATGCGGATCAATTCACTAAATGTTTCCACGGATTCAGTCGGGGGGCCTAATTGTTTCAAATCCAATTGTTCTATTTTTTTGAAAGCGTTGATGAGATAGGATTCACCGCTGACGATTTCATATCCTCTGTATGTGCCCCAGACGGGCTCTACCCACAAAGGCCGATAGCTGGCGAAGTCCTCCTTGGTTATGGTGGACCCCACAGCCTGGACGGTCCGGCAGTGCTCTTCTGCGAATTCACCGCGATAGAAGAAATCACTGCCCTCCATACCTAGCCGTTCCAGGGTATCAGCCGCCCTTTTTTGATAGAGTTTTTCCCCTGGCCGAAGCAGTGTGTTTTGCGGCATGAACATTTCACGTCCCTGCTGCGTCAATCCGATACGATGGCAGGTGGCAAAAATTTCTCCCCAGAGGAAAGGGTGAGTCTCGAATCCTTCCCTTGCATAGCGGATTGCCGGCGTCATGATCTCTTTAATCGGTCTGCCCGCATGATGTTTGTGGGCCTCTTCAAAGCCCGCCCAAAAACCCGGAACAGCCACAGCTCTTCCGGTTTTTATGTCGGTCCTCTTCCCTTTTTCAAGGGGGATTTGTGGTGCTTTCCAGCCAGCATCCACACACGATATACTCTGGGCGGCGGCATCATAGTAAAGCATGCTGAAAATGCCCGTAATCCCTGTCATATGGGGTTCGATGACAGTTTGTGTGATGGCCGCACACAGGCCTGCGTCGCAGGCATTTCCACCTCTTTTCAGCACTTTGACGGCTTCTCTGGTCGCCAGGGGATGGGAGCAAATGACCATGCCTTCCTTACTCCTGGCTGGTGTTTTTCGGCCGAACTGGGCCTCCCCGACAAGCTGCTGTCTCTCCCTGTCACCTGTCGTATCGCTCTGCCCGTCTAAGATTGCCCTCCTCAGAGGATGAGAACTTAAAAGGTCAAGGCCACTCACCCCTGCGAAGGCTGCTCCAGCCATTGTTTTTTTCAAGAAATCCCTTCGGTTGCACGCCATTATTTTCCCTCCTTCGTGATAATTTTTTATATGTTAGACTTCTCCCATTTTCTCTATAGTATCACGCAAATCCCTTCTTTCCAGGCTAAAATCATGTTTTCTTTTCGACGGTAGTCAAGGATTCGTCGAGGATGGCGATCAGATCGTCGATTTGATTGCGAGTAGTGATAAAGGGCGATCCGAGGAACATCATATCTGCGGCTTGTCCTCGATCATTTCCTATAGAAAACTGGATACAAAGGCCCCGGCTCAGTGTCTCGAGGGCCAGTTGGACACTAAAATGCAAGGCGGGATCCAAACACTCTTTGGTCTCCTTGTCCTTGACAATAGAGCGGTAATCCCGGTTCATGAACACATTGAGAACATGGCTTTTCTTACCGCTCATGTGGTTACCCCTTCGCGAGCTTGATAAAAGATCTCTCATGAATGAGATCTTTCATTTTCAGAATTTCAGCAGCCATGTTTCTGTCCGTGTCCCAGGGAGGGATACGCTCACGAATTTTTTCGACAACCGGGATCAATGGTTTTGCCGGCTTGAGCGGCTTTAAAAATTCCAGAGCTTGCGCCGCTGCGAGCAGCTCTATGGCCAGGATTGTTTCGACATTATCGACGACTTCCAAGGCCTTTCGCGCTGAAATGGTGCCCATGCTGACATGATCTTCCTTGTTTCCAGATGTGGGAATGGAATCAATGCTGGAAGGATGACAGAGAACCTTGTTTTCGGAAACGAGAGCAGCGGCTGTGACCTGAGCCAGCATTAGACCGGAATTCAGCCCGCCTTCCCGGACCAGGAAGGCAGGAAGCTCGGACAGGGCCGGGTTGACCAATCTTTCCGTTCTTCGCTCCGAAATATTCCCCAGCTCTGCTACCGCGATTTTCAAAAAATCCATCACAAAGGCTATTGACTGACCGTGAAAATTTCCGCCTGATATAAGTTCCCCGTCCTCGGCAAAGACCATGGGATTGTCCGTAGCGCTGTTCATCTCAATGGTCAGCATGTTCTCGGCGTATTCCAGCGTATCCCGGACCGGACCATGCACTTGCGGGATGCACCGCAGAGTGTAGCTGTCCTGGACTTTGCCGCAATCCTTGTGCGATTCTTTGATTTCGCTTTCAGCTAGCAATCTTCTCATGTTTTCTGCGCATTGAACCTGTCCTTTGTAAGGTCTTTCTCTGTGAATGCGGTCATCGAATGCCACCACAGTTCCTTTGAGAGCTTCAAGAGACATGGCACCAGCGATATCGGCGATTTCAGAAAGTCTTAATGCCAAGCCCAAAGCCTTAGCACCGACAGCCGTCATGACCTGCGTTCCGTTGATCAGGGCGAGGCCTTCCTTGGCGTGAAGTCTGCAGGGTTCAAGTCCGGCTATCCTCAGCATTTCTTCACCCGTTCCCTCCAGGTCACCGAATCTCGCTCTTCCCTCTCCGATCATCACCGAGGCCAAGTGGGCGAGGGGTGCCAGATCACCGCTTGCTCCTACGGAGCCTTTTTCTGGAACAAGAGGATAGATCCCTTTATTGATCATGGCCAGGAGGAGTTTGATCACTTCTACAGATATCCCGGATCGGCCTTTGGCCAGGACATTGGCCCTCAGAGCCATGATCATTCGCGTCACATCCTCGGCAAAGGAATCCCCAATCCCGGCCGAATGGGAGCGAACCAAATTGTATTGGAGCTGCTCCACTTGCTCATGGGGTATGACCACATCGGCAAACTGGCCGAAACCTGTGGTCACTCCGTAAACCACTTTATCGTCAGCAACGATTTTCTCCACAACTTTTCTCGATTCCTTGACTCTCGCACACGCTTGATCTGCGATCTCAACCAGGGCGTTTTTCTCACCGATATAGATTAAATCCCGGAGAGTGAGGGAATTGCCATCCAGGGCAACTGTTTTCATGATTTACTCCTTCCCGTAGAATGGGCTGTCCGATAATTTGTTGATTACGGCGAAGATAATAATGGCGGCCAGCTTTGCTGTCCTGTTATCCTCATCGAACCTTGGCAGAACTTCGGCAATGTCAAGGCTGATGACCTTCTTGGACGCCACAATATGTTTGATCAGCTTAAGGGCCGTTTCCGGGTGCAGACCAAAGGGCTGAGGTGCGCTCACTCCGGGTGCAAAGGCCGCCGAAAAAACATCGCTGCAGATAGTGAGGTAGACATACTCGTTCTGCGCCATGAATTCCTCGAGGTTGATTATGACTTCAGGCAAAGTTGAATCCTCGATGTCCTTAGCCAGGATGTACTGTGCGCCTATATCATTGGCTTTTTTGAACAGGGCCAGGGTGTTGCCTGTTTTCTGAATCCCGAGATAGATAAGGGGTAGTCTTTGTGTGTCGCTGCCGAATTCATCGGCAATCTGAGCGAACATGGAGCCGGAACTCGGCCCGCCCGTGTAAGGCCGCAAATCCAGGTGGGCATCGAAGCTGACAATTCCAACGCGAGGCTTGTCTTTTCTCTGTTTGTGGAGCACATTTATAATTCCCCGATAGTGGCCGTAGGCGAGGTCATGCCCCCCGCCTAGCAAAATTGGGAAGAGGTTCAATCGGAGAATTTTTTCCACCACCATCGAAAGCTCCAGCCCGACCCGGTTTTGGTCGTCACCACGACAGGTGATATTGCCTCCATCAAAAACTCGGGTCTTCGCATCAAAACTTCGGGGATGATTGGACAGTTCTTTTCGAATAAAAGAGGGCGCCCTGTCTGATCCGCCGCGCCCTAGATTTTTCCTCACCCCTCTGTCACAATTGTAGCCGAGGAAACAGAATCCTTTGGCGTTTGAGGGCAAAGGTTTCAGGTCATCCCTGGAAAGATCGATGAATTCGACCAACTGATGCCAACGAAAGGAGTCTGGATCGTTCACGTCATCTATCCTACCTGACCAGGAGCTGTGGTTTTCGGTTGTGTAATGTTTGAACGTCATCCTTTTATTGTCTGTGTCTGATGACTTTGCCGGGTTTTTTGCCTGTGAAATTCTTATTCTGATAGACAATCGTTCCGTTGACGATAACCGCCTCGATTCCTTCGGGTTTTTGGGCGGGGTTCTTGAAGTCGCCGGAATATTCGATGGTGTCGAGGTCGAAAAGAAGAATATCGGCGTAATTTCCTTCTTTGAGGAGGCCGCGGTCAGCAAGTCCCATAAAAGCGGCTGGCATGGCTGTCGCTTTTCGGATAGCTTCCTCCAGGGTGAGGATTCCTTTGTCTTTGACATAGGTTTTGATGTAATTGGGATAGAGGCCGTAGGCAATCGGAGGCGGCATTTGCTGGGCGGGCATGTTGTATGAATAGGCGGCCACATCCGTGCAGGGCATACCCTGAGGGTGTTGGAGTCCGACTTCGATGGCCTGGGCGTTGAGCCTGGGATCGATGGCCTGAACCCAGGTGATATCAGGGTCTTCTAAGAGCAGGTCAAAAACCGTATCGAGTGGGTCGGTTCCCTTTTCTCGGCTGATCTCATCGATGAATTTACCCGTATAATCCGAGTTTGAGCTGGTCACAATTCGCATTCGGGTGTACCAATAGGGATCGACCTTGGTGTTGAGCATCGAAAATTTCATCCGGCCCCGTTCATGAACCTTTTTGATGGCTTCTCTGAAATCGATGTCTTTAAGGTTTTTGATGAGGTTTTTTTTGGTGAGCTTTTCCCGTCCGAAAGAGTGCACCCAGGGCAATCGTGGGTTTGAAAATTCGGAAGCCACAGGTGTCTCGCCCATAATGGTCGCTTCAAAAGGCATCAGGTCAAAGGTGACGTCCAAGCCTTCTTCCCGGGGTTTGTCCACGAATTCGGCGTAGGTGGCCTTGGCTACGGCTTCTTTGAGATAATCCGGGTGTGGCTGAGGAATCCAGTAGCCGTTTCCCATATGGGCGATGTGGAGCGGCGTGTTGGCATTTCGGCAGACCTCGACGGCTTCGACATAGCCCTGGTAGCGTCCGATAAAGGCATGCTCTAAAGGCTGGTGGATGATCGTGTAGCCGAATTCCTCGACATCGTCTGTAGGCCACTGGAGCTGGGTTCCTCTGGTATGAGGGACGAAAATGCCGCCATACTGACCGGCAATCTTCACCAGTTCGATGAGTTCGTGGGTATCGGCGAATTCTGACGGGCTGGGATCCAGGAATGTCGAAAAACCGAGTGCGCCGTTATCCATGGCTTCCGTCACATAAGATTGCATGCGTTCGATTTCCTCCGGCCGGGCCGTTCGCTTGTAGTCATTGCCCAAAACCATCTGTCTCACCGCATGGTGACCGACCAGGGGAACGTAATTTATGGAGATGCCCGCCTCTTCGATGTCGGCAAGCCATGCCTTGAAAGTCAGCTTTTTTCTGGGAGCGGGGGAGAGACCACAGTTCCCTCCCAGGAAGGATGTTATGCCCTGGGCGACGAGATTTTCAGCGAGAGGAAACTGTTTGATCGACATGTCGGCATGTGAATGGGGATCGATGATTCCCGGGCAAGCGACAAGTCCTGTCCCATCGATAACGACGGCAGCTTCACCATTAAATTTTCCGACCGCAGCAATCTTTTCCCCGTTCACAGCGATATCTCCTTGGATACCTTTCTCTCCACTGCCATCGATTATCGTGGCGTTTTCGATGATGAGGTCATAGTGTTCCGGAGGGCCTTGCGTGGCGCATGATAACCCAATCAATGAAACGCAAATAAACAGAAGCGAAAAAATGTGATTTATCCGAATTCTGTTCAAGTTCATTGTGTTGTTCTCCTTCTGAAAATGTATTTGTTTCACGCCTATAATACCGTTATGAATCCCGTTTAATCAAATCTTTCGGTTATGGTGAAGGCATCTCTGTTTCCGTAATGGCAGAAGCGGGATTGCGGGATTCAGTGACCAGGATGAGTGATGTTTAAAATCGTAGTTGATATATTCTTGGATTTTATTTTGAGAATCAAAGATTTGAAGATGTTTGCGCCGATGCTTTCCATTCGTGATAGATTTCGTTATGATACCTGAGATTGAAGGGATAGATTTATGCAGGCAATGAAAAGAAGGCATTTCATCAGGCTCTCCGGAGTGGGATTCCTCTCCCAGGTCTCGCGGGGCTATGGAGGGATTCTTGTCTCATCGGCAAAAACGGCATCTCGTGTTAAACCTGAGATGAGGTATGATCCGTGGATTGAGTTGAATGTGGCCCATCTCGGCTGGAACCTGAGTCAGATTAAAAAAAGAGTCAAGGTTCCGGTCATGGCTGTTATCAAGGGCAATGCCTACG
>Ga0180433_10002841_pt1 | contig 26127 bp, 25 predicted proteins | sample SS_ome_8_FD_132980 | JGI IMG/M metagenome (GOLD analysis project Ga0180433, IMG submission 132980) | Hypersaline lake sediment archaeal communities from the Salton Sea, California, USA - SS_1_D_1 metaG | ecosystem: Environmental > Aquatic > Non-marine Saline and Alkaline > Hypersaline >... | reverse complement strand
TAGATTTTGCTTTTGATGAACCACCAATAAACCGAAGATAATAATATATTGGAGATTTTTTATCTCCAACAATTTTTCTAAAACTATTTTTTTCTAATAATACTTATCTATAAGTTATATTATTACTTTTTTTGATACATTATGGTTAAAAAGAAAAGCGACCAATCAAAAAGAAAAAGATCGCGCCCCATACAAAAACAAAAAGTAAAAACAAAATTAAAAAGAAACAAGCCAGCTATGTTTCTTGCTTTCTTTGTTGTTTTTTTACTAGTCGCTGGTTCTTTATATGCAGCAACTCAGTTTCTAGGTGGAGAAGACGAAAGCAACTATAAAAACGATCCCGATTATATAAATGCTTTAGAAAATACAAATTATCCTGTTGCAGTTCTTGAGACAAGTAAAGGACCAATAGCAGTTGAACTCTATGATGACAAAGCACCTGCAACCTGTCAGAATTTTATCAATCTAGTAAATGATGGTTTTTATGATGGAATGATATTTCAAAGAATAATGGATGATTTCATGATACAGGCAGGAAGCACAATGCCTGATGGAACAACAAAAGAAAGCCCCTATGGACAAATTAGTACATTTGAAGGAGGGCTAACTCATGTAGACGGCGCTATTTCTATGGCTAGTAGTGGCCCAGGGGTCCCCGGAGAAGCACAATTTTTTATAATGGATGGAGCAAGAGTTGGATCAGAATATCCAATGGATGGCAACTATGCTGCTTTTGGAAAAACAATTTACGGAATCGAGGTTGTTAGAGATATTGCTGATGATGCTCATGATAGCCGCTATGAACCAAGTCCAGGCGGTGGAAAACCATATAATGATATAATAATTGAAAGAATATATATGGCAAAAGAATGAAGGGAGGAAAAAGAATAAATGACTAAAAAATTAGCATATTTTGATACAAACATAGGAAAATTCAAAATAGAACTTTTTAACGATAAGGCACCACTAACTGTTGGTAATTTTAAAAAACTAGTTGATGACAAGTTCTACGATGGATTAATTTTTCATAGAGTAATTCCAGATTTTATGATACAGACAGGTTGTCCACATGGTTCAGGATATGGTGGACCAGGCTATACTATCCAAGACGAATTTAGAACTGATCTTTCACATGAGAAAGGCACTGTCTCCATGGCAAACACAGGAAGACCAAATACTGGGGGCTCGCAGTTTTTTATAACTGTAAAATCCACTCCTTGGCTTGATGGAAAGCATACTATTTTTGGAAAAGTAGTTGAAGGAATGGATGTTGTTGAAAAAATATCAAAAGTAGAAACAGATAGAAACGATAAACCATTAAAAGAAGTAAAAATACATAACATAAAAATAATCGATAAGTGAAATAGGAGATTACTACCATTATGATACTTTCAGACAGAGATATATTAAAGCTAATAGAAAAAAAAGAACTTGGGATAGAGAGTTTTACTGAAAAAAATTTGACACCTAACGGATATGATTTATCTATCGAGGAAATTTATATTAAAAAAACAGATGAACATATCAAAAAGGGTGTTGCAGAAATCCCTGCTCATACCTGGTTTGCAATTAGTACGCGTGAATTTGTTAAGATGGGATCTAAAATAACTAGTCAACTATGGATTAGGTCTAGTTATGCAAGAAAAGGTGTTATGGCCAGTTTTGGAAAAGTAGATGCAGGATTCCATGGAACGTTGACTATAAGTTGTTTTAATAGTAACGATGAACCACTTAAGATTCCTATTGGAGATCGTTTTTGTCAGATCGTATTTGAGTATCTTTCAACAGAACCATTAGAGTTATATGATAAAAAATCAGGTAATTATCAGAATCAAATAGGAATAAAGTTAAAAAAATAAATATATATATTTTTTCACTATTGTTCGAAAATCATGCTATAATATTTATATACTATTATATATATCAGGCATATAAGTGATAATTATGAAAATAAATAAAAAAGTAAAAAAGACGCTGGTAATAAGCATAATGCTTATATTGTTAGGTGTTACTATAACTCCTGCAGTAAGTAGTATTGAAGTACCAATAGATAACAATGAAAGTACATTAACTACAGCCAATGGCGACACTGAATATTATGCTGTAATAGCTGCCTGTGTACAATACATGGATGCCGGCAATAATCTACCAATTAGCACCTATAGTATTAAATCCTTAAATAGAGCACTTTTACAAGCAAATCTTGATTTGGAAAGTGAAAACGATTGGAATATTAAATGCTTGATAAACGGAGAGGCAACCGTGGATGCTATACTAAACGCACTTGATTGGGCAGCAAGTAATGTTGATGATAATGATGTGTTTTTGTTTTCATGGCAAGGCCATGGTAGTGAAGTCCCTGATATCGATGGAGACGAATCACTATTTGGTTTTCTTGATAGATGGGATGAAGTAATATGCCCATATGATTGCCACAGGGATTACAATGGCGATCTTCAAAACTATATAACAGATGATACTCTTGGTCAAAAATTTGATGCAATACAAGCAAAAAACACAAAAGGCATGGTTTTAATGTTTGAGTCGTGTCTTAGCGCGGGAATGATAGGCGATCAAGCATTTTCTGATATAGATCAAAATGGAGATGGATTAGTAGAAGAAAATGAGGCTGAAGTATATAACAACGCAGTAAGAAGCGATTTTACAACAGATAGTCTAGGTGATCCTGATGGACCCGGTAGAATGGTAATTGTTTCTACAGCATCTGCCCTTCGTAATACACTTGGCAGAGGATCTTATGTTTTTGGATTCACTATGACTTGGACTATAGCTCATGCATTAAAAAAAGGAATATTTGGACCTGCAGATGATAAAAACAATGATGGTTGGGTGTCAGCACAAGAAGCATTTAGTTGGTCACGCCCACGAATTATTCTTGAAAATTCTTTGTTCTGGATTGTTGTATGGGGTATTTTTTTCATAGAAGAATATGAATATGCATCAGCTATCGGAGATCCCGATCCTATTAATGTTGCAATAAATGCAACTCTTTGGACAATGTTTGAGTTTGTTTATGTACAGGTGATAACAAGATTATCTACAGGTCATTTCATGTTTAACTGGGCACATAAAAAAGATCAACTAAACGGAGATCTACCATTGATAAAATTGAATTCAAACGGAGGAACACCTGATGAAGAGGATATCGAAATACCAGCTCTAGCTGAAAAACTGTGGACTATGCATCCACCATATGAAGAACTATCTGATGCTTTTAAAAGTGTGGTAACTGAGGAACAATACAACAGTTATTCTTGGGAAGATCTAAATCCAGAAGACCTGCCTCCTTTGAGCGCTGTAGCATCCTATGAAAGAGACGGAAACAACAAAAAAATGATATATTTCCATGGTGAAGCCAAAAACGCACCACCAGAATATACCTACAGCTGGGACTTCAACGGAGACGGAATAGAGGACTCAGATAAACAAAATCCAACATATACATACGAAGAGAAAGGCACACACAAAGTAACACTAACAGTAACCGACGGCGCAGATAGAACAGATGATGACACAATAAACATCAAAGTAGGGAAAGCAAAAAGTAAAACACTTGATCTAGTAGATATTTTAGAGAGATTAAAGGTAAAAACACCATTTTTTAAACAACTTTTACTTTTATTATCTGGAATAAACAGTTAAAAACAATTAAAAAAAATCTCTCTTTTTTTTATTTTATTTTTCTTGCAAATGTGAGATAACCAGTGTGTCCTAGCATATCAAAACTAGGTCGCGTACCATGATCTGAGACTATCATTTCTCTTTGTATATTCTCAAATGTTTTAATTTCAATAAAACTATGTTTCTTTATTTCTTTAACTGTCTTTTCAACTTGAGAGATAAGAGGTGAATAGCAACATAGGTAACCCCCTATTTTTAAGGAATTATAAGCAGTGTTTACTGCATCCCATGGATTAGGGATATCAATAATTATTGAATCCAGATTTTTTTCATCAATTCCTTTTGTTATATCTTTATGTTTTGTTTCAACATATTTTATTAGACCTGCTGTTTTAAGATTTTTTTTAGCGTGTTTAATAAAATCAGTTCTTTTATCATAAGAAATTACTTTTCCACCAGGTGCCACGGCATTAGCAAGAGCCATTGTAAGAGATCCTGAACCAATACCTGCCTCAAGAACAGTATCTCCTGATTCAATAGAACAAAACATAATAATATATGCTAATTCCTTAGGAAGAATTATCTGTGCTTTTCTTTTCAAACCTTTTAATTTATCCATAAGAGATGGTTTAAAAATGTAGAATTCTTTGTTTCCAATCTTTATTTTTTCGCCATAGTTATTACCTATGAAACAACTAGGATCGATCACACCGACTCCTTTTATCTTATCAGTTTTTCCATCTGTGTTTATAAAGTATCTTCTATCTTTTTCGTCTATCAGAACAATAATTTCATTTTTTTCAACCCTGTTATCTGTCATATATCATCTACCCATACATATCAACAAGTGACCCAAATCCTAGATTTTCTATATCAATTTGGTCAAACCATTCTTTTTTACAACTACAATCTAAGTTTTTAAAAATATTTGTATCTTGTTTTAAAGAAAATTCTGAAATTGCATCCATGAATTCTTTATCACATTTTTTACAGTTATGAGCACCGCGTATGTTTCCTCCTCCAGCTATATCACATTTTAACCTTGTGTTATTGTCTACTATTTTTTTACTTTCTTTTAGGATTTCTACTATACTAAATAACCATGGAGGCCGATATTCATTTCTTTTCCAGAAATGTTCTACAACTGTTCTTCTTTGAACATTACAAGGATTAAAAGATATGACATTTGTATTATCTTTAATTTTTTTTACAGTATTTAGTGCATCATCTATTGCTTCTTTTTCAGTTAAAAAAAGTGGTTTTATTAGTATATAGGTTTTAACATCGATATTATTTTTTTTCAAAAGATCTGCTGCTTTTTTAAATTGTTTAAATGTAAAACCCTTGTTAATGATCTTATTTCTAATTGAATCATCTGCTGTTTCAAGTCCAATTCCTATCTCAATTTTTTTGTCGCCTAAGATTTTCTTAGTTTCATCAGTAATATTTTTGTTGATGAACCCGGGTCTTGATTCAAAGGATATTTTTTCTACCTTGTCTTTTAAATCTAAAAGTATTTTATTTCTTACTTTTTTTGATACTTCAGAATTATCTAGAAAACTTCCTGAGTTAAAAAATTTTATAAATCTTTGATCTTTGTATTTTTCCATTGCATTTTGGTATTGAGAATAGAGCTCTTCATCAGATATTTTTGTCCAGGCGCTGTCATTGAAATATCCGCACATACTGCAGCCTGATTTAAGAGCCCAACTGCATCCTTGTGTTCTTAATATTATTACAAAAGTATCAACTATTTTTTTATTGATTATGTCTTTTTCAGTCCAACATTTTACTGGTTTACTTAGATCATTTTTTTTAGGTTTGAAGTCTTTTTTAAGATTTTTTGATAGCTCTGATATTTCGTTCATTTCTAGTTTTTCTTATCTTTTTTCTTGTATTTAATGATTAAAATAACTGCAATTAGCGATATAATAAATAGTATCGTCTCAAAACCAGGTACTGTTACAAATTTAGGCTGTGGCATCTCAGTTTTTACTGGTGTTTTTTCACCAATATCATCTGGATCATCAATTATGAAATAGTAGCTTTCATTATTAACAATGGTATTGCTAAAAGGTACAAATTCACCATTTTCATCTATGTAGTTTTCAAAGTAATAAACAATCTCTGCTTTTACATCTATTTTAACAGTTTTATTAAATTCATCTGGCCATCCCTCATACTCAGGGTAGGTGACCCAGTATTCCTCTCTATCTCCCTTTGTTGCGTTTATTTCAGTTTCATTATTGATTGTATAATAGACCCTATTTATCGTGGTTTCTATTCTGAATCTTATATCATCATCAACATCTATATGTTCATAGTTTTCTGGCTCGGCAAGAGTAATAGTATCATTGCTAAAACCAAATGTATCTTTTTTTATGGTAGTTCTTCCACTTGAATCAACTGCTTTGAGTTCAAAACTGTAGGTTTTTTCTTCTGTTAGATTATCTGGACATTGATGAGTATATCTAAAAATGTTATCAACATACTGATAGTTATCAGATGAAACTTTTATATCATCTAAAGTAAATGTGATGTCGGATTTTGTAATTTCTGTATTATCTGTTATTTTTGCTAGGATTTTAACAGTGCCATTATATTCTTGCATATGAGGGAGTACTACCATCTCTATGCGAGGATCTTGATCGTCGTATACTGGTGGATTCACAATTACAATAAAAACAATCAGCCATGAAATAAAATATATCCCATAAGAGCTAAACCAGTTCTTTTTTGTAAAATGAGATGTATCTAGGTTAATTCTCATATAAAGATATTTTACAAAAGATGCGCTGGCAATAGCAACTAGAACAACTAAAGGCCAACGTAAACCGGTTTCTGATCCCATTAATACCCAAAAACCAAAACAAATAAAAGACATGAATGCGCCAAATAAAAACGCAATAAAAGTGGATTTGATATTCAGTTTCTCTTTTTTTATGAATTTTTCTTTATCAAATTTAGGTATTTTAAAGGGTTTTTTGTCTTCTTCATCTTTTTCTTTTCTTCTTTTTGCCATCGCAGTGGAAAAAGAGTCTTTGTTTAAAGATTTTTCTCATTACGTCAATTGTTTTACTTTTTCTATTTTTTTATTGTTCTTTTCTTTGTTTTTTTGCTTTTTTTGCTTCTGCTTTTGCCTTCTTTTTCTCAAGTTTTAGCCGTTCTTTTTCAAGATCAGCACGTATCTTTTCTTTCTCTAAATCATCTTTAGAATCATGATGGTAAACTTCTACTACTTTTTTTTGTTCAGAAGAAAGACCAGAACGATATTTATATGTTAATAAAACAGAAATCAAGATATAAATTACTAAGATAATCCCTAAAATAACTACAATATTATCATTTACATCTATTTTTGAGAGTTCCAAAAAACCTCTTGTAGCTACAAGTACAGCCAAAAGAACTGATCCAGCCCATGCATGATGGCGTGATATATCATATTTTCTTTTATATTCAGATAGATCTTTTTTGTTCATAAAAATTCTATTCCGCTGGGTAGTTTATCTAAATATTTTCTAAAACCCTTTGGCCATTTTTCAGGATAGATTCCTTTTTGTGCAAGAAAAGCTGTTGCCCATCTTTCAAGACCTATACCAGAGCATCCGCTCCAGAGATTACTTTTCTGTGCTTTTATATTAAAAGCATTTACATATTTATCACCAAGGATACTTAAGTTTTGAAACTCTAGCCATTCAGATTTTTTACGATCACCACGGTATGGCATGTATGCCTCAAAATCGATTGTTCCTGTATCCTGTGTTCCTTTATCGCCTATTTTTCCTGCCTGTTGCATATACCAGGGTGTAACCCATGCCATACGCCATTCAAGTTCAAAAATATCGTTGAAAACATGTTTATATCTATCAATAAGTTTCTCCCGTAAATCAAGTAACTGCTCTCTAGTTCCAATGTAGACCGGTTCTATTCTATGGAATTCATCAACTCTTTCTATACCATGTCTTCCACCTGATTCATATCTTCCAGATACCGCTGTATTATCATATATTAAAACCGGTAAGGATTTTTCTGAGATGGTTTTACCCTTAAGACTCCAGTAAATAAGAGGACACTGCGCATAACAAAGCCCTCCTTTAGGATCTGATAAATTTTCTTTTAAATCAGAAAAAGGTATTTCTTTTGTTATTTTTGTTAAATCTACAAAACGATCCCATTTATCAGGATCTCTAGTTTTTGGCTCACATACATAATAAAATTCACCAGGCATCCCTTCCATATGACCGGTTTTAAGCCATACTTCAAATGGAACAACATTAGATTCTATTATTTCTTGAAAACCTAGTGGTTTTAAGACTTGTTCTATTGCTATTTTTTCCATGGTTTTAAGTATAGCTGCTGCCTGAGGGCGATAAAACCATTTACCTTTAGTAGGACCTTGTTTAAGCCAATCTTTTTTCACCATTTCTTCAGTTGGATCTTTATTCCAAACAGGTTTTTTAGTATCTGATTCCCATATAGACTTCCAAAATTCACCTTTTCCCGCGTAGTATTGATTTTCAACTTTTTCATGAACTCTGTTGATCATTCGATCTATGTAGTTACGACGAAGGAATTCTTCATCAATTTTTTCTAGATTTAAGGTTGCTTTTTTATCTTTTATTTTTATTTTTGCATAAGGAATATCAAATTTTTTTAATGGTTTTTTTTCTAAATCAAAATCTATTTTGTAACCATGTATTTTTATTTCTCTTACACCAACATGATATTTTTTCCCAAATTCCTGGCTTATTTTATTTTTAATTTGTAGTAACGCATTATGAGGGCGAAATTTACCTTCTGATACTATGTTAAGAATTAGAGAAGTATCTTTAATTTCTAAATTTTGAAAGGTTACTTTTTTTTCTTTTAAAACTGTTTTTTCAAAATTTTTAAAAAATGTTTTTATTTCTTTTTGTATCTTTGATACATCTTTGCTGAATGTAAATTCTGTTTTTAAATCAAAATTCATATTTCAATTCCTCGAATAATTTATAGCTATTAATCTTTATCCAATATTTTTATCGCAACAGTCAAACAGCTTAGATAATCATCAACTGTATGAAGAAGCGAGGGTATCGAATCTGATTCTATACTAGCTACAATAGTTGTATTTTTAATTTTTGATTTTACAAAGTCAAAGTCATCTACTTTTATACTTTCTAGTGCCTTTTTTGCCTTGTTTTTATCTTTTAAACCTATTTCTATGTTACAGTTAATTTTCATTTTATTATCCTTTTATTTGATCTGCAATTATTTTATCAGTTATTTCTAAAAAATCTTTTTCCTTCTCTAAATCTATAGTTGCACCAGATGCAATAGCATGGCCACCACCATGTCCATTAAGTTTCTGAGATACCTTTTTCATTGCAAGCCCTAAATCTAATCCTTCTTTTACTAGTTGTTGGGTTCCTCTGCATGAGATATGTAACTCATTATCTTTTTTTACAATTGAAAGTAAAGGTTTTTTTGTATCTAACATAAAATTTGTGGCAATTCCCGCGATTACCCCGCCGGTTGATGAATCATTTGCATAAAAATATCTAAAACCTTTTTTTTCTTTGAAACCTTTTGTTTCAAGTTTTAAAAGTTCTTTTAGTATTTTTTCTTTATATTCTTTTTCAACTTTAATTGCTTGTTGAAATGATTTTTTGTCACCCAAAGAAACAGAAAGGCCGATACCACGATTTCCACTTTTACCACAAGAATCAAGTAAATCTGCTAGTCTTTCTGATTCTAAATCAAATATATTGGTATAAAAACGAGGTCTTATTATTGTATCAAGAATATTTTTTTCACAACCATTTTTTATCAAATTAAACATTAGATACGATTGTAATTTCTTTTTTTTATCATTTGATAAACTTTCAAAGTTTGCATCTTTTTTAATCCCCATTTTTTTTAGCAATGTTTCTATTTCTGTTTTGTTACCAGATATGCCACTATAATATGGGTCTATAGAGTAGTAGAGAGAATCGTATATGTTTTCTCCAGGTAGTTTTATAGTTGTTTTTTCTTCGATAGATTCGTTTTTTATTGCTTCTTCTATTATTTTTTTATTTAACCCTCTAAATCCACCTATGTATTGTTTATCACCACTGGCTCCAACAATAGCAAGTGATGAAAGATCTGTATTTTTTTTGTCAAGAGCTTTTGCAAATAGATATGATAGTATTGCCCCACATGCTTCGTAGCTTCCATTTATTCCATAATAGTTACAGTTAATTTGTAAAACATTTTGTTCTGTCTTTTTTTTCAAAGGTTGATGATGATCAATTATGATTGATTTGAAATCCATTTTTTCAATTGTTTCAATCTGTCCTGAACCCATATCTGAATAGATTACAATTTCGTTATCCTCCTTTGATATTCTTTCTAGTCCTTTATCAAAAGGATTTCTCATAAGTGAGGCATGAAAATTATAACCTGATCTATAGAGAGCTTTGCATATTATTGCAGCAGAAGTGATACCATCAGCATCATAATGTGAAACAACTCTAACTTTTGTATTTCTAGGGCAAGATTGAATTTTTTCTGATGCTTTTTTGAAAATACTTTGAATATCGTTTGTCATTTTGCTATTTGGAATATGGAATGCTTTATAAAATGATAGGTGTTTTTGTTATATGAGAGGATAGAATGGTTGGCCAGTTTAGTAGACACTCTACTATGGGTAAAGTTAGTTTAATTTTTGCTATACTTACTATTACTTTTTTTGTTCTAGGTATTGTATCTTCTATATTAACAGTAATTCTTCAAAACGTATCAATAGTTTTGTTTTCTACAATATTTGCAGTTCTAACTTTTATTTTTTCATTAATATCAATTGTGATAGGTGCAGTTACATATTGGGGAAAAGATAAAGATAAATACGGCTTATACGCATTTATCATTGGTCTTGTTTTTCTAATTTTGGCATTTGTTGTTCAAATAGCTGTAGCAGCAACTGTTTATGTATATGTTTCAGGAATGCTGGGGGCTCCTGAGTATGCTCAAACACCAATGGTTCAGCTTACAGATAGCCAAACAGGAAAAAATTGTACTTTTACGATAATGTATGTTTCAGAGGACGATGTAGAATGGTCAGATATATCCTATACTATAACAGATACCACAAATACAATAGAGATAGATTGTACTCCGCCTAATAACGAGGTTTTGGTTTCTTATAATTATGAATATCTTGAAAATGGTAAATCAATTTTTATTTACGGCGGTATAAATGATAGTGATGAATTAAAAACTGGAAATGAGTATCGTCTTACACTTATTTATAATCCAACAGGTTATACAATGTATTCAACATACTGGGAACAATAAAAAAATTATTCAAACATTAATTTTGCCTTTTTAGCACTGTATTTCCAGCCTTCAGGTAAAACCTTTTTTGAATGATAATAATTGACTAATCTTCTAATTTTTGATTCTGTAAGTTGTAGATTCCTCTTGTTTTTAAGGTCTTTTTTATGAGTTTCTAGATGATCTCGCAATTGTAATGCCTTGTTAATTAGATTCCTTAGATCCTCTGGGATTTCAGGTTTAAGATCATTTTTTTCAAGGGTTTTACTTATTTTTTTGCCTGTAGCTAATCGTACATCTGGTACAGCATATTGATCTCTTAATATCATACCAATTTCACTAGTTGAATTTCCTTTTTTTGCAAGTTCTATTACATGTGCTTCTACTTCACGAGGGTTCAAACTACTCCAATCTGGATGACTTGTTCTATTTGATGGTTTATTTGATCCTGATTTTCCTTTTCTTCGTGCGTGCATTCGTGCCATATTATTTCTCCAAGATTTTACTCAGTAGAGTAACATCTGTATATGATCATAATATTTAAAACTAAAGGATAGAAAAAAGATTTATTTTACTTTTTTAAATCTTTTTCCAAGTTTTTTCATAACTTTAGGAAGAGTAGTGTATTCCATATCTTCAAGCGGAAGTCTGTGTGGCTCAAATGGACCAAGTCTCCTCTGATAGTCCATTATTTCCTGAGCTCTTTTACGGGTTATATCAAAAGCAGGGTCATCAAATAGATCCACTGGATCAGTTAGTTTTCCCTGTTTTAACTGAAATCCTAGAGCAGTAACTCTTGGTGGACCATCAAATCTAGTACATTGAGCATTTTTTACTGATACAGGCATCAATGGACCATTATGGCTACCTCTCATCCAACCTGAAACAAGATGTCCAACTGAGAATGCTTCTAAAATTTCACCAACAGCCGGAAGACCACTCTGACCTCTTACAACACCAACTGGATCATCTTTTCCAACGTATTCTCCTGCTATCTGGTAGAGTTTTTCAGATGAGATAACTGATACTGGTTCATCAGAAGGAAGTTTTGAGCTTTTTTTAGGATAGACTCTTTTTATTACAAATCGTGATTTTGCACCGATTAATGCTAGTAAGTCATACATTTCCTCAGGTGTCTTAAGCATCACATTTTTATGTTCAAGTATGTCCCATACCTCAAAAACAAAACCATCATGAAGAGATGGATCAATTATAAGCCCAGCGGTGTTAAAAGGGTCTGCAAACATCTTATATATGGGGTAATTAAAAGCACCTGGTTCTGTTTTATCCATCATAAAACAGATTACCGGTTCTGCTTTTCTTTCTGTAAATTCCATCTCAGCAATACCCGGGCCCATTCCTCTAACATTTCCTGAGAAAGCATCTGCAAGAAGATCTTGTCCTGCCCCATAAAGACCTAGATCCCGAGCTTTTTCTGTTGCTTCACAGAATGTATCCCATGCTAGGGAATGAACTTCTTTGGAATCACAACAATTTTTGTGAGTCATAATAAGTTCTAGATCATCTCCACAATGTGTCACATGAAAATCTATAATTAAGTTATCTCTTTTAGCCTCAATTAGGTTGCGTCTCGCGATATCCTCTAAATCTGGATGAACCAACGCATGACCTGGCCATCCACCGACATCGGCTTTTATTATACTGAACGTAGTTTTCATAACTTTTATGCCCCCCATACTTGGGTAATCATTTTCATGGTATATATTTTATATTTATAAATCATTTGGAAAGTAAATATCAGTAAAATATATATTTTATAGTTAGTTTGCACTAAGAGATTGTGAAAAAATGACCATTGAGATTTATAATACACTTTCAAGAAAAAAAGAAGAATTTATACCTGTTGAAAAAAATAAAGTGAAAATGTATGTATGTGGAATGACTGTCTATAGTGATGCACATATTGGTCATGCACGTACCTATTTTTCTTTTGATGTGATAAGACGCTATTTTGAATACAAAGGATATGAAGTAAATTATGTTCAAAATATAACAGATGTCGACGATAAAATAATAAATGCTGCAAACAAAAATAATGTAGACCCTTTGGAATATTCAAAAAAATTTGCTGATCGTTGTCTTAAAGATCTGGATAGATTAGGTATCAGAAGAGCTGATGTCTATCCTAGAGCCTCACAAAACATATCTGAAATGATAGATATGGTCAAAAAGATAATAGACAACGGATATGGATATGTATCAGAAGGAGATGTATATTTTTCTGTTGAAAAATTCAAAGATTATGGAAAACTATCTGGTCAAAAGTTGAAAGATTTAATGGCTGGTGCAAGAATTGAACCAGGCGATAAAAAACAAAACCCTTATGACTTTGCATTATGGAAAAGCGTTAAACCAGGTGAGCCAAGCTGGGATAGCCCATGGGGTAAAGGCAGACCAGGATGGCACATAGAATGTTCAACTATGAGCAGTAAACATCTAGATCTTCCGTTTGATATACATGGTGGAGGAATGGATCTAAGATTCCCTCATCATGAAAACGAAATAGCTCAAGCAGAAGCAGCTACAGGTAAAACATTTGCTAATTATTGGATGCATATAGGACTTCTTACCGTAGACGGAGAAAAAATGAGTAAATCCATTGGAAATATAATTAATATAAAAGATCTCTTGAATGAGTGGGATCCTGAGGTTATTAGATTTTTTTATGTTCAGGCACATTACAGAAGTCCACCTGATTTCAGTAAAAACGCACTTATGAACGCTGAAAAAGGTCTTGATCGTATTTATAGGACAAAAGAAAAATTAGAGAAAAATATTGATAAAAATTTAGATCTTGATATTGAAAAGTTAGATAGCATTGAAAAAAAATATTATCAAGACATTAACAGGTTTAAACAAGGTTTTGAAGAGGCAATGGATGATGATTTTAATACTCCTAAAGCTGTAAGTCTTATTTTTGAATTTGTAAATGATACAAACAGGTATTTTGAACAATGTGAAAAAACACATTCTGGCCTATGTAGATACTCACTTGAGACACTGATTAAACTAGGAAATATTCTAACATTATTTCAGAAGAAACAGAGTAGAGTTGAAGAAAAAAAAGAGTTATTTAAAAAATTAGAAAAAACAGCTCAGAAATATGTTGTAAATGCTGATGGAAAAACTATTGAGGAATTAATGGATATTCTCCTTGAGGCTAGAGAGAAGGCTAGAAAGGATAAAAACTGGGATACCGCAGATGGTATTCGTAATGATCTTGAAAATATTGGTCTTGAGATTCAGGATACAGAGAAAGGTCCTGTTTGGAGAAAAAAATAGAATATGAGAAAGATACTTGTAGGTTTTGATGGATCTGAAGGATCAGAAAAAGCCCTCAATAGAGCTATTATGCTTATCGATGAGTATGGTTCTTTAATTTTACTTGCTGTAATTCCCACTCCAAAAATTAAATCTTTTGTTGATGCTGATGCTTATAAAAACCTTAGGAAAAAAGCAGAAAACATAATTTCTGATACAATAAAAGATTTAGGTGAACAGAGTTACGATTTGACTGGTTTAGTCGAAGAAGGGGATGCTGCTGCAAAGATTATTGATGTAGCAAACAGGTTAAATGTTGATCTTATTGTACTGGGAAGTCAAGGGGAAAGCGAATTAGGACAATATCTGATTGGTAGTGTGGCAAATAAAGTTGTACAATATGCTCATAAACCTGTCATGGTTGTTAGATAAAAATTAAAAATCTTATTTTTATTTTGAGTTAAATAGTATATCTATTTACCTCTGCCCTGCTTAGAACGAATACTAGGTCGTACTTTTTCAGCACCTTTTCCTTTATATCTAAGACCCCGCCCTTTTTTACCAGCACTTGTTTTTCCACGTAATACTCTTCTTTTATGTTTTACGTCGCTTATCCACTGTATCTTAGGATCTCTCATAATTGAAGGGTGCACAGGATCAACTAATAAAACTTCATAAAAATGATATTTACCATCATCTGCAACCCAATAGGAGTTAAGAACTTCCATATTTGGATATTTCTTTGAGGTTCTTTCTTCTGCTATTCTCTGAGTGCTTTTTGCCATAGTAATTTTTTTGATACCTTTTTTTGATGGTACTCTACCACCTTTTATCGTATGCTTTCTAAGTCCACCGCGTCTGACTCTAGCTCTCACTACAGTATACCCTGGTTTTGCTTTGTACCCAAGGGATCTTGCACGATCAATTCTTGTGGGTCTATCGACCCTACTAAAATTTTCTTCTTTTCTCCATTTAATCATTCTTTGTTGCTGTGGTGATTTATATGATTTATCTGGTTTTTTCCATTGATCTGAAAGATGATTATACATACTTTTTGCCATTATTTCACCTGTTAAATTAATCTATTGTGGGAGCAATAGGAAGAGTATTCTTTATTTAAAAGTTTTGTCACTATTTACTAAATTAGCTATTTTTAAGAAATATCTTTATTATATCCTTTTCACCAAAGTTTATAAAACGAATTTTATTTTCGTTTTAAAAGAGGAAAAGAACTATGAGTAACATGTTCAACAAGAAAAACGAAACAATGGAACGTAAAAAAATAAAAGAATTGCAATTGAAAAGATTAAAAGAAACGGTTCATAGAGTCTATGAAAATGTTCCTTTTTATAAAAAGAAATTCAAAGAAATAAATATCAAACCAGATGATATAAAAACACTTGATGATATAACAAAACTTCCTCTAACTACAAAAAATGATCTGCGTGATAATGCCCCTTTTGGTATGATGGCTACTTCTTTAGATAACTGTGTTGAGTTACATGCATCTAGTGGTACTACTGGAACACCTGTAACTGTTGCTTATACTCATCATGATATGGAAGTATGGTCTGAAGTTATGGCCAGGTGTCTTGCCATGTCAGGTCTTACAAAAAAAGATATTTTTCAAAATCCTATTCCTTACGGGACTTTCACTGGTGCTTTTGGTTTTCATTATGGTGCACAAAAAGTTGGAGCTATGGTGATACCCTCAGGTAAAGGTCAATCTGAGAGACAGTTAAAACTTATGGATTACTATAAAACCACCTTTGTTGGAGGTGTTGCATCTTATATTCTTAGACTTTCTCAAGTCGCAAAAAATATTGGAATTGATCCTAAAAAGGATTTAAAAGTAAGAAATGGTTTATTTGGGGCAGAAATGTTTACCAAGGGACTTAAGAAACGTATCCAAGACACCTGGAATATGGATGTACATGATATTTATGGTCTGACAGAGATGTGTGGGCCCGGAGTTTCAACAGATTGTGATGAACACAACGGTCTTCATATATGGGAGGACCATTTTTTAATAGAGATCCTTGATCCTATAACACTTGAACCAGTTGAACCAGAAGAAGAAGGTGAAATCGTACTAACTACTCTAACTAAAGAAGGAATGCCTATTTTACGGTATCGTACAAGGGACATAGCCAAAATCTATGACCAAAAAGTTTGCGAGTGTGGTAGAACACATGTAAAACACACTCCAATAAAAGGTAGATCTGATGATATGGTTATAATCCGTGGTACAAATATTTATCCTGGTCAGGTTGAATCTGCCCTTATGAAAGATGTAAGAGTTGGAAACAACTGGCGGATGATTCTTTCAACAGATCAAAACGATATGGACCAATTAAAAGTTGAAGTTGAAAGTAAAAACCCATTGAGTAAAATCGATGAAGAAGAACTGGAGAAAAAACTTGTAAATGAGATCAAACAAGTTATTGTTTTTACTCCTAAGGTATCTGTTTTTCCTCCAAATGGCATAGAACAAAAGGGTTTGAAAGCAAAAAGAGTGGTTGATAATAGAAAAAAGGAATGAAAAAAATGAAAGATAAGGTAAAAAAACTTATAAAAAAAAGTGGTGCTCTATCTGAAAAAGAGGTTAAAGATCTCTTGAATTTGTATAATATTAAAACTACTAAATATGAAGTTGTAAAAAAAATAGAGGATCTAGATAAGATTGACCTAAGATTTCCTGTTGCTTTGAAAGTTTGTAGTAGTAAGATTCTTCATAAAACAGATGTAGGTGGTGTAAAACTAAATATCAAAAATATGGAAGAATTAAAAGATGAGTTTAAAAAATTCAAAAAGAAGTTTCCAACTGAGGATTTACTTGTAGACCAGATGGCAAAAAAAGGTGTTGAGGTAATAATAGGGCTTGTACAAGATGCAACATTTGGTCTCACAATAATGGTAGGAGTCGGTGGTATCTACACAGAGTTATATCAAGACGTTGCCTTTCGTGTTGTCCCATTATTAAACAGATATTCTGCTGAAGAGATGCTTGATGAAATAAAAGGAAAAAAACTTCTTGAAGGTTTTCGTAATATAAAAGCAGATAAAAAAGAAGTAATTGATTTAATTATGAAGGTATCAAAAATTGGGGAGGAGCTAATGGATCGCATAGACCAGATGGATCTTAACCCGGTTTTTATATATGAAAACGGTTATTGTGTGGTTGACGCTAAATTAATATTAAAATAAGGTGTTAAAAAATGGAATCAGAAACAGAGGAATATAAGATTAAAGATATAGGACTTGCAGATTGGGGTAGAAAAGAATTAGATATCGCTGAAAAAGAGATGCCAGGTTTGATGGCAACCCGTGAAAAATACGGTCCAGATAAACCATTGAAAGGCGCTAGAATCACAGGCAGTCTGCATATGACTATTCAAACTGCTGTTTTAATTGAAACTTTAAAAGAGCTTGGTGCAGATATCCGTTGGGCAAGTTGTAATATCTTTTCCACTCAGGATCATGCAGCTGCAGCTATTGTGAAAACTGGCGTTCCTGTATTTGCCTGGAAAGGTGAAACACTTAAGGATTATTGGTGGTGTACATCTAGAGCACTTGATTTTGGCGATAAAAAAGGACCTAACTTGATAGTTGACGATGGTGGAGACGCAACTTTAATGGTTCATAAGGGGTATGAAGTAGAGGAAAACCCAAGTCTTTTAGATAAGGATTATAGTTCTGATCAGGAGGATTTCCGTGAGCTTATGGCATGTCTAAAAAATATTTATTCTAAAGATTCCAATTATTGGCATAGAATTGTAAAGGATATCAAAGGAGCATCAGAAGAAACAACTACTGGTGTTCATAGACTTTATCAGATGATGAAAGATGGAAAACTATTGTTTCCAGCATTCAATGTAAATGATAGCGTAACAAAAAGCAAGTTTGATAACTTGTATGGTTGTCGTGAGAGTCTTGCTGATGGAATAAAACGAGCAACAGATGTAATGGTAGCTGGTAAAACAGTTGTAGTATGTGGTTATGGTGATGTAGGAAAAGGATGCTGTCAATCTATGCGTGGTTTTGGTGCAAGAGTAATTGTTACTGAAATTGATCCTATCTGCGCGCTTCAGGCAGCTATGGAGGGCTATGAAGTAAAGACTGTGGAAGATAGCCTTGATGAAGGAGACATCTATGTAACTGCTACAGGGAATTGTAATGTTATTACTGCAGAGCATATGAAAAATATGAAAGACCAAGCAATTGTCTGTAATATTGGTCATTTTGACAACGAGATAGAAGTAGAAAAACTAAACAAAGAACCAAGTGTAAAAAAAATAAATATTAAACCTCAGGTTGACAAATATAGATTCTCTGATGGACATGAAATATTCATGTTGGCAGAAGGAAGACTTGTGAACCTTGGTTGTGCAACTGGTCACCCAAGTTTTGTTATGAGTAACAGTTTTACAAATCAGGTACTTGCACAAATTGAACTATGGAATAATGATTATAACATCGGTGTTTATATGCTACCAAAAAACCTTGATGAAGAAGTTGCAAGGCTTCATTTAGATAAACTTGGTGTAAAACTTACAAAGCTTACAAAAAAACAGGCGGAATATATCGGTGTTCCGATTGATGGACCTTATAAATCAGAACATTACCGGTATTAAAAGAGTTTAGATGAAAGAATGATAACTATAATTGGAACCGGTCATGTATTTAATCTTTCTCAGTCATTAATTCATATATTTGATGAAAAAGAACCTGATATTTTGTGTGTTGAGCTTGATAAACAAAGATATAATGCACTAATGATAAAACAAACAAATCCTGAAAAATACAAAGAGCAGAGCAAGAACCTACCAATAATATACAAATTATTATCTAGGTTTCAGGATGGACTTGCAAAAGAATATGGTGTACAAGCAGGACAGGAGATGCTTACAACTATAAATTATGCTAAAAATCATCAAAAACCAATAGCGTTTATTGATATGAACGCGCAAGTTCTTTTTTCTAAAATGCTAAAAAATATGTCATTTAGAGAGAAGATAAGATTATTATTTTCAGGAATTGGGGGATTATTTGTAAGTAAAAAAAGAGTAGAAAAAGAGTTAGATAAAATACAGGGTAATTTTGATTATTATATGAAAGAGATAGGGAAAAAATTTCCTACCATCAAAAAAACTCTTATCGATGAAAGAAATGAGTATATGACAAAACAATTAAAGACTGCAGATGAACAATACGAACATGTAATAGCAGTCATCGGAGATGGGCATATACCTGGTATCACTAAATTGTTGGAAGATAAAGAGTTAACCTTTGAAACAATTAGATTAAGCGAGTTAAGAAAATATGAGAAAACAGATCAGGGTTCTTCTGCTTCTTTTACTGTAACACACAAATTTCTTTAGGATTTTCTCAATAAGTTTTATATCCACATATAGAATATTCAGTTTTAGTGGGGGTAATTATGAGAAAAATTAAAAAAAGGTTTTTATCAACTTTAGTTGTACTAATTTTTTTACTCAGCATTGGTACTTCTATAAACGCAATTGACATCGAGAAAAAAAGTAAAGAGAGCAATAATTGTAGCTCTTGTGATTTATCTGAAAAATTCTTAGAGGAAACTAACTGTAATTGTAAGCTTTTAAATGGTAAATATGCGGTGATGACTGATCGAGATATTGAACCTAAAACATTTATACCTGATGAAGAACCAATGCCAACTGCATCATTTGATGATCTTCCATCTCAATTCAGTTGGGCCGATTATAATGGAGATTGGATGACACCAGTTGAGAATCAAGGTAACTGCGGTAGCTGCTGGGCTTTTAGTGCTCTTTGTACAATGCAGTCTCAGATTAATCTTGCTTCAGGTTATCCTGATACCGATATTGATCTTTCTGTTCAATATGTATTATCATGTCTACCTTATGGCGGTAGCTGTAATGGAGGATGGACTGATGATGCATTTGAAGCAATCATAAGCGATAGCCCATCAATAGGTAATGGAATTAACGGTGTACCACTTGAATCCTGTATGCCTTATCAGGAAGTTGATTATATTCCATGTTCTGATAAGTGTGATGATTGGGATACATATAGTGTTCCTCCAGACGAAAATGATATACTATGGCAAATGGAGGATTGGGGTGCAAATCATAATTTTGAAAATGATGACCCGGGAGATAGAGATATTGTAAAAAGTTGGATTATGGACAAGGGGCCCTTATCTGTTTCAATGTATGCAAGCAGTTCATTTTCAAGTTATTGGAATGCTCATCATAACTCAGATGACTGGTATTATGAAGAGGACCATGGTTATACAAACCATGCTGTTGTATTATGTGGATGGGTAGATGATCCAGATGTTACAAATGGCGGGTATTGGATTTTACAAAACAGTTGGGGAACCGACTGGGGATATGGTGGTTATTTTAATGCAGCATATGGTGGACAGGACATCGGTGAAATAGTAAGATGGTGTAAAACATTTGATTGGCCTGTTGATGATCAGGGTCCTGGCCCAGGTGATTATGACATGCATGTATTTTCCAACTTTGATTACATACCAGATTATCCACATCCAGATGAAGAACTTGATTTTACAGATATGTCTGATGGACAAGTGGTTCTCTGGGAATGGGATTTTGATGGTGACGGTGTAATTGATTCTAATAGCAAAAGACCGAGCTGGACATATACAGAAGAGGGAGAATATGATGTCACTCTCACAGTTTGGAGTACCTGGGGATTATCAAGCAATCGAACTAGAACAATCCAGGTTAAAGAAAATTGGCCACCCGAAATAGATGGATTACCTGCAGAAATGGTTGATAACGAAATGGAGTATCATTTTGAGGGGAGATATTGCAGTGATCCTGATGGTAACATAGTTAGTTATCTCTGGGATTTTGATGATGGAACTACTTCTGATGAAGCATATCTTTATCATACATTCCCCGAACCTGATAAGATATATGAGGTAACACTAACTGTTACAGATAATGATGGTGGTTCATCTAGCGGATTATGTGAGGTAAAAATTGATCAAACAGTCCCCCCAGTAACCGAAATTCATCATAGTGGCGAATTAGATGACTCAGATTGGTATAGTGAAACTCAGAAGATTTATTTTTCTGCAACAGACTGGAAGAAGGTGATTGATACTTTTTACCGTGTTGATGGTGGTAGTTGGGCACGTTATGGTGCTTCCTTTGGTAAGTATATATTTGTTAGTGGTGAAGGTGAACATATTGTTGAGGCGTATTCAGTTGATTTTTATGGTAATGAAGAAAATCCTGTTTCTAATACCTTTTCTATTGATAAAACAGAACCGACAGCAGAAATAATTTTGAGTGGCAATGAAGACGATGGATGGTTTGTAAACGAGGTTACTGTTACAGTATCTTCAGATGATGATTCCTCTGGTATAGACAAGGTGTTTTATAAATATAAAACAACTGATTGGATAGAATATAACAATCCTTTTGTTATAGATGATAGGGCCGGGCAATTTACTTTGTATGTTATTGTCTTAGATAACGCAGGTAATCAAGGATTATATGAAAAAGAGATCTATATTAAAAACATGAATGGCCCTACCATACCAGAAATTTCTGGCCCAACAGAGAGTCCCACTGGTAAAGAATTAACATATAACATTATAGCTTATGATCCAGGTAACATCCTATTTTATTATATTGAATGGGGGGATGGAAACTCAGAAGAATGGTTTGGACCATATGAATCAGGTGAAGAAATACAAAAGACTCATACTTTTGATTCCTCAGGCACTTATATTGTAAAAGTTAAAGCAAAAAACCAGTTTGATGTAGAGAGCGAATGGGGAACAATAAATGTACGCATGCCTAAAAGCATGGATAGATTTAACTTTCTGTTTGAATTTCTGCAGGATTATCCTCTGATATACAATTTACTAAAAACTATTTTTTACAGATAATTAAGGTTATCTAACCTCTCTATTTTTTTATATTTATCTAGTAGGGATTCCAATCTTTTACTTCATTATATTCAGGAAAAGGGCCTTTTTCATATTTTTTCCATAATTTACCCCAGTCTGTTTTTTGAAATTCTTTTATTCTTTTTTTCCCAACAGTTGGGTACCAGATATGATCATGGTATACTTCTGAGGCTAATATAAACGTCTTGAATACTGGTGAATGAAACAAAAATTTATGTATTCCTTCTTTATCTGATGTGGTTTTTCTCAAGCGTTGATCCCATTTTATAATTGGGCTTCTATTTACTTTAAAATTAAAGTTAATATTTTCAAACTCTTCTTTTTTCATTCCTTTTATCTTGATATCATCTATGTTTCCTGTTCCTAACCCCTTTTCATGGGCTAATCTTATGTATCTGATATCTAGAGGGTTAAAACCCATCATTTTTGCTGCTACTGCATCAATTGAAACCTGGTCTTCACTTGCTAAAATGATATTACCAACATATGGTTTCATGGTTCTAGGGCCAGCACCATTTCCACATATACAACCATCCATCACCGCAAATAGTCCTTTATGAACTTCTTTTTGTATTGTTAAAAGATCGACTAGGACTTCATGTATTTTTTTGTGGGCATGATGACGATATTTTGGAATTAAGCCACCGAAGGCATCTTTCATAGCACCAGTTGTTGTGGTGTGACCATGTGTTTTAAAGGTTGGTAAATGCAAAATGTTTGCGCCAAAATACATTTTCGGAACTAGTATTTCATCAAACAAAGTATCCATTGCTAAAAGAGAACCCTTTGGTTCGTATTTTACCCATTCAACGTTTGTGAGAGGGTTGTAGAGTACATCATATTTTTTTAAGATTGGTAACCATTTGTTTTCATATGCTCCTTTCCAAGGATGTGTAACCACTGTCTGGTTTTCAACCGCTGTTAAATTTTCATAACCAGTTTCTCTTAAATTTTTTAAAACACCTTCCAACTGCCAGGGTTCTGTGGAACAAGCAGGAAAATATAGTGACCATGATAAATTTAATTTGATAATTGTTTTGTCTTTTTTTGATAAAGTATTTGATAATTTTATTAGTTCATCGTAATCTTCTAATACAGTATCTGATGAAGTTTTTAGGACAGTAACCTCTGACATTTTTCATCACTTATTTAGTATATGTAAACAGATAGATATTACTTATACTTCATAATATTTTTTATTACGTTTTTTTAAGTTTTTTTCTAAACGTTAGATAGATAACTACACCCAGAAGTGTTCCAAACCAGATTGTCCCTAGCCTTATAATTAGAGAGGACCAAACTGAGATTGTTGATGAAAAACCAAATAGTTTTAAAAAACCAGAGATTGAGCCCTCTGCAACTCCAAGACCCCCAGGAATCATACTTACAGCTCCTGCTAATGAAGAGAAACTAAATATAAAGGTTGATTTTATAATACCTAGATTTTCCCCGAATCCATAGAGAACTAAGCTTAACCCAATACATTCAAAAAACCAGGCAAATGAACTTATGATGGACATAGATATTAATCCTTTAGGTTCCATTAATTTATTAAAACTAGTTTGAACTGTTGTTATATCCTCAGAATGTTCTTTTACTCTTTTTTTTACAAATTCAAATATTTTTCCGATTACAAAATTTGATCTTACAAAAAAGACAAAGGCAACTATAAGAACAAACATTATAACAAGTAAATAAATACCTTCTTCATAGTACAAAAAAACTCCCATAACAGATAGTATCAACAAGCCTATTACATCGGTTAATCTATCTGTTAATACCACAGGTATTGTTTTTCCTAGTTTTTCACCGTTTAAATCTTTTATTAGCCATCCTTTCCATATCTCCCCAATTTTACCGGGTGTTATAATCATAGCTAATCCACTAAAAAATATAAACAAATTATCTTTTAGTTTAAGATGAACATCTACTTTTTTTAATAAATAGTTCCATCTTAAAAAACGAATTAGATAATTTATGATAGCTAAACATAGTATAGCCGGTAGAACAATCCAGTTAAAATTTCCAAATGCCTCTGCGGATTTATCTAAATCAGCAAAAATTATCATGACTAGATAGACCAGGACTGCAAATATTACTATAAGCCAGATTTTCTTTTTCTGCATAATTTCAAACCTTTTGTAAGTAAAATATTATAGAAAATTGATTTCTTTCCAAATACCGTGCATTTTCTTTTTCTAATAGCTGTTTCAATATCATCAAGCTCCGTGACAATTCCTGCATTCCCAATTTCATTTGAAAAATGCGAATCACTTCCTGCTGTATAAACTAGGGAGTTTTTATCAACTATCTGAGATGCTTTTTTATTATAGCTGTTAAACAGACAACGGGAGTTGAAAACCTCAAGACCATCTATCATTTTTAAATCCTTTTTATCTGGATGAAATGCCGAACCTCTAAGTTTATCAAATGGATGGGGAAAAACAGCTATACCATTTTGATTCTTTATTTCTGTAACAACTTCGAGAGGATCCCCCGGTCTTATTTCTTCTGAGATAAATAAACCTAGTATTTCGCCTTGTGGAGTGTTTATTTCTGATCCTACTATTATCTTAAGATCCTTAGTTTCATATTGCTTTGCTTTTAGACCCCCTTTAACTGTATTATGATCTGTTATTGCAATACCGCCTAAATTTCTTTTTTTTGCAATTTTAGCGATATTTTTTAAATCAAGTATACCGTCTTTGGAATATTTAGAGTGAATATGTAAATCAAATCTGATGATCTAACCTCCGTCGCTCATAATTTCTGTCACTTCCTAAACATTACTAAAATCACATGGAATCATATCAAGTTTAATATCATTATAACTACCATGAGTAATTAAAATATAATCATCTTCATTATAATCCTTTAAAATAATGGTTGTATTTTGTAAACCAGTATCTTCTTCAGCGGTAACTTCTATATCTCCGGATTTTACATTTGAAAAGCCTAAAAATTCTATATTCTCTCCATAAGTAACTATCTTTATTCCACTAGAAATTTTTTCAATTTCATAATCAAGAGAAAAATCCTTTCCAGCATCCTCTATTATAAACTTCCCAATAAGTGTAAAGTTAAGATCATAATCTGGATAAAATATCTTTACAAGACCATTTATAGAGTAATATGGTATGCCACAAGCTTTTGTTAATATCTCAGGTTTATATCCATCAAAAGCATTTACTAAATAGATCTGAGAGTTATCTGGTATATCACTGAATACATCCTTGTATTGTGGCACTAATTCCTCCTTGACGTGTGTTTCTTTATCAAGAGATTCGTAGGGCATAAAAAGAGGTGTAGCAGAGATATTTATCAAAATGAAAACAGCTAGTAACACCTTTTTAACTTTTTTAGTTTTATTGTCCCCAGCAAAAACAACCTTGAATAGAATTATACTAGAAGGTACAAAAATAAGAAGTACATACCAGGGGCCTATAAACCCGCTATTCATATATAAAAAAACAAAGAGAAGTATCCATAACAAACAAAGGTCTTCAAGATATATTCTTTTATCATTAGAAGAGATAAATTTCTTCAACCTTTTTATTATGTAGATTAGAGCTAATATAAATATTATTAGAATAAATAAAACTTCTAGATATGATATACTCTTTGCAAACCTACTAGCAAATTCTCCATTAAAGATATTGATATAGCTTAGTGGATACAAATAGAAGAAACTGTATGTTAATGTACCAATTATAAAAGAACCTGCAATTAAAAAATTCAACGGAGAATTATATGCCAGACCATAACCACCAATTCCACCTAGAACTAACAGTCTTATACCAATATAAGCGAACCACGCAACAATAAAAGGAATCATTTCTATAACTACGTTTTTTATCTCTAAAAAGTTGAATTCTTTTTTTCTCTTATAAAAAATATAAAAGAAAATAATCCCAGGTAAAATTAAAGCTGATTCCTTAGAAAAATATGCACAT